>OFFK01002445.1_pt1 | contig 11307 bp, 9 predicted proteins | sample 1521361 | NCBI WGS metagenome assembly OFFK01 (sample SAMEA3504096, study PRJEB24116) | mouse gut metagenome | biome: mouse gut; feature: mouse-associated habitat; material: faeces | place: Denmark | collected 2011
TAAGACATCGCCCTTTCACGGCGGTAACACGGGTTCGATTCCCGTTGGAGTCATTACGGCGTAGTAGCCAAGTGGTAAGGCAATGGTCTGCAACACCAGTACGCGCCGGTTCAAATCCGGCCTACGCCTCTTAGAAACCCCGATTTTCGGGGTTTTTTTGTAATTCATTATACGTGGGAAACAGATACTTGACAGTCCCCAAAATTTTAAATACAATAACTTCAAATTACTATAGTTAGATTGAAAAATGCATTTCGGCAAATGTATTCCACACGTAGTGGGAGGATTTGTTCATCTGATGGGGCAAATATCACGCTAAGCCGGGATGTAGTAGGAGAATATGGTTGCAGGGTAAGGAACGGAGGGAATAAAATGAGCAGGACGAAATTTACGATGACAGGAGAAAATGCAAAAAGTATCCGGGAAGTAGCCGGTGATTTAAGAAGAGAAATCAAAGCAGAACTCGTTTCTGAAATATGCCGCGAAATGAATGGTGCGGAAGTAATTGTGTTATTGTTTGAGAAATATTATCTTCGTAATGGAAGTTATGCAGGGCTTACGGTTATGCTTACCGAATGCGGGGATGAAAAAACGGCTGACGTTGTAGGATTTGGCGGCGGAGGGGGAATGGTAAATTGGAGTTTTGGAGCAAACGCTGATTTTGCGAAACAGGCGAATATAATATTACAGAAATATGGCTTTAGCGTTGAATGACAGGCGCGGGTTATTGACGATACGTGCAATTTTTTTTATAATAGTAAGAAGCGGTTTATTACAGTGATTATGCGAAAGGAGAACAGGTATGTCGAATATGCCAGCAAAAGAAGTTTTAGAACGTGTCTATGGGGAAAGTAAAAGGAGTGGGGAACGGTTTTTGCATTTGTCGGAATGCTTTGCCAAACATTTTGGAGACGCCGAAGTGGAGTTTTTTACTTCTCCGGGACGGACAGAGATGATTGGGAACCACACGGATCATAACGGCGGGAAGATTGTGGCAGCCAGTATCAGCCTGGATACCATTGGAGCGGCGGCGCCGAATGGAACAGGGACAATCCGTATTTTAAGCGAAGGATACGATATGATAGAAGTGGAAATTAACATTGCTTCTTCTGTGGAGAAAAAATCGGGGACAAAAGCGCTGATTGCGGGGATGATAGAGGCAATCGGCAAGTTTGGATACAAAGTAGAAGGCTTTGACGCATATATGACGACGGAAGTCATTGCAGCGGCGGGCGTTAGTTCATCCGCATCTTTTGAAATGCTGTTTTGTGCAATGGTTAACGCTATGTTTAACGATAATAAAATGCCGCTTGGGGATTGTGCAAGGATTGGGCAGTATGCGGAAAATAATTTCTGGATGAAATCGTCCGGCCTGATGGATCAGATGGCGTGTGCGGCAGGCGGCGCGATTCTTTTGGATTTTGCAGACGATATTAAATGCGAAAAGATAGATGCTTCCTTTGATCAGTTGGGATATGATATGGTGATTGTCAATACCGGAAAAGGGCACGGGGATTTGAGTGATGAATATTCTGCAGTTCCAGCGGAAATGTTCCAGGTTGCGGCGGCAATGGACGCGAAACGGCTGTGTGAACGCTCGGTAGATGAATTTATGAAGGAGCTTCCCAGGATTGAACAGGTACTTAAAAATGATCGTGCGATTATGCGCGCACTCCATTTCTATGAGGAAAACCGCAGAGTGGATGCAGCGGCGGAAGCGCTTGCAAAAAATGACGGAAAGACAGTGCTTAGGCTTTTGACGGAGTCGGGCAATTCTTCCTGGAAATGGCTGCAGAACTGTATGTCCAAGTCCAATGAGAAGGATCAAAAGGTCGCTTTAACGCTTGCTATGACAGAGATGTTCTTAGAGAGGATTCAGGACGGCTGCTGCAGGGTACACGGCGGCGGTTTTGCCGGAGTGATTCTGGCGGTTGTGCCAAAGGCAAAAACGGCAGAGTATGTGGAATACATAGCTAAGCTGGTAGGAAATGACAATGTATATCCGATGCAAATCCGGCAGACAGGAGCGGTGAGCCTGGGGCGTTAAAGCTTTGTAAGGTGTGTCTGGCAGGTTTTGCAGTTGAAGCTTAAGCCGGGTGGCGGAGCAGGACAAAGAATCTTGTTCCGCCGCCCGGTGTGTCTGTTACGACAATTTTTCCGCCATGAGCGGTGATAATTTCCTGGGCGATACAAAGCCCAAGACCGAAGTGCTCTTTTGCGGAGCGGGATTTGTCTGCGCGGTAAAAGCGGTCAAATATAAAAGGTTTGTCTTTTTCATCAATTCCAATTCCATTGTCTTCTACCATAATCCAAAACATTGATTTATTATAGGAAAGCGACAGTTTAACGTATCCTTTTGGTTTGCCGTAGTTAAACGCGTTTGAGATCAGGATGGAAAGCACTTGCTGTATGCGTCTGCTGTCACAGCTGCAGCGGGGTAGCGTTTCTTCCGGAAGAGTGATTTTTAAAGAAATATTTTGCTGCTTTGCCATTGGTTCAAAGGCTTCATAGGTATTGAGCAAAAGGGTGTCCAGTTCTGCCGGTTTTATATCCAGTTCGAAACGCTCGGTATCGGCACGGTTTAACAACAGTAAATCGTCTGTTAATGAGGATAGACGGAGGGTTTCTTCCGCAATAATGTGGAGAAAATGCTCCTTTTGCACTTCGTTTGCAGATTTAGAGGCGGATACGGCGGAACAGATGACGGAGATTGGCGTACGCAATTCGTGGGAGGCGGAGGCGACAAAAGCGGCCTGTTTCCTGCGGGACTCAATAATCGGATTTAATAATTTGCCGGTATAGCGCCAGGAAAATAAAAACAGGGCAAAAACGCCTGCAATATTCAAAAACAAAAAACGGCGGCGTTGTGCTTTTATCTGTTGGTTTAACGCGGCGCGGGAAGAAAGGATGATTCCGGTCAGCGTGCCCGAATTTTTTCGTATCTGAAACATAGAGGCATCGTATAATTCTTTTTTTGAGGAAACCCAGGTAAATTCCTGATGTGCAGCGGTATAATGAGAGCCGTCCGAAAGTGCGGGAAAGGCCTCTTTTGCGTATGCCATGGCTTCATCGGCGAGGGCGTTTTCCTGTTCGGAGAGCGCAACCCGGTTGTAGGAGAGGGGAATACCGTTGTCGTATATGCTCAGGATAAATTTTTGTGTGGCGGCTGTTTTGGACAGCCATTCCCAGGTCAGGGATGATTGCTGATTCATAGAAGACAGCAGGGAAGAAGCCTGGGAGGAAAAGGCCAGGGATGCGTTTTGGCGCAGTTCTTTTTCAGACATAAAAAGGTAGCTTACAGACATTGCGAGCAGTATTGCGCCTGCAATCCCGGTGAAAAGAAGGGTCAGGCGGCGGTGCAGTTTTTTATACATGTGGCGCTTCCTCCAGACGATAGCCGATACCGCGTATGGTTTTTATGATAACGCTTGTACTGGCCGATTTTAAGCGGCGGCGGATAAAGTGCATATAGTTGTCTAAGTTGCCGTCTTCTACTTCTGAATCAAACCCCCAGACTTTGGAAAGGAGCGTGGCGCGCGGAAGAGTCTGGGAGGGATTCTGCAGGAAAATTTTAAGCAGAGCGCCCTCTTTTTTGGATAGCGTGCAGCTTCCGGCGGCGCCGCTTAAGCGGTTTGCGGCAGGGTCAAAGGTAAGATCGCCGAACGTAAGCGTTTCGGTAGAAAGCCATGTTCTTGGACGGCGGTTTATGCTTCGGATGCGCGCCATAAGTTCTTCAAAAGCAAAGGGCTTGACAATGTAGTCGTCTGCCCCGGAGTCTAGGCCGGTGATTTTATCCTCAAGTTCACCGAGGGCGGTTAGCAGGATGACCGGTGTCTGATTGCCCGCGGCGCGCAGTTTCTGAAGGACGGTGATGCCGTCCAGAACAGGGAGCATACGGTCTAGGAGGATAAGATCGTGGATGTTTTCGGAGATATAGTACAAAGCATCCTCGCCGTTTTCGCAGCCGTCAACGGTGAACCCGGCGTGGGCAAGTTGAAACGACAGTGTCTCTAAAAGGTTTTTATCGTCTTCTACCAATAGTATTCTCATGTTGGGAAGTCTCCTTATTTGGTGTGTATCAAATTATTCTATCATAAGAAGCTTTAAATTATCTCTAAATTTCATGGAAAGGACGTTTTATAATAATAGTGTGGAAATTTTGGAAATTTGTTGCAGATGTACGGGTATAATTTTCGGGAAGGAAAAAATATGTGGCGTTTTCTTTTTTTAGAGAAAAATTAAAGATTCCCCTGTTATAGTAGCGTACACAGGAAATAGCCTGAGAATTTGAAGGAGGTTTTTGTATGAAGATGAAATCAAAAGAGATTTGGAAACGGATTGCGGCATGTCTGCTTACGGGGACTCTGCTGATTAGCGCCGCAGGATGCGGGACGGACGGCGGAGCAAAGGAGACGGGTTCGGACGGGCAAAAGGATACTGCGCGGGACATCGACCCGGAAGACGGCGGGCAGGAGGCCGTGAAGGGCAGGTATATGGAGCAGCTTTTGAATACGCCGGATGGAGTCAGTGAGATTGAGCGCATGGTAAGGCTAAAAGACGGCAGTATTGCTTTTATAGACGTGGCTGCCGGGAATCTGATGGTTTCCGGGGACAACGGGGATTCCTGGGAGACAAGGGAACTTCCGGCGCTTGGGGAAAAAACCGGGATAGGGGAAATTGAAATTACAAGCCGGGCGATTGCGCCGGACGGCGGGGTGTTTTTCTCCTATGTGGATTGGTCAAAACCGACATCCGAAGAGGAAGACGGCGGAGGTTCTGCCGTGAATGAAATCTATGTTTATATTGACAGTGCGGGCAGTAGCTCGGAGGTTGCTCTGACGAATACATCCGGGAGTTTCTTCTATTTGTCGGATGCGGTATTTACGGAAGACGGGACGCTTGTCGGCATGATGAACGGCGGCGCGCCGTACCGGATGGATCTGGAGGCCGGGACGCTTAGTGTGATTAGCGAGTTTTCGGATGAAGCCGGCGCTATCTACGCGGCGGGGGATTACCTGCTGTCGAAGGAACTGATTTATGGACTTTCGGAGTCCGGTGCGGTAGACGATACGGTGCTGACGGATTTTATCAGCCAGGAGACGGCGGATTATAAGAAGATGGCGTTTTGTTACAATGCCGGGGAAAATACGTTTTACTCGGCGTCGGCAGGCGGGCTTTACAGCCATGCGGCGGGCGGAAGCACAATGGAAAATTTGCTGGACGGCGGGCTTTGCGCAATGGGCGATCCGACGAAGCAGGCGGTTTCGATTTTGCAGAATGACGACGGCAGCTTTCTGGTAGCGTATAACGACGGGGAAATTGACCGGTATGTGTATGATAAGGAAGCGCCGTCCGTGCCGTCGCAGCAGCTTACGGTTTACAGCTTAAACCAGAATATGACGGCCAGCAAGGCGATCAGCATGTTCCGCAAATCGAACCCGGATGTATATGTAAAGCAGGAAATCGGCCTGCTGGGCGATTACGGCGTGACGAAAGAGGATGCGATCCGCAACTTAAATACGCGCCTTTTGGCGGGGGAAGGGCCGGATATTATTTTGATGGATGAAATGCCGATGCAGTCTTATATTGACAAGGGCGTTTTGATGGATTTGGGGGATGTGGTGAATGAACTGGAAGGGGAGAACGCTTATTTTTCCAATGTGTTACGGACATATGAAACGGACGGCGGGCTGTTTGCGGTTCCGATCCGGTTCCAGATCCCGGTACTGCTTGGTACGGCGGAACAGGTGACGGGCATTCACGATATAGCCGGGGTGACGGGCGCGGTGAAGGAGGCGCGGAAAGAGGTTCCAAATGCGACTACGGTTTTGGGCACCTATACGGCGGAGGAATTGTTAAAGCGGCTTTATATGCTGGATTCCCATTCTCTGCTTGGGGACGGCGGAGTAGACGAGGCTGCTGTGCGGGCTTTTTTGGAGCAGGCGTCCGCCGTGTATGAAGAGGAGCAGAAAAATATTACGGATGCCAAACGGCAGGCGCATAATAATTCGATGGTCTGGCGTGAAGATAACGGGCTGATGGACGAATACAATAATTATACGATCAACGCCAGCGGCATGTTTGAAATCATCAGCCGGGAGCAGGGGCTGCTGATCGGGAAGCTGACGGGCATGACGGATTTTCAGATGGCGGAAGGCATGGTGGATAACAAAGAGGGCGCCGCGTATGATTTTATGGGCGCGCCGGACGGCGGCCTGTTTGTACCGTGCGGTATTGCGGGAATCAGCGAAACGTCGAAGGAACAGGAACTGGCGGCGGCTTTTTTGAAGGAACTGATGGGAACTGCGGTGCAGAAGGCGGATTTGGAAGACGGTTTTCCGGTCAATGCGGATGCCTATGATATTTTTACGGAGACGGACTCTCCTGATTCGACGGTCGGGTTTTCCGCATCCGTAGCGGAAGAAGACGGAAGTACGTCGCAGAGGGTGAATTTTTCGGCGGGCTGGCCTACGGCGGAGGAGATTGCCGCGTTAAAAGAAAAAATCGGTACGCTCGGTACGGCCGCGCTTTCGGATGATGTGGTTCTTACGGCGGTGCTGGAAGGAGGCGTAAAAACGCTTGAGGGAGACTTGTCCATCGACGAAGGATGTGATCAGATTGTACAGAAGATTGGACTTTATCTGGCGGAGTAGACGGTGGTTTTTGCTGCCGAGCCTGATAGGGGTAAGCGTGTTTGCGGCGCTTCCGTTTGTGCAGGTGCTGTTTTGTTCGCTGGCTGGCGGGCTGTCTGATTACCGGACGGTTCTGGCCAACGAGGCGTTTTTGCTGGCGGTGAAGAATACCTGCCGGTTTGTGGGCGTGGGAATCCCGCTGTTGCTGCTGCTTTCTTTTGCGGCGGCGCTTGGGATTTACAAAAGTAAATGGATGAGGCTTTTGAAATCCGTTTACTTGCTGCCCATGGCGGTGCCTGCGGCGGTTGTGGTATTGATTTGGAAGGTGTTTTTTCATAAGGCGGGCATCGGCAATCAGATTTTAGCGGCGTTTGGGATTGCCCGCGTGGACTGGCTGACGGGCGACGCGGCGTTTTGGGCGCTGATTATTACTTATTTGTGGAAAAACTTAGGTTATACGGTTGTGCTGTGGATTGCGGGGATGGCGGGCATTCCGGCAAGTATTACGGAGGCGGCGCGGGTAGACGGCGCGACGGAGTGGCAGTGCGTGCGGTATATGATCCTGCCGCAGCTAAAACCGGTGTTTTTTACGATTACGATGCTTTCGTTTTTAAATTCGTTTAAGGTGTTCCGGGAGGCTTATCTGGTGGCGGGGGCCTATCCGCCGAAGAGTATTTACCTGCTGCAGCATTTGTTTAACAACTGGTTTACCAATCTGGAGATTGAAAAAATGTCGGCTGCGGCCGTGCTGCTGGCGGTGTTTTTTGCACTCTGTTCGCTTGTTTTGCAGAATATGTGGGAAAAGGAGGAGCTGTCTTAAGATGCGTATGAAATGGTTCCGGGCGTTTTTGTTTGCGGCGGGGATTGTGATCTGCCTGCCGATCTTTGCGGTGATTTTGGGGGCGTTCAAGAGCGGCAGGGAGCTGGAGCATTCGCTTTCCGCGATTCTGGGAGTTTCGGGCGGGACGGTGGAGTGGCATTTGCTGCCGCTTTATCCGACGCCTGGTCATTTTATCAATCTGCTGTTTTTTACGCCGGAGTTTCTGGCGGTGTTCTGGAACAGTATGAAGATTGTGGGTGGGATTTTGTTGGGGCAGATGTTTGTGGCGGTTCCTGCGGCGTGGGCGTTTGCAAAGTTTTCGTTCCGGGGGAGGCGGGCGCTTTATCTGTCGTATGTGATTTTGATGCTGATGCCGTTTAGCGTTATGATGCTGCCAAGCTATCTGGTGTTAAACGGGATGCGCCTGATGGATACGCACTGGGCGGTGATTCTGCCGGCGATGTTTTCTACGTTTCCGGTATTTTTGATGTACCGGGGGTTTGCGGCGATTCCGAAGGATTTGTACGAGGCGGCGAAGATAGACGGGGCAAATGAATGGCAGGTGTTCTGGCAGGTCGGGCTGCCGCTGGGGTCGCCGGGAATTTTGTCGGCTTTGGTGCTTGGATTTTTGGAGTACTGGAATATGGTGGAGCAGCCTCTGGCGTTTTTGGCGGAACCGTCGCGCTGGCCGCTGTCGCTGTATCTGCCGGAAATTGATTTGCAGAGGGCGGGTATTGCAATGGCGGCTTCTGTGATTACGCTGGCGCCTGCCGTGTTTGTGTTTTTTATGGGGCAGGATTATCTGGAGCAGGGAATTGTGGCTTCCGGAATGAAGGAGTGAAGACGAGATGGGAAAACGAAAAGAGCGCGCGGTGCGGTATTTTGTCTTGTTTTTGTTGTTTATGCTGGTATGTACCATTGTTTCCCGCGGCATTTATGCGTACCGGATGCCGCGGGTGACGTTTGGGACGGCGGAGTCTAAGACACTTTTGCACAAGATCCGGGCGGGCGGCGCGGTACTGACGAAGGAGGAGGTTCCGGTGGTTACGGAAGCGGGGCTTTTGGTGGAGAAGGTGCCTGTGGTGGAGGGGCAGAAGGTTGCGCCGGGCGATGTGCTGTTTTGGATTGAACCGGCGGATTTGGAGAAGCTTTTGGAGCAGGCGGACGCGCAGATTAAGGCGGAGGAGGAGAAGCTTGCCCGGATCCATGCGGACGGGACAACGGCGGTAAACCGTGCGAACCAGGATTTACGGGATGTGTCTGATTCTATGGCGGGGGAAGTAAACCAGGCGAATGAGGCGCACCGGGCGGCGGTGGACGCGCGGAATGCGTTTCCGTCGGAGGAGGATTACAAAAACCGCGCTTATCAGCAGGATGCGGAGTATCAGAAGCTGTTTGAGGATTCTAAGAAGAAAAAGGCGACGAAGGAGGAGAAAAGGGCGTTTTCAAATTATAAGAAGAGCCTGGACGCAAGGCTTTCGGAGGAGTACGAAAAGGAGCGCCAGGCGCTTGACGAGGCGGTTTTGGAGAAGGCAAATGAAGTAAATGCCGCGAATGAGAAGCGAAACGATGCGGTGAAGCAGGCCGAACGCGCGGTTGAGGATGCGAAGGGGGCCGGTGCGTCGGACGGCAGCAGGACGGAGCAGGAGAATATACTCCGGTCGCTGCAGGAGGGCAGAGAACGGCTTTTGGCGTTAAAGCAGGCGGAAGGGAAGGTTGTGTGCGAAATCGACGGGTATGTCAGCCGGATTGCGGTCCATGCCGGGGAGCGGACGGCGGATACTTCGGCAATGGTGTTAAGCGACGCTGCGGGGGAGAAGCTGTTTCAGGCGGTTTTGCCGCAGGAGGAAAAGGCTTACATTGCGCCGGGGGATCGGATGAGTTTGTCTTTTGCGAAGAATAACCGCCAGGTTTCGGGAGTTACGGTGGAAGCGGTCGGGGAGCTGGAGGACGGAAGCTGCCAGGTGACGGCGCGCGTGACGGATCCGGGCGTGGAGATTGGAGAGACCGGGGAAATGGAGTTGGATAAAAGTACCGGAAGGTACGGCTGCTGTATTCCGGTGGATGCGCTGCATTCGGACGGCGGGTCGGATTATGTGATGCTTGTGGAGGAGCAGGCGACGATCCTTGGGACGGAACTTACGGTGCGTAAGCGGAAGGTGAAGATTTTGGACCGGGATGAGGAGTATGCGGCGCTGGAGGACGGGACGCTGACGGATGAAGAGCGGTTTGTTGCGGAGGCGGATCGGGAGATAAAAGACCGGGAGAGGGTGAGGGAGGAGGAGAGGTGAGGTGTGTGTGCTTGGCGAAAGTCCGTCAGCCCGAGAACAGGGGGTGCGGCGTTCGTGGTGTGACAGGATTAAGTGGCTCTAAAGTATCCCCGGTTGTTTTGCGCCTGCGGACGCAACCGCCGGAAACGCGCCGTCCGTGGCGCGGTTCCGGCTTGCCCTGCCATCCGTGGCAGGGCATTGCTGGGGATCGGAGGGATACTTAAGAGCCACTAAATTCTGTCACAAGGCGAATGCCGCACCCCCTGCTCTCGGGCTGACTGCGGTTTTGGCAGGCTGACGGGTGAAATGTTTGAGGTTTTCGGTATTTGACGAAGGATGTGCGGGAGCGGAGGGTATGGAAGGATTTGCTTGGTTTTGTATATTTGGGAGAATATTTTGGATGGTATTTCTCTATTGCAAGAATATATTTTGGACAGTATAATAAAGTCAGGTCAGATTATTTTTTGTGGCTTATTTGGTGAAAGGATAAGGGACAATGCCTAAAAAGACGCCGGATTATGATAATGTGTTTAAGACGATGAAGAGTAAGCATAAGAGGTTGTTTGTATCGGTAATTAATGATTGCTTTGGAACGAATTACCCGCTGGATATTAAGATGGAGGTTTTGCCGTCGGAAGGATATTTGACGGGGAATGAAACGGCGGATGGGAGCGGTGAAATAGAGGAGAAGGTTTCGGATTTTTTGATCCGGATAGAAGGGGAGATTTATCTGTTGGAATGCCAGAGTTATGATGATGACTTTATGGCAATCCGGATTGCGGAATATGCATTTGTGGCGGCAAGGCAGTATGCGGACTGGGATATTGGTCATGCGAGGATAAAGATGCCGCGGTTTTCAGTAATCTATGTGAAACGGACGGGGAAGACGCCTGAGAAGACGACGGTGACGTTTGCATTTCCGGACGGGCAGGAGGTGACGTATGCGTCGGCAAATGTGATCCTGGAGGAAATGACGAAAGAGTATATGGTGGAAAAGAGGCTGTTTCCTTATATCCCTTATTATATAACGAGGTATGAGAAGGAGCTGATATCGGGGAAGGGGATAGAGAGGGCAGTTTGTGATTTGGAGTATTTCAGGGATGAGATGGTCCGGCTGCATGGGGAAAAGGAATTGTCGGATGAGGAAATGCTGGATTTAAAGGGATTTATGAATACGATAATTACACATATAACGGATGGGAACCAACAGGAAGAAAGGCTGGTGAAGATTATGGGCGGAACGGTAATTGAAACGGAATCGGAAAAATTGGTGCGTCAGGGCATACGTCAGGGAATGAATGAGGGAGAAGCAAAGATGCTGATTGAGATGGGTCAGGAATATGGGATGGACGATGCGGCAATTCTGAAAAGGATGCAGGAAAAAATAGGCCTATCGTTGGAACAGGCGGTTTCGTATCTGAAGCAGTATGGGAAACGTCTTGTATAGACTGCTATGGATGGGGTGCAGAGGGATAAAAGGGAAAGGCATGTAAAGTACGGGAATATGACTTTAGTGAAAGGATAAAAGATAATGCCTAAAAAGACGCCGGATTATGATAATGTGTTTAAGACGATGAAGAGTAAG
>OFFK01002450.1_pt1 | contig 11285 bp, 7 predicted proteins | sample 1521361 | NCBI WGS metagenome assembly OFFK01 (sample SAMEA3504096, study PRJEB24116) | mouse gut metagenome | biome: mouse gut; feature: mouse-associated habitat; material: faeces | place: Denmark | collected 2011
CGGAGGCCAGGACGTGGTCCACGCCGCCGAAGCCGATGTCGTAGGCCCAGCCGTCTCCGCCGATGACCCATTGGACGGTGGGAAGGGCCGCAATGCCCGTCTTATTTGGGGACAGGGCTTGGGAAGCCGTCCCGCAGCCGTGAAGGTCCCCGCTGTCGCTTGTACAGGGCGTCCGGGAAGAAACCGCGTCTCGCTTTGCAGCCGCTTCCCGGGCCATCAACATACCGTAGCCGAATTCCGCCGCGTCTTCAAACAGGGAATTGGACCAGGCGGGTCCGTATCCGTTGGCATCCAGCGAGTAGGCGCAGGAAGGGGAGGAGTTTGCCCAGATGGAGCTGCAGCCGGTGGCGTTTGCGATATACATCCGAGTGCCGAAAAGCTGTGTAAGAAGCTTCACATAGGGCGTCTCTCCGCAGCCTGCGCAGGCGCCGGAGAACTCCATGAACGGGCGCAGGAACTGGCTGCCCTTGAGGGTATCCGGACGGAATTTTTCGACGGCTTCCCGGCACGGCAGCAGCGGCTTACAATAATCGAAAACATCCTGGTTTTCCGCAAAGGTTCCGTCTGCAAGCAGTTTGTTCACAGGAACCATTTCCAGTGCCTTTGACGGCTTTTCTTCTCCCGGTTTCTGTTTTCCGGGACAGACGGCGGCACATGTGCCGCAGCCGGTACAGTCCGTGGGCGAGATGGTGATGGCGAAGCCGCGGTTATCCATACCCATCATGGGAATGCGCCGCAGTCCCTGGGGGGCGTCCGCCGGAAGGGGTTCTTCCAATACCGCCGGACGGATGACTGCATGGGGGCAGACAAAGGCGCAGCGGGTACACTGGATGCAGTTTTCGGGTTTCCAGACGGGAATCTCCGTGGCGACACCGCGCCTTTCGTGGGCAGTGCTTCCGGGAGGCGTATAACCGTCGGCATAGGGCAGGAAGGCGGATACAGGCAGCTCATTGCCCCGCTGGTCGGTGACAGGCTGCTGGATCTTTCTGACGAAATCCGTCATTTCCCGGCGGTCGGGAAGGGGTGTGTTGTCCAGTGAGGCCCGGTCACAGGCTGCGGAGGAAGCGCTGCCGGGGCAGGAATCCGCGGCAGTGCAGCCGGGCTTTGCGGAGGTCGTATCCGGCTGTTTTTCCGGGCAGGGCTTCGATTTGGAGGCATGGCCGGCCCATTCTTCCGGGATTTTGATTTCCAGAACCTCAGAAAATCCTCTGTCGATGGCGGTCCTGTTCATTTCCAGAATCTTTCCGCCGTTTTTCCCATAGCTTTTTTCCGCAGCCTCCTTCATCCACCGTCTGGCGTCCTCCGGTTCCAGCAGGCCGGATACGGCAAAGAAGGCTGCCTGCAGGATGGTGCTGATTTTATTGTTCAGGCCGATTTCCTTGCCGATTCCGATGGCGTCTATAATGAAGAAACGCAGGCCGTGCCCGGCAATATAGGCCTTCACGGCTTCCGGAAGGTAGGAATCCAGCTGTCCCGTAACGGAGGCTGCCCGTTCCCCGAAGCCTGCGGACTGCCCTGGGGACGTATCCGGATGGAAATTCAGCAGGAAAGTCCCGCCGTCTTTTATCTCCTGTACCATGTCGTATTTGTGCAGGTAGACCGGGTTATGGCAGGCTACAAAATCAGCCCGGTGTATAAGGTAGGCGCTGCGGATGGGCGTTTTTCCGAACCGCAGGTGGGAGATGGTCAGCCCTCTGGATTTTTTGGAATCATACTCAAAGTATCCCTGGGCATCCATATCCGTGTGGTTGCCGATGATTTTGATGGCATTCTTGGTGGCACTCACCGTGCCGTCCCCGCCCAGTCCCCAGAATTTACAGGAAACAGTGTGGGACCGGGCAGTTTCAGGTAGGGGCGGGACCGGAAGTGACATATGTGTCACATCGTCCGTAATACCCACTGTAAAAGGGGATTTGGTGCGGTTATTGTAGATCGCGGCAATCTGTCCCGGGGTGGTGTCCTTGGAACTTAATCCGTAGCGTCCGGAAAAAATGCGGATGGCGCTGTCAGGGGACGCTCCCTGGTGCCGTGAATGCCGGCAACATCCCTGTGAGCCGCCGCATTCCTGTCCGGAAACGGGAAAACCGCATTGTACGAGGGCGGCAATGACATCCAGATATAGCGGTTCTCCCGGTGCCCCGGGTTCTTTGGTGCGATCCAGAACCGTAATCTGCCGGACGCTTTCCGGGAGTTTTTCCGCCAGATGAGCGGCGCTGAAGGGGCGGTACAGATGTACAATGATCAGGCCGTACTTCTGTCCGGGGACGCTGTCAATGTATTCCTTTACGGTCTCGCAGATACTTCCCATGGCAATGATGACATGCTCTGCATCAGGAGCGCCGTAATAATCAAACAGTCCGTAGGAGGTGCCCAGGAGCCGGTTGATTTTTTCCAGCGTATGCGCTACAATCTCCGGCAGCGCCTGGTAATACGGATTGGAGGCTTCCCTTGCCTGGAAGAAAATATCGGGATTCTGCGCGGAACCATACACTTTTCCGTGAGACGGGTGGAGGCACCGCTGCCGGAAATCCGCAACGGCATTGTGATTCACCATGGATGCCAGGTCTTTGTAATCCCAGAATTTGATCTTATGCAGCTCGTGGGATGTCCGGAAACCATCGAAGAAATTGAGAAAGGGAATCCGCCCTTCAACGGCTGCCAGGTGGGCCACCGGAGACAGGTCCATGACCTCCTGCACGCTGCTTTCCGAGAAAATGGCTGTACCCGCCTGGCGGCAGGCGTAAACGTCGGAATGGTCGCCGAAAATGGACAGGGCATGGGTAGCGATGGAGCGGGCTGCCACATGGATTACACCGGGAAGCAGCTCGCCGGCCATGCGATAGAGATTGGGCAGCATGAGAAGCAGCCCCTGGGATGCGGTAAAAGTGGTGGCAAGCGCCCCGGACAGCAGCGCCCCGTGTACGGCTGCCGCTGCTCCGGCTTCCGACTGCATCTGAGAAATAACTACAGTATTGTCGTATATATTTTTCCGGCCGCTGCCGGCCCATTCATCGCATAGTTCCGCCATGGGGGAGGAGGGGGTGATAGGGAAAACGGCGGCGGCTTCACTGTAGGCATAAGCCACATGGGCTGCTGCCTGGCAGCCGTCCATGGTCTGGGTATCACGTATCAGTACATCTGTGTTTTTCAGCATAAAAATAACCTCCGGGAATGGATTTACAGCAGTATCTCCATTATCTTTTCCCGGAGGGGATTGTTTTATGCCTGCAGTTTGTCTTGCCGGCCTGTGCGGCGGCTTATTTTAAAAACCCGTTTACAATGTGGGCCTCGGCCTCCTCTTCCGACAGGCCCAGGGTCATCAGCTTGGTAATCTGGTCTCCGGCAATCTTTCCGATGGCGGCCTCGTGAATCAGTTCCGCGTCCAGATCGGCAGCCGTGATTTCCGGGACGGCGCTTATCCTGGCGCGGTCCATGATGATGCCGTCACATTCGGAATGGCCCTTGCAGCGGTTGTTGCCGTTGATTTTGGAGTAGAAAACCTGGCGGGAATCGTCTCTGGCCACGGAGCGGGAGATGATGTTTGCGCTGGAACCGGCGCCGTCCAGTTCCACCCGGAAGGAAGTTTCGGCGACCTGGTTCCCGTGGGTCATGAGCTTCTCGGTGACAATGATCCTGGCGCCGTCTGCCAGCCTGGCGCTGGTGAGGCGTTTGGTGGAATCTACGCCCTTGATCTGGACGGTCTCCATCTCCATGAAGCTGTTTTCGCCCACTTCCACCCTCGTCTCCGGGTTCATAATGCGCCCGCCCCTGCCGTCGCCGCTGCCGTAATGCTTTTCCACGTACTTTACATGGGAATTTTTCCCTATGTAAAAGGCGTGTATGCCGTCATGCCGGCTGTCGCTGTCGCCGCTGTTATGGATGCCGCAGCCGGCTACGATGGTCACGTCACAGTCATCGCCCACATGGAAATCGTTATAGACCATTTCGGTCAATCCGCTCTGGCTTAAGACCACGGGGATATGAACGCTTTCGTTTTTCGTTCCGGGCTTGATGATGATATCAATGCCCTGTCTGTCGTTTTTGGTCACGATGTCAATATGGGCGGTGCCGGAGCGCCCTACGCTTTGGCCGTTGGCGCGGATGTTGTAGGCGCCGGCGGGCATCTCGTGCAGCCCGGCCACCTGTTCCAGCAGGTTTTTCTGTATTTCGTCCATTTGTCAGCCTCCTATTTCAGTTCCGCATCCGCCCGCCGCAGTGCCGATCAGGCCGTGTACTGCGCGGAGCAGAAGCCGTATTCCGGTTCCGTATCAACCTATTTGTAAAATTTACAGCTCTCCGTTCCTTTCAGCAATTCGGGAAGAATGTCTCCCCGCTGCCCCCTGGCGGCCACCGTACCTTCCGCAAGCACAATGATCTCGTCCGCAATATTCAGGATGCGCTCCTGGTGGGAGATAATGATCAGGGAATTGTCACTGTCACGGTGCATTTCCTCAAATACCTGAATCAGGTTGTTAAAGCTCCACAGGTCAATGCCGGCTTCCGGCTCGTCAAAGACGGAGAGGGGCGTGTTGCGGGCGATGATGGTGGCGATTTCAATCCGTTTCAGCTCTCCGCCGGAAAGACTGGAATCCACGTCGCGGTTCACATAATCCCTGGCGCATAATCCCACCCGGGACAGGTAGTCGCAGATAACCGGAAATTTGATCGCTGAACGGCCTTCCGGCGTCTTCCCGGCAGCCAGCTGGATCAAATCCCTTACTTTTACCCCCTTGAAACGGACCGGGGCCTGGAAGGCAAAGCTGATCCCCAGATTTGCGCGTTCCGTAATACGCATGTGGGTGATGTCCGTGCCGTTGTAAAGTATCTTGCCCGAGGTTGGAGTCTCGATTCCCATGATCAGCTTCGCCAGCGTGGATTTGCCGCCGCCGTTGGGACCGGTGATGGCGATAAAGGAATGGTCTTCAAAGGTCAGGTTTACATCTCTGATAATCTCTTTGTGTTTGTCGGCATCATCCGATACCTGGAAACAGAGATTCTGTAGTTCCAGCATAAGCGTCCTCCCCGGCAGCGCTCGGGCTGCCTATGTATTGATAATAAATTACTGATTTGACGACAGGATCTGCAGGGCGGCTCCTGCAGATCACTTATACAGTATAGCACAGAAACGGAAAAATCTATACAAATTTAGGGAATTTTTATAGTTGGAAAGTGTGAGCCAAGCCTGCACGGGCAGCTTAAAGTTCCCTGCCGGTAAAGACGGCAACGCTGCGGGGATGCATGATAAACTCGGAGTCGATGCGTACTTCTTCGCCCTCCGGATAGCAGTAGCGCCCGTTTCCGTCACCCCAGGTGTTGACGCTCAGGAACCAGGCCAGATGGCAGTCCAGCTGGGGAACCGTGATTCTCACATCCTCCCAGTGGGAATTGACCGCCACATATACCAGATCGTCCGCTCCGGTATGGGGGTTGTACCCCGCGAAGCTGATGGCCAGGGTTTTGGCGTCTTCGGGAATATACGTCTCATCTGCGTTGACGCCGTGGGTGTGGAGGGGTTCCATGCCGCAGACGGCATCAGGCAGCAGCTTGCGTATGACCGGATGCATATGCCGGTACCGAATCATAAATTTGAAAAATTCAAACAGTTCCCGGTTTTGATCAAGGAGACGCCAGTCCAGCCAGGAGGTTTCGTTGTCCTGGCAATAAGGGTTGTTGTTGCCGTACTGGGAATTGCCGAATTCATCCCCCGCCAGGAACATGGGCGTTCCGCGGCTGCACATCAGCACGGCACAGGCATTGCGGATCATCCGGAAACGGAGGCTGAGGATTTCGGGGTCGTCGGTATCTCCTTCGGCGCCGCAGTTCCAGCTCCTGTTGTCGTCGGCGCCGTCCGTATTGTTCCAGCCGTTTTTTTCGTTGTGTTTCTGGTTGTAGGAATAGAGATCGTACAGTGTAAAGCCGTCATGGCAGGTAAGGAAATTCACACAGGAATTATACCCGGCGTAATTATTGTTGTTATCGGAATAAAAACCGCCGTACAGGTCGCCGGAGCCGGAAATGCTCCAGGCAGCGTCCCAGGCATGCCAGAAGTCTCCCTTTAGATAAGAACGGAGGGAATCCCGGTAGCGCCCGTTCCATTCCGCCCAGCGCTTGCTGGCAGGGAACTTTCCCACCTGATACAGGCCGCCCGCATCCCATGCCTCGGCAATCAGCTTTACATTGCGCAGTATGGGGTCTGTGGCCAGCAGTTCCAGAAGGGGAGGGTTGTTCAGGGGAGAGCCGTCCTCATGCCGCCCTAAAATGCTTGCAAGGTCGAAGCGGAACCCGTCGATGCGGTAGTTTACGGCCCAGTACCGCAGACATTCCAGGATCAGCTGGCGCACGATGGGATTGTTGCAGTTCAGGGTATTGCCGCAGCCGCTGAAATTATAGTAATTGCCGCCCGGCGTGAGCATATAGTAAACCTTGTTGTCGAAGCCCTTGAAGCAGAAGGTGGGCCCCTTCTCGTTGCCCTCGGCGGTATGGTTGAACACCACGTCCAGGATCACTTCTATGCCGTTGTCGTGGAGGGCCTTGATCAGCACCTTCAGCTCATTGTCCTTGTTGGCTTCCTCATCGGAGATATAGTTGGTGTTGGGGGCAAAGAAGCCCACCGTATTGTAGCCCCAGTAGTCCAGGAGCTTCTTGCCGTCCACCTCCCTGGCGTTGATGGCCTCGTCGAATTCGAAGATGGGCATCAGCTCCACCGCGTTGATCCCCAGCTCCTTCAAGTAGGGAATCTTCTCCATCAGGCCCGCGAAAGTGCCCGGATAGGAGACGCCGGAGGAGGGATGGTAGGTGAAGCCGCGCACATGGAGCTCATAGATGACCAGGTCGCTCATGGTGCGGGTGGACTGCGGCGCATCGCCCCAGTCGAAGCCGTCCTTGATGACACGGGCGTGGTAGCAGCCGCTCTTGCGGTTGCCCCAGATCCGCTGGCCGGTGACGAAGCGGGCGTAAGGATCCAGGAGCACGGAATGGGGATTGAACAGAAGCCCGTTCTCCGGCTCATAGGGCCCGTCTATCTGGTAGGCATACTCGAAATCCTCGATGTCCAGCCCGAAGACGATCATGGAATACACATCCCCGATCTTGTAGGCTTCCGGAAAGGGCAGCCTTGCATAGGGGGTGGAAGCGTCCCGGTGGAAGAGGAGCAGGGTACAGGAGGTCCCGTAATGGGTGTGGACGGTGAAGTTCACGCCCACGGAGAGCGCCATGGCCCCGTGCACGTCAAAGAGGCCGGGACGGATGGGAAAGCCCTCGATTTCGTCCATGGGCGTCAGGGACGTATACAGGGCAGGGTCATATTTATGGGTAAATAGATTCAAAGTTTTGTCTCCTTTATCTGATTGGAACATCTGATTGGAACCGGGCAGCCCGGAACCCCGAAAAAAGCGGCATGGAAACAGTATATCGAAAGATAGTGGAAAATGCAAATAGAAATTTTGGGGGAAATATAGTATAATGTGTCCATATTCCTGGCAGGAAACGCCGAATGGCATAACTACTATGTGCGATGCTGTGCACATAGTATAATGTGACCAATCATATGACAAAAGATGTGACCAAGTGGAGGTTGTTATGAAGATCATGATGACAGGTTTTGAACCTTTTGGAGGGGAATCCATGAACCCGGCCCTGGAGGCGGTGCGCAGGCTGCCGGATCGGGTGGCCGGGGCGGAGATCGTGAAGGTGGAGCTGCCCACGGTATACGGACGGGCCGGGGAAGTCCTGGAGGAGGCGGTGCGCCGGGAGCTGCCTGACGCGGTGCTGTGCGTGGGGCAGGCGGGCGGCCGCTCGGGAATCCTGGTGGAGCGGGTGGCAATCAATCTGCGGGACGCCAGGATCCCGGACAATGGGGGCAGGCAGCCCGTGGACGAGGCGGTGCGGGAGGACGGCCCTGCGGCTTATTTCTCCAGCGTCCCTGTGAAGCGGATGGTGGCTGCTATCCGGGAGGCAGGGATTCCCGCGTTCCTCTCCTACAGTGCGGGGACATTCGTCTGCAACGATATCCTGTATTCCCTGCTGCACCTGGCCGCGCGGGATTATCCCGCCATGAAGGGGGGATTCATCCATGTGCCCTACGCCACGGAGCAGACGGTGGACAAGCCCTCCGGCACGCCGGGGATGGAGCTGGGGACCATCGCCAGGGCGCTGGAGAGGGCGATTGGGGCGGTTGTGGAAGCGATGGCTGAATGATTAGCGGAAAAATGTGATAAATAAAACGGAAAAGTAAATAGTGGAAAATAATGAAAAATTTCCAAAATAATACTTGACTTATTGGGACAAAAAGGGTATGATAGTCAGTGTTGCAGGTGATGATAATGTCTGTGACATTGTGTGCGTTTAGCTCAGCTGGATAGAGCGTTTGGCTACGGACCAAAAGGTCGGGGGTTCGAATCCTCTAACGCACGTTAAATGGAAATAGCGAGAAAGTCTTGAAAATGGGCTTTCCCGCTATTTTTGTTTTAGCTGTTTCAGCAAAAACGGTCATACAAAGGTATCATTTTAATATTGTAAAATACGAAATTACGAATATCTTCTAAAGAATTTTTTGTCAAGTTTGTAAACATCATAGTTTAAAGTGCCGTATTGGGTGGCAAGGTGCAGATATTTCTGGGTTATGGAAATATCGGTATGCCCCAAATAGATACGCAAGCTTTCCAAATCACCGCCCTGCATGATATAAGCTGTCGCAAAAGTATGCCTCAGCAAATGGGGATACAACCGTTTCAGTTCCGTATGCTTTATCATCCGGGAGAAAAGCATTTTAATGGCATTTTCTGTCAATTGGGTATTGTCCAGATTGCCATTGCACAAAAAATATTCATGGTCACAGGCGGGTCTATAGGCTATGGCATATGTATAGAGCATCTTTTTCAGCCGTGGAGCAAGCGGGACTGTTCTGTCCTTACTGCCTTTGCCATTTACCACAATAATATAGTTATGGTCAAAATTTACATGGCTTAACTCTAAATTGATTACTTCGCTTCGGCGCAGTCCGGCATCCAACATCAAATGAATCAGGCATAAATTACGCAATCCCATTTCACATTTCGGATTATACAAACCATCCAAAATAGCTACATCATCCACGGACAAGGGAACAATCACTTTGGATTCCGCTTTGATTATCTTATACTTTTTTGTAAGTTCCTTTAATATACTCTTCATTGAACAAAAAGTTAAAAAATGTCCTTACATCCACCTGATAAGTTCTGATACTGCGTTTTGAAATAGTGCTTTTCAGTTCAGCGTTAAACGGATGATTCTTAAATTTAGGCTTTTCCCGGAGATAGAGCGTGTAAGCGGACAAGTCTGTCTTGTCAATTGTCTCGATATCAATTTCTTTCACCGGGACTCCCCTATGCTCTTCCATGAATGAGAGGAAATAGCGGAGTGTATTTTTGTAATTTGAGATAGTTGTATCCTGACAATATTCTTCTCTGCTCAAAATGAATAAATCATATGCTTGCTGTAAATTCAAATTCATAATTTTATCCTTTCTTCCGTACTCACGGTGAGTAAATATTTCAGTATAACGGTTACGAAATTTCACCATGCTTTAACATATGTACGACAATTTCTCCTTTCTCCACATATATGCCGGATTTATTAATATAGGCTTTAGCTTTTTCTTTGCTTATTTTTACTGCTTCAAAATGGAAACCTTTCGCAAATGTATTTTCAATTGTAGTAAAACGAATAGGCTTTAATTCTACAAGCACCATATGAACATGCTTCATACCCTCTGCGCTGATACAATATGCCCATGCTCCTATTCTGGTAGGATGATTTTTTATCCATTCATTTTTTAATCTTTCCAAAATTTCTATAGGTTCACCATCATATCCATGGTCTTGCGGATTGCAGAAGATAGCAAACCATGCTCTTGAAGCACCTGAATATCTATCAAAACTATATCCTTGTTGTAAACTCATATTTTATCCTTTCTTCCGTACTCACGGTGAGTAAATTTTTTCTTAAAACTAAATAAATCATTTGCTTATAAACGAAAAACATGATATAATTTACTTAAATTCAAAAGTAATTTGTTCGTCTTCATCAAACGGTGACTTTGTATTTGCATCCAACTTTATGAATTCGTCTGTTTGAGAGGATACTTTGCTTTTCAGGACTTCATAGTTAATGTATTCAGACATGGGCAGTTCGATTTGGGCGAACTGTCCTTTTCTGTCCTTATAATGATAAATTATAGTTGTTATCCGTCTCTTTAATTGTTCATAAGTATCATAGTCTTGCAACGTAGTCACCATATTTGAATATACTTTTTCAGGTGGCAATACAGACGTGATATGTACTTCATTCCATAAAGCGATACAATTGGCGTATCTGCTATGAATCTGTACTTTGTACTTATCCAGTATATTCAATAATGTACTGAATCTTATTTGCCCCTTAAATTCGTCCATAAACAATATAGGTTCGCCGTTATATAAATCAAATCCACCACTTTCATAATCTGTCACGAAATAAAGAGAATCGTCTCCATATTGTTCAGTCAGAGTACAATGCGAATAGCTTTTACCACTTCCAGAAGCCCCAACATGCCAGATTACCTTTATGTCCCGTATGCGTGGCGTTTCAGTATAACGTTTTCGAAAATACGCATCCTTAATCATTTTTTCATAACGGCGATAGGAAATTGACATTCCCATTATCTGTTGTGGCGTGTTGCCTTGTTCCAACAATTCTTCTATTATCTCTAAATCCCGGCGATTACCCTTATTACCTTTAATTTCGCCATGCTTAATTAATTGTACGACAGTTTCTCCTTTCTCTTCATATTTGCCGGATTTATTGATATAGGCTTCAGCTTGTTCTTTGCTTCCTTTTGTTGGTTCAAAATGCATACCTTTCGCATATGTATTCTTGATTGTAGTAAAACGCATAGGCTTTAAATCTTCAAGCACCATATGAACGTGCTTCAAACCCTCTGCACTGATACAGTATGCCCACGCTCCGGTTCTGGTAGGGTTATTTTCTATCCATTCATTTTTTAATCTCTCCAGAACTTCTATAGGTTTACCATCATATCCATGGTCTTGCGGATTGTTAAAGACAGCAAACCAACTTCTTGAAGTGCCTAACTCTCTATCAGTTGCCATACAATAGAATCACCCCCTTTTGGTTACAAAGTTAAATTACAAAGGTAACGGTTACATTTTGGTTACATTACATTGTAACCAACGGAAACCCTGATATTTCCTAAGGATTTTAGCGTTTGGTTACTGGTTACGAGGTGGGGGGTAATACTAGCCCCCACC
>OFFK01002457.1_pt1 | contig 11258 bp, 7 predicted proteins | sample 1521361 | NCBI WGS metagenome assembly OFFK01 (sample SAMEA3504096, study PRJEB24116) | mouse gut metagenome | biome: mouse gut; feature: mouse-associated habitat; material: faeces | place: Denmark | collected 2011
CCCCCCCAGCAGCTCCACCTCCCGGCGGTCGGCCCGCATGGGCTCCGCGTCCTCGGCGGAGTACCGCTCCAGCAGCTCCGGGCCGATGGGGTCGGAGTTGAACAGGCACAGATCCACCAGCCCTGGCCCGCCGTGCTCCAGCAGGGCGGCCACGTGATCCTGGGCGGTCATGCCCTCCGTCTCCCCGTCCTGGGTCATGATATTGCAGACGTAGATTTTCAGCGCGCCGCTGTCCTGGATGGCCTCGGAGATGCCGTCCACCAGCAGGTTGGGGATCACGCTGGTGTACAGGCTCCCCGGCCCCAGCAGAATCACCTCCGCCCGCCGGATGGCCTCCACCGCCGCGGGGAGGGCAGGGGTGTGCTCCGGCAGGAGGCGGACGTGGTGGATACGGCAGTTCTGCTCCTTCTTGGCGGCGGAGATCTTGGACTCCCCCCGGACGCTGGCCCCGTTCTCAAAGCGGGCCTCTAATTGCACATTGGCATTTGTCACCGGGAGAATACGTCCCGTAATCGCCAGCACCTCGCTCATCCGGGCCACCGCCTGGTCGAAGGAGGGGGAGATGCCGTCCAGCGCGGCCAGCAGAAGGTTGCCGAAGGCCTGCCCCGCCAGCCGCCCATCGGGGAAGCGGTAGGCCAGCAGCTGCCGCATGAGGGACTCGGTGTCCGCCAGGGCCTCCATGCAGCTGCGGATGTCCCCGGGCGGAGGCATACCTAAATCCTCCCGGAGCACCCCGGAGCCGCCCCCGTCGTCCGCCACAGTGACGATGGCGGTGAGGTCGTCGGTATACAGCTTCAGCCCGCGCAGGATGGCGGACAGGCCGTGCCCGCCGCCCAGGGCCGCGATGGCGGGGCCCTTCCGCCGTTTCAGTTCACCCATGCTCATGCCCTCGTCATGTCCCGGTGGGTCTCACCGGCCCCGTAGCCCAGCCCCTGAATGTATTCGCACAGCGCGTGGGTCACCGCCACCGAGCGGTGCCGCCCTCCGGTGCAGCCCACGGCGATCACCAGCGCGCTCTTGCCTTCCTCCACAAAGTGGGGCAGGAGGAAGTCCATCAGCCCCCGCAGGTGTTCCATCAGCTCCTGGGCGGAGGGGGTGGCAAACACGTAATCCGCCACTCCCTTGTCCAGCCCGGTGAGGGGCCGCAGCTCCGCCACATAGAAGGGGTTGGGCAGGAAGCGCACGTCAAAGACCAGATCCGCCTCCAGCGGGATGCCGTACTTGAAGCCGAAGGAGGTGACGGATATGCTCATCTCGCTGACGGTATTCCGGTGGGGGGCGAACATATCCAGCACCTGCCCCCGGAGCTTGCGCACCGGCAGGGTGGTGGTGGTGATGATGTAATCCGCCCTGGCCCGCAGCGGCTCCATGGCGGCCCGCTCCCGCTCCACCGCCTTGGACAGGCTGCCTGTCTCCGCCAGCAGGGGGTGGCTGCGCCGGGTCTCCTTGTACCGCTGGATGATGGCGGCGGTGTCCGCGTCCACAAACAGCACCTTATATCGGAACTCCATGGCCTTCAGGGTGTCCATGGCCTGAAACAGCCCGTCGAACTGCTCCCCGGCCCGGATGTCGCACACCATGGCCACCCGCTCATAGCTCCCCATCCCGGCCAGGCACACCTCGGCAAATTTTGGGATGAGCACCGGGGGCAGGTTGTCCACGCAGAAAAAGCCGCTGTCCTCCAAAATAGACATGACGGTGGACTTGCCCGCCCCGGACAGGCCGGATACAATCAGAAATTCCATGCTTCTCCCTCCTTCCCCAGATACCGCACCTCGGGCTCCAGCGTCACGCCCGTCTCCCGGAGCACCCGCTCCCGCACCTGGGCCATGAGCCTCACAATGTCGCCGCAGGTGGCCCCGCCCCGGTTGATCACAAAGCCCGCGTGCTTCTCCGACACCTGGGCCCCGCCCACGGTGAGGCCCTTCAGCCCGCAGCCGTCAATGAGGGCGGCGGCGTAGACGGGCTGTCCGTCCACGGGGGCGGGCCGCTTGAAGGTACTGCCCGCGCTGGGGTATTCCAGGGGCTGCTTGGATTTCCGCCGCTGGGCCAGGTCGTCCATTTTGGCCTTGATCTCCGCCCGGTCGCCGGGTTTCAAGGAGAAGCTGGCCCGAAGGATGAACTCGTCCCCCTCCTGGAACTGGCTGTGGCGGTAGGAGAATTGGGGGTTGAGGTGCTCCCGCACAAATTCCTCGTCGGGCAGGGCGGCGGACACCACGCTGGACACTACCTGCCCCAGCTCCCCGCCATAGGCTCCGGCATTCATGTACACGCCGCCCCCCACGCTGCCGGGGATGCCGTGGGCGAACTCCAGCCCCGCCAGCCCGCACTCCAGGGCGAAGGACGCCAGCCGCGCCAGGGACACGCCGCTGCCCGCCTGGATGGTGCGGTGCCCCGGCCACTCCCCCTCAGGCAGAAGCTCCAGACGGCTCAGGCCGTCGAAGGCCTTCACCACCAGCAGGTCCGCCCCCCCGTCGGACACCAGCAGGTTGGTGCCCTTGCCCATGAAGAAGGGCTTCACGCCGAACTCCACCGCCGCCACGGACAGCACCTGCTGAACCTCCTCCTCGTTTTTGGGCAGGGCCAGCAGGGGCACAGGCCCGCCCACCTGGAAGGAGGTGTGGCGGGACATAGGCTCGTCCCGGCGCAGCTCCAGGGCGGGGGCTTCCGCCCGGAGGCGGTCATACAGGGCGTTCCAATTCATCATGGTGGCCTCCCGGAAATGGTTTTATTTTGGAAATACAGATTTTTAGTTTACCACATTTTTCTCGCCATGAGAATAGGCTTCACAAAAAATTAAAGAAGCGGGGCGGACAGCCCGCCCCGCTCCTTTCGGACCCCACGCGGGCCCAGCGCATTCAGCAGCAGTAGTTTTTGCCGTCCTGGCAGCCGTCCGGGGGCGCGATGGTGTTGGGGGGGAAAAACTCCTCGGTGGGGAACTGCACCTGACGGAAAATGGCGCAGGGGTCCTCCTCGCCGCCCCCCGCGCTGCACTCCTTGGTGGGCATACAGTAGTCGTAGGCGGGGATGAGGAGCTGGCTGTCCCGCTCCAGGCGGATGATGGAGAACTGGCCCAGGGTGACGTACACACGCCGCCCCTCGCCGCCCATGTTCAGCTCCCCGGGGAAGCACCCGGCGATGCCCGCGGGCACCTCGGCGTCGCTGCCGCAGGAGCACACCGGAGGCTCGCAGGGGTCGGACAGCCGCATGGACAGGATGATGGGGTCCACGGAGTTCACCACCGCGATGGGCAGGTTGGTGCTCATCAGGTTCTGCTCGTCCAGATCGTCCACCCGGCTGTTGGAGGAGAACACCTTCGCGCTGCCCTCGCTGCCGAACAGGATGGCCCGCTTGTCGAATACGGCCAGCCCGCAGATGGACACCGGGCGGGCCGCGCCCACGAAGGCATCGGCGGTGACGCGGTAGAAATACCGCACGTCCACGGTGAAGTAGCCCCGGTTGAAGCCCACAGGCTCCACGTCGATGTACGCGTACAGCAGCTCGGCCTGCCCGGCCTTGAGGCTGATGGCCCGGTCGATGACAGCCTGGGAGCTGACGGTGGGGTAAAGGCGCAGATCCTCGACGCAGTCCTTATCACGGCAGGAGTCAAAGATCTTTCGGGTGTGGATGCACACGGCCTCGCGGATACCGGCGGTATCGCAGATGGGGCCCGGCTCGATGAAATCGGCCATAGTAGTACCTCCCGGTTTTGTGGTTGATGGGAGGGGGATGGGTAGGGCGTTCCCCTTCCACTCCCATTGTATGCGCCGGGACAAAACGGGTGCGGGCGGCGGAGGGCAGGAGGGGGAAGCGGTCAAAAACAGGGGATCCAGCCCTTGCCAAACGGCCCTGCTTCCAGTATAATGGGAGCCAAGAAAGGATGTGCGGACATGGCGAAAAAGATATTGATCGGCGTCGGCGCGGTGCTGGGGATCGTTGTGCTGGCCGCCGTGGGGCTCATCGGCTGGCTCACCGTCACCGAATACAAGCCGGACGCGGTGGAGCACGTGGAGGTGGAGGTTCCTGACGGTCCCCATGCCCCCTTCCCGGCCCCCGGGGACAGCGTCACTATCCTGTCCCAGAACACCGGATACGCTGGACTGGGGAAGGACTCCGATTTCTTCATGGACGGCGGCGGCGACGTGGCCCCCACCAAGGAGCAGCAGGAGTCCAACCAGAGCGGCCTTGCCGCCCAGCTGGAGCAGTACGGCGCGGACGTATACTTCCTTCAGGAGGTGGACACCAACTCCGGGCGCACCCACGGCGTGGATCAGAGCTTCCTTTATTGGGAGGCTGCCATCCGCGCCGGGGCCGGTTTCACTTCCCACGCGCTGAATTACTCCTGTGACTTCGTGCCCTTCCCCTGGCCCCCCATCGGCAAGGTCCACAGCGGCCTGCAAACCCTCGCCGCGTTTCCCGTGGACAGGGCGGAGCGCGTGGCCCTGCCCTGCCCCTTCTCTTGGCCCGTGTCCGCCGCCAATCTGAAGCGGTGCCTGCTGGTGAGCTATGTGCGCCTGGAGGGGACGGACAAGGAGCTGGTGCTGGTGAACCTCCATCTCGAAGCCTACGACGACGGCGAGGGCAAGGCTGCCCAGACGAAAATGCTCATGGACTTCCTCACCGCCGAATACGAAAAGGGGAACTACGTCATCGCCGGGGGCGACTTCAACCAGACCTTCCCCGGCGCGCTGGACGCCTTCCCCATCCAGGACCCCGCACTGTGGACGCCGGGGGTGCTGGAGCAGGACATACTCCCCCAGGGCTGGCAGTTCGCCTGCGACCTCACGGTGCCCTCCTGCCGCCTGCTGAACCACCCCTATGACCCCGATCCCGCCGGGAACCAGTTCTATGTGATCGACGGCTTCATCCTCTCCCCCAACGTGAGGCTGGACAGCGTGGAGACGCTGGACCTCCAATTCCAGTACACCGACCACAACCCGGTGTCCCTCCGGGCCACCCTGCTGGACCAGTAGGGAACCCTTTCCGGCGTATGTCAAAGATTGCGGTTGACATACGCCGCGGATTTTGTATGATATAAGATGCAATCACCACTCCAAATAGAAAGCGGGGATTTCCCATGACACAGGTTACCCTGGGCCGCACCGGGCTCACCGTCAACAAAAACGGCTTCGGAGCCCTGCCCATACAGCGGGTCTCGCGGGACGAGGCCGCCTGCCTGCTCCAAAAGGCCCTGGATCACGGCATCGACTTCTTCGACACCGCCCGGGCCTACACCGACAGCGAGGAAAAGATCGGCTACGCCCTGTCCGGCAGGCGGGACCAGTTCGTCCTGGCCACCAAAACGCCGTCCCAAACCGTGGAGGGCTTCTGGGATGACCTCCACACCAGCCTGAAAAACCTGAACACGGACTATGTGGACCTGCTCCAGTTCCACAACCCCGCCGTCTGCCCCAGGCCGGGGGACGGCTCCGGGCTGTACGAGGCCATGCTGGAAGCCAGGGCCCAGGGGAAGATCCGGTTCATCGGCCTGACCAACCACCGTCTGGCGGTGGCCCGGGAGGCCATGGAGTCCGGCCTGTACGACACCATCCAGTTCCCCTTCTGCTATCTGGCCGCCCCGGAGGAGATCCGGCTGGTGCAGGACTGCGGGCGGGAAAATGTGGGCTTCATCTCCATGAAGGCCCTGTCCGGGGGGCTGATCACCAGCTCCGCCGCGGCCTACGCCTTCCAGGCCCGCTATTCCAACGCCCTGCCCATCTGGGGCATCCAGCGGGAGCGGGAGCTGGACGAGTTTTTGTCCTACATCCACAATCCCCCGGCCCTGACGCCGGAGCTTCAGGCGGTTATCGACCACGACAGCGGGGAGCTGGCCGGGGACTTCTGCCGGGGCTGCGGCTACTGCCTGCCCTGTCCCGCCCAGATCGACATACCCAACTGCGCCCGGATGTCCCTGCTGCTGCGGCGGGCCCCGGCGGAGGGCAGCCTCACCCCGGAGTGGCGGGAGAAAATGGCCCGCATCGACCAGTGCCTCCACTGCGGCCAGTGCGCCGGACGCTGCCCCTACGGGCTGGACACCCCGGAGCTGCTGCGGCGCAATTACGAGGACTACAAGACCTTTTTGAAGTGAGCGGGCCTGCCCGCCCAAATTCCGGCAAGTAATTTTGCCGCAAGGATCTTGAACATTCCCGGCTTCCGTGATAGAATGGGCACAACCTGCCTCTTTTCCGGTATTGGACGGCATTGGGGCAGAATGACTGGATAAGATGGAGATTTCCCTCAAAATCATCCATTTTATTCCAACCTACGGCAGGATCAGCCCCGCCGCCCGGTGTGGGCCGCGGATTTCAGCCGCAAGAAAGGGTAAGGAACCGAGATGGATGATCTGGAACTCAAGGAGAACAGCCCCCAGGGGCAGGACGGCGCGCTGGGCGTGGAGGAGAGCTGCAAGGAGCTGACGCGGTATTTGGAGGACATCCTCCGGGACGCGCCCCACGCCAGGCTGGAGGCGGAGCGGCTGGCGGAGCCCTGCCGGGAGCTGGGCGCGGCGTTAGAGTCCTTCCGCGCCATGGCGGAGGAGCTGGCGGACTACTCCGTCCAGCTGTCCAAGGGCCGCCTGGACGCGGAACAGCCCCAGCGGGACAGCTGCCTGTACGTGGGGCTGAAAAACCTCCACGGCAACCTGAAGCAGCTGGTCAACCAGGCGGGGCAGGTGGCCGCGGGGGATTACTCCCAGCAGGTGTCCCAGCTGGGGACCCTGTCCGACGCCTTCAACGCGATGACCCGCCAGCTGGACGACCGCCGCGCCCAGCTCAGGGCGGAGGTCCGCCGGGCCCAGAACCGGGCGGACATCATCGAGAGCTACACCGAGATGCTGGTGGACCTGCTGGGCCAGCGGGAGGAATGGATGCTGGTGGTGGACGAGGAGACCCGGGAGATCGTCTACTGCAATAAACGCCACCAGGGCAACGGACAGGGCGGCGACCACTGCGAGACCTGCAAGCACCGCCTGCCCATCCAGTCCAAGATCCTGGAGTGGGAGCGCACCGAGCGGTACAAGATTTGGGAGCTGGAGGAGCACAACCGGGGCGGGTGCTACCGGATCATCTCCTTCCCCATCGAGTGGCAGAACCGGGCCTCCTGCATCCACATCGTCATGGACGTGACCAGCGAGAAGATGAACGCCCGGCACCTGAACACCCAGGCCTACCACGACCTGGAAACCGGCATCCGCAACGGCCAGTTCCTGGAGGAGTTCATGGCCCAGACCTTCCGGCAGAAGCAGGACGTGACCCTGTGCTACCTGGACCTGGAGGGCGTGGACGACATCAACAATACCTACGGTGACAAGGTGGGGGACGCCTACATCCAGAACTTCGTGGAGATCGTCCGCAAGAACTTCCGCAGCGGGGACACCTTCGCCCGCCTCAAGGACGACAAGTTCTGCCTGGCCCTCTCCGGCAACGTGAAGCACCTCATCGAGCGGAAGATGGCGGAGATCCTGGCCATCTTCCAGCGGGACGATGACCGGATCTTCTGCCACCGCTGCAACTTCAAGTACAGCATCATCGAGGTGGTAGGGGAGGAGAACACCAGCACCCTGGAGGAGCTGCTGTCCGGCGCAGAGGCCGCCATCCGCCGGAAGAAGCGCACCCGTTCCTCCTCCCTGGACTTCGTGGATTGGTAAGCCGTCCGGGACAGGCCGCACATTTTATGCACACGGCGAGAAAGGGCCGCCCTTATGGGCGGCCCTTTGATACGTTTCCGCGTTATTGCTCCTCGTCGGCATTCCGGCACTCCGGCGCGTAAAAACGGTTGGAGTTCAGCAGCTTCTCCTGCTGGACAGTGGTGATCTCGCCGGTGATGTCCTTGAGGAACACGTAAAACAGACGGTTTTCCTCGCCGTACTTGGAGGTCTCCAGGTGGCCCCAGTCGTCCACCCAGCGGATTTCCCCGTCCTTGCGGATGATGCGGTACTGCACATAATCCATATTCCGGTCGGAGTGCTGGATCTGGTGGGAGATCTCCCACTCCACCCGGTCCAGGTCCTCCGGGTGGACGATCCCCCGGAAGGAGCCGCCCACGTACTCCATCAGCTCCGTCAGCGTCTTGCAGCCGAACAGATCGATCACCGCCGGGTTGGCGTACAGCAGCTTTTCCCCCTCCCGGGCACTGTAGACAAAGAAGGCGTCCGACATATTGGCCAGAGTCTCCACCATGTGCTCCTGCCGCCGCTCCTGCTCCTCCTTGACCAGCTTGTCGATGCTGCGAATGGTGACCACGGCGGTCTTGGGCTTGCCGTTCTCCCGCTCGCTGACGGTGAAGGTGGTGACGCACCACTCGTCCGGGCTGTACCGGGTGCTCCGGCGGTAGCGGAACTCCACCGTGTCCTGGGTCTCCAGGGCCTCCCGCAGATGGTTCAGGGAGAGGAACCGGCGGACCTCCTCCTCCCGGTCCCGCACGATTCTGCCGGTGCCGAAGTGCCGGTCCACCATGCCCTCGTAGTTGCCCCGCTCCAGGATCAGATCCCCGTCGGGATAGAGCATCCGGCAGTAGTTCTCCTGAAGCTGGAGGTAGTAGACCTCCCGGAAGGCCCGGACAATGCCGCTGAACGCGCCCTCATAGATCTGGTTGTTGGTCACGTCCCGCAGCAGGCAGCCCACATAGCCGTAGTCGTGCTGAAACAGGGTGAGCTGGAGGTAGTGGCCGGACAGGGAGCTGTAGGCGTAGTGCTCCAGCTTATCCCCCAGGAAGGCCGCCCGGTACGCCTTTTCCAGCAGCCGCTTGAAGCTGTCCCCGAAGGCCTTGAGGATCAGGTGGCGCAGGCGGGTGGCGTCCCCGCCGCACATCCGCTCCATCTCGTGGTTGACGTAGACTACGTCATAGTCAACAGGCTCTCCCTGGGCGTTCAGGGCGATCCGGGACAGGCCGAACGCGCAGGGCAGCGCGCCGTAGCTCTGCTCCAGCTGGGGCAGCAGCATACAGGACTCCCCCGGGGCGGCCTGCCCCAGCAGGGAGTTTTCCCGCCGCTGCTCCTCCAGGTCGCTGATATCCATCAGGGAGACCATATACATCCGGTGCCCCTCGTTTTCCCGGAGGAAGAACACCCGCATCCGGATCCACAGCACCCGGCCGTCCACCCGGATATAGTGGACGTCGCCCTCCGCCCCGGCGGGCCGCCGCTCGTAGGCCCGCTCGAACAGGCCCAGCATCACCGGGCGGTCGTCGTCCCGGACGCTGCTCCACATCTTCCGGGTCAGCTCGCTGGTGTTCATGTTCAGAACCTCCAGCCCCGCCAGGCGGTAGCCCTGCTCGTTGATCCGGGCGATCTCAAACCGTCCGTTTTCCATGTTCACGTCGTAGACGGCGGCGGGGCCCAGGATGTTGTTCACCATGGTGTCGGTGAACAGGTTCCCGTCCAGGAACTCCCGGGCGTGGAAGCCCTCCACCTGCCGGCAGTGGAGGCCGCCGAAGTCCAGCCGCCGCTCATCGGCCAGGATCAGCTCGAACTGGTCGATGGGCAGGGGCTTGCAGTAGTAGTACCCCTGGACATACTGGCAGCCCATGCTGCGCAGCACGTTCTCCTGCTGGAGGTTTTCCACCCCCTCCACAATGATGGGCAGGCCCATGAGCCGGGCCATGTTCACAATGGACTCCAGGATGCCGATGCCCTTCTGCTCCTCCCCCTCGCCGATGTCCAAAAAGCGCATATCAATTTTGATAACGTCCACCGAGACGCTTTTAAGCATATTCAGGGAGGAGTAGCCGCTGCCAAAATCGTCCATCATCACCAGCATACCGGTTTTTTGCAGGTTTTCCACCGCCTTGCTGATGGTGTCCTCCTCTTCGGCGTAGGCGCTTTCGGTTATCTCCGCCTTGATGTATTTGGGATCCAGCTGGTATTTTTCCAGCAGGTGGGCCAGGTAGGCGGGCACATCCATGGACATAATGTCGATGCGGGAGATGTTGATGGAGATAGGGACCGGTCGGTAGCCCCGGTCGATCCAGCTGCGCAGCCACTGGCAGACCTTCTCCCAAACCTGCTGGTCCAAAAGGGAGATCATCCCGCTGCGCTCCAAGGCGGGGATGAAGCGGCTGGGAGGAATCAGCCCCTTTGTGGGATGCCGCCAGCGCACCAGGGCCTCCGCCCCCACCACGTTGCCGGTGAAGATATCGCACTGGGGCTGGGCGTAGAAGGTGAATTCCCCCCGCTCCAGGGCGCCGGTGACCTCGGTGAGCAGATGGAGCTCCTCCTCCAGAATATCCTCCATCTTAGGGTCGTAGCAGATGATGTGCTCACGGGCGGAGGCATGGCCTAGGGCCAGGGTGGCCCTGTCATAGTAGACCTCCGGCGGCAGCTCCAGGTTGTCAATGGGGCTGATGCCAAAGGTAGGGAACACCCCGAAGACGCTGCTTTGGCGGAGGCCGCCCTCCAGGATATCCTCCCGCAGCATTTCCACCAGCTCCATCCGCCAGGGCATCAGGATGGCGAAATTGTCCCCTTCAAAGTGGCCGGTCACTCCGCCGTATTCCATGCGGACGGCCTCCAGACACCCCGCCACATGGCGCAGGAAATGGTCGCCCTTATCCCGCCCATAGAACCGGTTGAACATTCGGAAGTGCAGGACGTCCACAGCTACCAGGCAGTAGGTGTTGGGAGTGGTCTGGAGAATAAATTCCCTTGCATCTTCCATAAAAGCGCGCGAAAAAAAGAGGCCCGTGAGCAGATTTTTAGTCAAGGCCTCCTGGTTCGGTTCGGAACAATTCTTGGCAGTTTCCATATTCAGTCCCCCAACCCCTCTCCAAAGCGGAGCTCCCATTGCCGAACTTCTTTTAATCAAAATACCACATTTTCCCGGATGTGTCAATCTGTTTTTTGGTGTTATTGCACTAGCGTCGCGAAAATGCCAGAAAATTCTACAAACTGCCCGCTAAAATCTTTCTGGAAGACAGAACCGTCCCCCCCCTTCCTTCATGGAAGCAGAGGACGGTTTTATGGCCTTGTCAGGGGGAAAAACTCAGGAATTTTCCCCGATGGAATCCCGCACCGTGACGGTGACCGTCTGTTCGTAGCAGGCGAAGATTTCCTCCAGCCGGCCCTTGTCCGGGGCCCTAGTAAAGAGGCTTACCACCGGGACGATAAGCAGCCCGGCCAGCATACAGAAGGCCCCGGCGTTAATGGGGGATTGGAGCAGGGCAGGGAACTGCCCCCGCCAGAAGATATTGGCCAGCATCACCCCGGTGGAAAAGAGGAAGCTGGCCCAGCAGGCGGCGGCGGTGGTTCCCTTCCAGTACAGGCC
>OFFK01002459.1_pt1 | contig 11253 bp, 9 predicted proteins | sample 1521361 | NCBI WGS metagenome assembly OFFK01 (sample SAMEA3504096, study PRJEB24116) | mouse gut metagenome | biome: mouse gut; feature: mouse-associated habitat; material: faeces | place: Denmark | collected 2011
AGACCATTGTCATGATTACCCACAATAACGAGATTGCCCAGCTTGCCGACCGGATCGTAAGGATTGAGGACGGCAGGATCGTGGAAAAAATGCCAAAATCGCAATTAGGAGGTGGCAAGATATGACATGGCCTTTTGAGAATGACACCGGCGCTGTTATTAAAAAATTAGCGTCTGCTCAATTAAAGAAAGAGCGTTTGAAGAAAATTTTTACGGTTACTGCAATTTCGTTGGCAACATTTTTGATGGCATCCGTATTGCTCCTGGTTTCTGGGATTATTACAGTGAACCAAAAGGGAGGCAATAACATAACGGGGTCTTATCATGCGCTTATTTCCGGCATAGAAAAAGAACAATACCAGAAATTGAGTGATGATGTGCGGGTGGATCTATGCGGATTCACAGCGTCCATTGGCAGCGTGAAATCCGGAAATGACCGCCTTAATATTTCGTATTGCAACAAGGATGCACTTACATTAAATGGGCTGTCTGTTGACCAGGGGAAAATGCCGGAGAAAGCGAATGAGATCCTGATTGAACAGGAATATTTAATCCGGCAGAAGATAAATGCTAAAATTGGAGATACCATCCGACTGCCAGACCCAAACAACGGCCAGGAAAAATCCTTTCTTATAACAGGATACTTAAAAACAGGGGCGAAAGGCACTGACCGTTCCTTATATGCGGCTATGGTTTCTGAAGAATACTTCTCAGAAATGGATGGATGGGATCACTTTTCTCCGGCAGTCATGCTCCGTGTAAATTTAGATGCAGGCTCTGGGGATGTAAAAAGCTTAATATCGCAGATAGTGGCTGATGCAGGCTGTAAAACGGCTCCTTCTTATAATGAAGCGTATCTGAACCTTAGCCAGCCTTCGGCATGGATGGTTCTGGCGGCTGTTGCCGGGCTGGTTGTGATCGTGATCGCTGGTGTTTTGGTTATATACAACATTTTTTATATTTCCATTATCAATTCCATTAAACAATATGGACAGCTCCGCACAATAGGTATGACAGCAAAACAGATTCAAAGGCTTGTTCTCAGGGAGGGGACTTTGCTGATGTTACCTGCAATTCCGATGGGACTGATTGCGGGAATTGCAGTGGCTTATCTTTTAATTCCGCATGGATTTGGGTTATGGAATGTGCTATGGATATGCCCGGTTGTTGTTGCGTTAACCTATGCCACTGTGCGCCTGTCCATCAAAAAGCCTGCTAAGATAGCCGCGGCCGTTTCACCCATAGAGGCTTCCCGCTATGAACAAAATAAGGGGCCGAAAGGTAAACATAGGCAGCACAGGCTGACGCCGGGGTCTTTGGCAGTCAACCAGGTTTTGCGTTATAAGAAAAAGAATATACTGACAGCCGCCTCCCTTGTCCTGACTGGCGTCCTGCTGTTAGGCTTATCCTCTGTCCTTTCTTCGATCAATGCAGAAGATATGTCTTTATCCGGATTTGCAAGAGGACAGTTCGTTTTAAAGATCTCGAATCAGGAGCTGATGGAAAATCCTTTGGAGATTTTGCAGGGATCAAGCCCTTTTACGGAGGAAGTGGAAAAAGAACTCTCGCAATTATCAGGTGTGCAAAAGATCATAGACGATTGGCATCTCCCGGTTTCCTATGATCTGCAGGCCCTGGAATCAGATGCTGAAATCGTGGGATTTGAGAAAGCAGATATGGATTTGCTGCAAAGCTGTCTCTTAAATGGAAACCTGTCAGATTATGGGCAAATGGCATCTGAGGATCAGATGGTGATTGGCAGGCCGAATGACTTTGAGAAGTATTTTGGCATTTATCCAAAAGTCGGCTCCTCTGTAATGCTGAAGATTTTTGATGGGCAGCATACGGAGAACCTGGAATTTGAGATTGCGGCAGTCCTTGACGAAAGTAAAATTGGAAATAATGGTGATAAAATAGATATGCTGTTATTGCCGGTTGATTCCATGCAAAAAATCGCACACAGCAATCTGACATATCAGTATGTGATTCGTGTAGAGGATTCTTTTGAACAGCAGGCAGAAAATGAAATAGACCAGATTGTATCAGACAATCCACGGCTGAGTGTGGATTCACTTTCTGCTGCGATTGCCCAGAATGAAAACTTCCTGCAGGGAACACAGTTAGCCCTTGCAATAGCCATTGTTTTAATTGGTTGTTTTTCTGTGATGAATTTGCTAAATACAATTTTGACGGGAATTATTGTAAGGCGCAAGGAGTTTTCTCTCATGCGTTCAGTGGGAATGTCCCAAAAACAACTATCCTCGATGGTTCATAGAGAGGGTTTGATCGTAGTTGGCACTGGACTTGTATTATCTGTGATAATCGGTGGAGGAACCGGATATGTTCTCTGCTCTTTTTTGAAAAACAATCTGATGAACTATCTGAATTATCAATTCCCACTGGGGATCACAATCCTGTACTGTGCGATTGTTATTTTATGCAGTCTGCTGATTACAACAGGTGCCTTAAAGCAGCAAAACAGGCTGTCAATCACGGAAGCACTTCGATAAGTATCTTCCCGCCCGTTGTCCCTGGGCTGTGAAGCAGCTTCCTGCTTCCGCCAATACATTTATTGAGCAAACTTAATAGAAGTGCTCCTGTACTTGTGGTAGAATAGTGCTATTGAACAATTCCATAAACGCCAAAACCGGACTGATAGCGGAAGAAACAGCGGTTGCAACTAATAGTTGCCATATAGTTGCCCATAATTTCCATATAGCTGGTAGCGTGCAACCGGATAAAACGGTATATTATTGCTGTCAGAAAAATTTGTCTGATGCGTTAACGCGGCGGAAGGGAGATTAATATGAATGAAAATCAATTAGCAGAAAATCTTATGTACTATCGCAAAAAGAAAGGGCTGTCACAGGAAAAAGTTTCTGAATATGTGGAGGTCAGCCGCCAGGCTGTGACAAAGTGGGAGGCCGGCAAATCCAGACCGGGCTCTGAGAATCTGATCAGGCTGGCACAGTTATTTGAAGTTGATACTGAAACATTGCTGGGGAACGGGGACAGGGAAACATCATCGACGCAGGGAGACGTATCAATAAGTAAAATGCCATGGGTTTTTATGGGAATATCTGTTTTATGTATACTGGCATATATCATTCACAGTGCAATAACGGATATTTTTAGTATCGGGATATTCATCTGTATGTTTATTCTGTGTATCCCGATACAGCTATTCCTGCATATTTATGTTTCCAGTGCAATAAAAAATGATTCTTTTAATGGGATTGCAGGGTTCGATGACAGGATAGAGTATAACATTTGTGAGGTAAAGAAACTGCTGGCACAGATTGATCTGCATACCGGAATCCTGTCTGCTGTATATATTTTTCTGCTCTGTGTGATAAATAGCATAAATCTGAAAATGCAATGGATTAATAGCTTTCTGATTGTTGTATATATGCTGAATTTTATCGCAGGCATAGAAATGAGCAGCTACAAAATGGCAGATAAGATCTATCGCAGAGACGACGATAAGAAACGTGCCAAACGCAGTATTCCAGTAACTGCAATATTTTCCCTGTTACTATGTGCAGGGATAGGAATAGCGGTTATTGTATTTGAAACAAAGGGAATTGAGAATAATACACTGCCTGCGATGAAAATATGTGGATTGCTGCTTTTGGGTATAATGAGTGCAACCACTGGATTCTTATTTGAAAACAGCAAAATAAAAAAGTGGAATCCTGCAAATACAAACTATAGAACAAATAAAGTAAGTATAATCAGTTTGCTTATATGTGTGATAATGTATGGGCTGATGTGTGTTGTATAAGATACATGGAGCATTTTTCTGATTTATTTGTAAATATTTGTGAAATGACCAATAAAGGGCAGAAAATGTCGTTTCATGCAGGAAAGATTGTAATTGCGGCAAAAATAGGGATAATGGAAATTGTCGTTGATTTCACAGAACGGAAAAAGAAAATATTGTTGATCAAACGGAGGAGATATTATGAAAAAGGGCGCATCAAAAAAGATGTTTGCGTTGTCTGTGCTTATGTCTGCCGGTATTCTGTTGACTGGCTGTTCCGGTACGGAAGCAGAACCCCCGGAGAGCACACCGATGGGAAGCAGCAAAGAGGCGATGCAGGGGAGTGTAGGAGGGGCGGAATCTGGAACAAACCATATCAGCGAGAAGTTGTCTGATATGTTGGTAATTGATGCGGAGGTAGTTTTGCCGAAAGAGCAGGTATATAGCGTGTATGCGTTGACAAAGCAGGCGTTTCCGAGAGAAGATTTAGATGCTTTTTTCGGAGCGTCGGAAGCAGTCGTAACGGTTCACCCGGAATGGGTGGGGGCATATTCTGCAAAAACGGCAGAGGGCGGATACTTTAGTACGGATCCCTATGGAAATTTTACATATGCTAAGGACGAGGAAAGGGACGACTACATCGTATATTTGGTGGAATCCGCATATTATAATGCTGGCAGTTGCTCTTTCCAGAAGGAAGAAATATCGGATTTGTCCTTCCTAAACGCAGAGAATGCCATTCAGATGGGAAAGGAAAGGATTAAGGAACTGACCGGACAGGATTCGGAGGTTCTTGCTGCTTATGCTCTGAACCGGGAAATACTAACAGAGTTGGAGGAGGAGTATAGGCAGACTCAGAAATACCAAGAAGATGCACAGAGAGGGAAAGAAACTGCGGTCGATGACTGGTCGGACGCAGATGAGATATACTATATGGAGTATGAACTTACGAAGGATGGTCTGCCAATTTATAGCGGCATCAATGAGCCGGGTATATCCATGGCAGTGGAAACCTTTTGGACGGCTGAAACCCGAATCACTATGCTGCTTGATAAGGATGGGATTCGCCATATAGTCAGTAGGGGTGGAATTTTTGACGCCAGCCCGGAAGCAGAGGCGCAGACGATTATCTCAGCGGAGGCAGCACTGGAAGCGGTAAAGGAAATTTATATGAATACCATATTGAACTCGCAGGTTACAATCTCCCGGATATGGCTGGAATATGTCGTTGTACCGGACTGGGAAGAGAAGGAACAGTATAAGCTGGTGCCTTATTGGTGTGTGCAGATAGATTCACCTTCGGGAAACAGCAGTGCGGAGCGGATCAATGCGATAACGGGAGGTAATCTATCCTATGGAGAATAAAAGGGCATTGCCCTGTCTGTTTGGTGCTGAATTTAGGAGGAGTCTGACGGTGAGATTTCTCCTTGTACCGGTCGGCGTGGTGCTGTGCATCTGTCTGGATACCTGGAACCAGATACCATTTATGTGGACATCTCCTGAGACTATGGATGTATACTATTATTGGTGTAATTCTTTTATATTTGGAGGCTTTTATGGTATCTATGTGGTTCCGATGCTGGCGGCGCTTCCCTATGCAGTAAGTTTTTGCGAGGAATACAATACGAATATGCTGAGGGTGCTGCTTATGAAAGCAGGAAAGAAGAAATACTGCATGTCCAAGGTGCTTACGACGTTCCTGTCGGGAGCTCTTTCGGTATCGGCAGGTGGGATTACTTTTATCCTTCTGGCAAATATTTTTGTTCAGTTGTTCAATCGGGCTAGATTGCCGGAGACAGAAGCCTTTCCTTATTATGAATTTTTGCTGCAAGGTAATGTTGCCTGCTATTTTACAGCGGTTATCTTCCTTTTGTTTTTGACCGGAGGGTTATGGGCAACGGTAGCTTTGCTGGTATCGTCATATTTCCCTAATATCTATGTGACGGCGGCGTCTCCTTTGATTCTATCCTTTTTGACAGGCCGGGCTTATTTGGTTTTGAAGATTCCTGTCAGACTTCGGTTGGATTTATGGCTGCAGGGTAGAAGTTCTGTCGGTACAGATCAGCTCACCATTTTGTGTTCTGCGTTGGTGGTGCTGGGACTGACTGTGGGATTCGGTATTCTGTTTTACCAGAAGCTGAAAAGGAGAGTGGAGAATGAGTAAGGGACTTCGGGTTTTTTGTTTTCAGCTAAAGCAGGAACTGGTGCAAGTCAGGGTGCTAATCCTGTTTATGATTCTTGCTGTGTTTATCTATTCCTACCTGGAGCCGGTGGCTAATCTGACACAGGCAGTTGGTGAGAAAGTGAGTCCGTGGGCTTTTCCACATCTGATGAATGATTACATCTGTCAGATGGTTTTTATGGTGAGTGCAGTATTCATGTTTAGCACAGCACCCTTTGAGGGGAAGGCTCATTACTATATCGTTCAGCGTTCCGGGAGCCTTTCCTGGCAGTTGGGTAATGTACTGTATATTCTGGCATCTTCGTTTTTGTTTGTGGGGTTTATATGGGTATTTAGTGTTATTAGCCTGCTTTCACGAACCAAGTTTAGTGGCGATTGGGGAATCATCTGGGGGACATTGGCAAGGACAAACGCAGGGAATCAGTATGATGTCCCGTTTACGGTGTTTGCTTATATTGTCGGTGTATTTTCGCCGATGGAGGCGACTGCAATCAGCTTCCTGCTTGAGTGGGCGTGTGTCTCATGGATGGGGTTGGTGGTCTATTTGTTCAACTATATCACAAAAAAGATGACAGGGATATTGGTGGCATCACTCTTTGTATTTTTGGATGTGATGATCTACAATTCATGGACACCCAAGGCATATCTTTTCTCACCGGTGACGTTGGCACAATTGAAGGTGATGTCAGGGAACAACTTATCCTATGGCGTATCTTTGAAATATGCGGTGGTGTTCTTTGCGGTGACAATCACGTTTTTTATTGTAATATGCTTGGGACAGGGAACAAAAAAAGTAAAGAAATGGGAACTGAAAAAATGAATGATAGAAGGATTCTTTTTAAAAATGTCTCTAAGACAATAGACGATCAGATGATATTGAAGGATATCAATCTGGAGATACCTAAGCAGGGGATTTATGGAATTGTGGGCAGGAACGGTTCAGGAAAGACGGTGCTGATCAAGTGTCTGTGCGGGTTTATGCCTGTCACGGAGGGCGAGATATGGGTAGGAGAAAAACAGGTCGGGCGCGATGTGGAATTTATTGAGGATACCGGCTTCATCATCGAAACACCGGGATTTTTGCCCAGAGAATCCGGATTTCGCAATTTGAGATATCTTGCCTCCATCCGGAATGTGGTCGGAAAGGAGCGCATCAGGGAGTGTATCACCATGGTTGGTCTTAATCCTGATGATAAGAAATGGGTAGGGAAATACTCATTGGGGATGCGCCAGCGGCTAGGTATCGCACAGGCTATCATGGAGAATCCCAGTCTGATTATCCTTGACGAACCCATGAATGGGTTGGACAATCATGGCGTGGAGGAGATACGAAAGCTCCTGCTTGGACTGAAGGAGGAGGGAAAGCTGATTCTTATCATCAGTCATAACCGGGAGGACATCAACCTGCTCTGTGACAGAGTGTATGAGATGGATATGGGAGTGCTGACACAAGTAAGGTAAAAATAGCAGAATACAGCGATTTTTTTATATGTGGGAAGGTGTGCCGCAGTGAAGTGAAAACTGTGTTGCGATACACTTTCTTTTTTTAAATATATCACTAAAGTAGTTCTTGGTGGTGCACGAGTAGAGTAGATAAATGCAACTGCTGGTGGGAAGTGTCCTTTTGTTATGGTCAAAAAAGTTATGGAAAAGGATTACATATCAATAAAGGAAGCATCAGAAAAATGCGGAGAAACCAAAGGATGCAAGAAGAAAGTGATTGGGGCTGTGTTGACTGAAAGGAAATGACCATGTATAGGATTGGGATTTGTGATGACGATAAGATTTTATGTTCTGTTTTGGAAGAACAGATCTATGAACTTTCAAAAGAAATAGAGATAAAAGTTGATGTTGAGGTATGGTATTCCGGGGAAAGCATACAAAATGATTTGAAAAAGGGAATAGAATTAGACCTGCTTTTTCTTGACATAGAATTAGTCCAAAAGAATGGCATTGCAGTAGGAAATTTTATTCGCAACGAAATGGAGAATATGCAGACGCATATCGTATATATTTCTTCAAAGGAAAGTTATGCCATGCAGTTATTTAAGGTCCAACCATTCGATTTTTTGATTAAGCCTGTCTCTAACGAAAATATAAGAGAAGTGTTGATAAGAAGCGTAAAGCAAAAAAGCCGTGCAGATGCCTATTTTGAATATCAAAAAGGAAATTCTATTTTCAGAGTTCCAGTAAGAAACATTGCTTATTTTATGAGCATGGATAAGAAAATAATAATTGTAAAAAAAGATGGAAAGGAAGAATTTTATGGTAAGTTAAAAAACATAGCCAAGACTCTTCCAGCAGATTTTTTGATGATTCATCAGTCATATATTATCAACCAGGCATATGTAAGTGAATATTCTTATGAAATGGTAAAAATGGCGGATGGAGAAAATTTAAATATCAGTAAGCCATATAGAAAAGAAACCAGAAGTAAAATAATACAGCATCAGAAAGCGAAGATGAGTGATGGTATCATATAGTCCGATAATTGTGTTAATTGTAAATGTTCTTAGAGCTTTGCTTTTAAAGAAAGTCATGGATGTATTTTTGTCAGTGGATGATATAGAGGAAAAATTACTAAAAATTGGGTTGGGGATATATTGCCTGCTAACTACAACAATGTATAGCATATTTGGGGTATCTGCCCTGTATGAGATTTGTAATTGTTTAGGGATAATAGGACTTACTTGTTTTTATCAGGAACTGTGGAAAAAAAGATTATGGGTATCGTTGGTATTATTTAGTTTGGATTTGGCAAATTCCCTGATCGTCTTTTTTATTTTTGGGGATATTGCAAAATTTCAGCAGCCCGCGATTCAAGCTTTGTTAATGTTGATTTGCACAACGATTATAAGCCGTATTTCTTATTCATCCGAAGCAAAAGAGATCGCTTTTGATAGAAAGCAAACATTATTGTTGTTGGTGATCCCTGCGATGAGCGTTATTGTCTTAAGTGTGCTAATGCTGGGAGAACACTCGAAAATGTTTGCGATATTGATTAGCGGCTATATGCTAATGATCAATATCAGTGTATCTTATCTATATAATATCCTGATAGAAAATTATATACATTTAAGAGATAATGATAGATATAAACAACAGACATATGCATATCAAAACCAATTAGAAGTCATTATGGAATCCAGGAATCGAGTTCGTGCTTTAAGACATGATATGAAAAACCATATTTTAGCGTTGCAAGTCTTAGTACAAAGGAAAGAGTTAGAGGAAACGAGTAAGTATTTAGATTCTATGAAGAACTTTATGACTAATCCCGAGGAGTATGTCAAGACGGGGAATGATGCTGTTGATAGCTTGCTAAACTATAAGATACAAAAGGCGAATGAGTTTTTAAATGTGGTAGAAACAAAAATCAGCATACCAGAACAGTTGCGCCTGCGTTCGTTTGACTTAAATGTGCTTTTGGGAAACCTATTGGATAATGCAATAGATGCTTCGATGCAGACAGAAGATAAGAAACTGAAAATAACGATAAAACTTGACAAGGGAATTTTGTTTATAAATATTTGTAACAGCTGCCAGAGGATTGCAGACGGAAAGAGTGATTTTTTTGAAACGACAAAAGAAGATAAAGTAAATCATGGGATAGGGCTAAAAAATGTTCGTAGAATTGTGAAAAAATATCATGGAGATATAGCGTTTTTATATGAAAATGCTTCTATGGAAACGGATGTTATGATGTATGTAAATGAGATGTAGCAAAGGGCTGTTGCGAATTCATGCTGAAAAATGCGTTATGATTTTGCAACAGCTCTTTTGGGCTGATTTCGGCAATAATGTGGTCGAATTTCGCAAAACAGAAGAAAATGAAAAAATTATTTTATAATATAGCTTATAAGAAATTCACTTGCTTGCAAAGGTGAATTTCATAAGCTAACGAGCAGCTATGCTGCGAGTAATAAACCGCATAGAATGGAGGAAATTATGAGATATAAAGTTTTGGGATTAGCAGTGGTAACGATGTTGATGTCAGTTGGTATTTGCGGCTGCCAGAAAGCTTCAGAAAGTTCGGCTAATGGGGATATTCTTCACGCAAAAGATTCCGTAGAGGATGAAGTGGCTGCAATCGTGAATCAGTCTCAAAGCACAACGCAAAATGATGTGCAGGAAATTAACAGTGTCATTGGTACCAAAGATAATGTGATCAGAATTCAGGCACAGATGCCGGACGTTCCACAGGAAGTGAAAACAATAGTGCTTGGCGAAAATGAGACGCTTACAAAAGACGTTTTAAAAGAGTTTTTAGGAAGTGAAACAGGGAATATTAAGGATTTATCAGAGGAAGCACAAAAGGAAATAGAACAATCTAAGGCAGAAAACGAGCAAGGAGAAGAACGGGCAGTATTTTCGATTTTTGGCAATGCACCTATTTATAAATTGTCGGATCAACAAAAGACAGCAAGTTTTTCATATGGAACAGGTGCATATTATCAGGATGAACTCTTATACGAAAAGTGCGCAACAATTTACAAATCTGCAGATGAAACGGTGTTAGAGGAAGCAGACAGTAAAAATATTTATATGGAAGCAGAAAAAATATTATTAGCAAAGCTTTCTAAAATTGGCATGACAGAAATTGATATTTATAAAATTACCAAGTATCAATACGAAAGCGTCACGTTTTATGAAATTGAGTTTACTCCGTCTTACGATGGGTTAGGGGTTGCACATGAATTTGGCTCTATAGCGTCAGGAGAAATTTTCCTGTTAGGCACAGCATGGATATGTGAAGAAAGTATTGCAACCTTAAGCTTGGATGATTGTCTTGGCAAAGTGGAAACACAGGAAAAATGCGAGACAGTATTGTCATGGGGGCAGATTGAAAAAATTTTGGAGATATATTTGAACAGTGGAAAAATAAATGGAAGCAATCAAGCGGTTCTGACAAAAGCGACATTTTTATATTATCCAATCTATAAAGAAGACGAAAACAAATTAGAATTGGTTCCCGTATGGCATATTTATACGCCAATGTCTGCATGGATGGAGAATGAAGAATTAACGCAAGCATTTGCGGCAAATGGATCTATTTGGAGTATTTGTGTGAATGCGGTATCTGGAGAAATCGTTAGGAGTGAGTAATATGAAAGGGTTCTTTTTACAGGATTTGAAAAGAAGCTTCTTAAACAGAGGGTTTTTTGCAGGTCTCTTGATAGTGACGTCAATTTTAGTGTCAGCAGCATTCCATGTGCCGCTTAACAGGAGCAGAAGCAGTTATTTTATTATGATAGAAGTATTTGCAGCATCAGGATTTACACCGTTTGCGGCTATATTTCCGGGACTTG
>OFFK01002462.1_pt1 | contig 11233 bp, 9 predicted proteins | sample 1521361 | NCBI WGS metagenome assembly OFFK01 (sample SAMEA3504096, study PRJEB24116) | mouse gut metagenome | biome: mouse gut; feature: mouse-associated habitat; material: faeces | place: Denmark | collected 2011
ACCCACGTATCCAGCTTGGAAGGCTGGTGTTCTACCATTGAACTACACCCGCATATAATATATTTATCAATTCCCTCAGGTTTTAGATACCTGCAAGTCTCTCTCATGAACATTAATATAATACCATGCCATTCAAACTTTGTCAATCCCTAAAATAATTTTTTTATTCTGTTTTCTTGACTGTCCATTTTCACTGTGATAACCCTAAAGGAACTGAGTCTGAATGTCATGAGCGGCGCAGGCCTGGCCAGACTCTCCGGCGTAAAGACTCTGAAAGCTCTCCGTGTGAGAGCCCTGACCCACATCCATGTGGAGGAACTGGCCCCTTTCACGGGACTAAAGGAGCTGGGTATTGAGAATATGGAGCTGAGAGCCGCGGCCTTTATTGGCCAAATGAAGAATCTGAAAAAATTAGACCTGCACCACAGCAGACTGAACAACCTGGATTTTCTGAAAAATCTAAAGAAACTGACAGAATTCCACCTGGCTGAAAGGGCTGAGAATGAGGACGGACTTTCAGCGCTAAATCAATTGGCAAAGCTGAAAGAATTTATCTATCCTGTGACAGATCTCTCTGTTTATCAGGGCCATAGTACCCTGGAACATGTGGGAATGACCGCTGGTGTTGAGGAGGGGTTTGAAGCCTTTGCCGGAAGCAGGGTGAGAAGCTTCACTCTGCTGGGAAATACCCACCAGGAGCGGCCTGAAGAGGTCAGGCGCCAGATGGAAAAATATGTCCGTATCCGCTCCTGGGGGACCGAAGGCTGAGTCAGGGCAGATTGATATCGCCCTCTTCTTCGTCTACGCAAAGAATATCCTGAGAGCTTAGCCCGTTACACTGTTTTCTAAAAATACAAGTTTCCTATGCAGTTTCTCTCTCAGCTGAATCATCCAATCTGGTTCGTCAGGATGTTCTTCGGCAATGCAGCGAATTAATCTTGCATAAGAATACAAGTTGCAGAATCGCCGCATCAGTTTTAATTTTTCAGCATAATCCGCTTCTAACATTTTTACACTTTGATACCCCTGCAGGAAAATGGTTTTTGCAATCATTTTCCTGTCCTCTGAAATGTTTTCCAGCAAGGCGTCCAGAGCCTGTTCCAAATCAATCAGAAAGAAGTGATACATACCATCTTCAAAGTCGATAGCAGTACAGCAGTGCTTATCCTCGTCCCAAAATACATTGTCCGGCTCAAAATCGTAATGGACCAGTCCAAAAGAATCGCCTGTCTGAGAAAGTTTGTTCAACTCCTGCCGGACTTCCTCCAACTCAACCAGCATTTTATTGGGAGCATGGCCCTCTTCCAGTGTTTCCCCAATCCATAACAGCACATCACAATAAGTCCATTTTCTGATTTCCGGGGAATACTCTGCGGATAAAATATGGAGCTGTCCGAGAGCCTTTCCATACGCATACACAATACGGTCGTTACAGTCGGTATCTTCAATAGAAATTCCGTCAACACCCTTAAAAACACTCGCATAATATTTTCCCCAAGTTGAATCAATTGTGACAACAAGTTCACCCAAATTGGATGCAACAGGGATTACGGCAGGGTAACTTCTCCTTTGCAGATAACGCAGAAATTCCAATTCACCTCTCAGATTGTTTTCCATTTTCTCCGACACAGGAGATAAGCGCAGATACCGCATATTTCCCTGCCATAGGAAAGGATAGATTGCATTTGATGAAATCCGAAAATGTTGCAGACAGTCCCCAAGAGTCTCAGCATCATAATCCCAATTTTTCAAAGCAAACTTTGCAAGGTCGAAATTCTCATATAAATATTTTAATCTTAACATAAGTCCCTTCTGAAGCACAAGCTTCCATCCGTTAATATGTAATCACCTCATATATTTCGGATTTATCACGACTCATATTCTTCTGATATGCTTTCATGTCAATCGCCTCCTTTCAATGACAAAACACTCTGACACACTTACATTCGACAATTTATTATAATACCATTATTTTTAAATGACAACCATAAAATATAGGACACGGCAAACTCTATCCCTACAAACTGGTATCTTAAGGGATATAGTACTGCAGCAGAAGCTTCACCACACGGCTGTAACTTACTTTCCCGTCGGAGATACCGTTTACCTTCAGATTCACATCAATGAACACATCCGCCGCCTTGTCCACCACCTCCGTGTCGATAAGGGCTTTCCCATTGATGCGGTCCCATTCCTCCTGGGTCACAAACACATTGTCCTCCCATACCTGTTCCGACACCGCCACGGGAGGCAGTTCCTTCACAGCCTCCTGGTATGCTTTCCTACTGTCCCGCCAGGCATAGTAGAGATCATTGTTCAGATAGGTCAGCACACTTAAATATCCTGCATACTGAAAAAAAGGGTCGTCCGACTCCACACAGGCCAGATATCCGATAAAATTTGCCTCGTCCTCATAGATGTATCCCCGCAGATGCGCCAGCTCATGACACATGGTGGATGGGATATTTAAAATATGCATTACATCATTGTAATTGGCTTCCATGGAAAACGGAAAATAATAGCCCTGCATATACTGCTGGCACATAAAATCCGAGAAAAACATGGCCTTGGGCCGGGGATAATACCCCTTAAGCTGCGGATACGTCTCCCCCAGGCGCTCCATCTGTTCCCTGGCCTTGTCCGCCATATCCAGAAGCGTTCCCTCTGCCCCCCTGCTGCCTGAGTACACCACCATTCCCCTCTCGTCCCGCTCCATCTCCAGAGCCAGGCGGTTGCACTCTGAGGCCGCCATATTATAAACCGCAATCAAATCCACCAGCGTGTATTGGGTGTTCCGCTGTACAAAGTATTGTTCTGCAAAAGTGGAGGCATGATACAGGATAAAGCAGTTCAACGTCATCACCAGACACACTGCCAGCAGGGTCCAGGCATAAAAGCGGTAAAATCCCCTGGTAAACCGCCCAAAACGGCCTCCTGTCCACACCGCCCTGCTTTTCTGTCCGCCGCCCCTGCTTTCCCTGTCCCTTTGTGGGCAGGCGTCATTCTCACCGCAATTATCCAGGGAGGAGGCTGTCTCGCACCCCAGGCATCCGCCCGGGCCAGCCTCTTTACGCAAACGCCCCAGCCTTGCCCCAACGCCCCAGGTCTTCCACACATGACGGCACAAGATTCCCAGTCCCCATACCGTCCACAAAATCACAAGTACCGCCGCCATCCCCGTCAGCACAAGCCCGGCCGCAATCAGCCACTCCCCCACGGAAAAGGGAAAGAACCCCGTAAAGCGGCCGTATGTACCCACCCATATCGGAAAGATATTGGCTATATACCAGTCCGCAAAAGCCGTGCTGTTCCAGGCGGCGATATTCAGCAGAGCCACCAGCCCGGCGCCGCCCCAGAAAACAATCCTTCCCTTTTTCATCTTCTCACACCCGCCCCTCCTAAAAAAGCGCGGCCCCCATTACCTGAGGCCGCGCTCATCTTATTCGTAAGAGATAAAGTTCTTTTCCTCCCAGATACAGCAGATCCAGGTCTTGCCCTGATTAAAGACAATCTCCTTGCCGTTCTCATCCAGGAACAGGTTGGGATCATAGTCATTTTCCCTGGACCAGGTTCCCTTGATCACCTTTCCGTTGGTAAACACATAGGCATCCCCTGTTCCATGCACCCGGAAAGCAAGATAGCCATTCGCGTCCCTGGCCTCACCATGGCAGATTTTGAACACCACATTGGACACCGCCACCTGCTCGCCGTTCTGCTCATCCTTCAGCTCGCTGCCGTACTGAGTACGGTAATACAGTCCATCCTCCGGGTTGTACTCAAAGCAGGGCTTCGCCTCCCCATAGCCGCCGGCGTTGGATTTGGTTCCGCCGGGGTATACCTTGGTGGCACTGGGATAGGAATCATAAGTAGCAGTATAACCGTCATCCGCGAAGGTAAAGGCCTGCACAAAACGGTCCGTATACTCCTTAGCATAGCCAAGCCGCTCCACAGCCTTGGTATAGCCTTCCGTAAACATATATCCCCTGTACTCATCCTTGTATCCAGGCCTGCTGACTCTGTCGAAAGCCTCCGGAGCCGCCACATCAATCCCCTTCAGAGCCTGGCTGACATTGTCAATCCTGTCTGTGTTGATCACAGGTCCCACATAGGGAATGGCAAGACCCCAGTTGCAGTAGATGGAGTCATAGGCCATGGCCTCATACACATAGTAGTCACGACTGCTGCGGACAGGTCCGATTCTGTCAAGATCATCATAATCCTCAAAGAAGCACATAAGTCGAGTAATAGCCCCTTCCACCGGCGCCTCGTAATACATGCTCGCATGAGAGATGCCGTAATGAGGCAGGGCCGCCTTGTTATTGGGCATCATCACCGCCATATTCCTTCTCTGAACTACGCTGGCATCCTTCCACTCACCGGTCAGATAACTCTGCATCTTACCTTCCACCACTGCCCTGGATGTAATGGGATGGTTCTCGCCGTTTGACATTTTTCCATCCGCCCCCACCGGCTCCTGTGTTTCGGGTGTGGCCTCCGGAGCCGTGCTCCCCTCTCCCGTGGCCTCAGGGGCTGTGGAACCCTCTCCCATCTGCACCGGGGTGACAACCTGCGGATTTGTAGCAGGAGCCTCTCCCTCCGTGCCACAACCTACTAAAAGGCTCGCCGCAATCACCATTGCTGCCAATACTTTCCTTTTCATAAAAAAATTCCTCTCCTTTTTGCTTAGAAAATGTCAGAGTATCGCTTCCTCATGCTGTTCTAACATTCATTTTATCCCAGAACTGCCTGCCTGTCCAATTTTTTAAGAAAAATTAATGTCGAAATAAACTGTCGGCAGAGCAAAGATATACTTTTATTTTACCACAACAACGCCCATGGCACAAGCTTGAAACTCAGATCATTCCTCTTAAAATACTGTCAAATTTGACAAAAAATACATCAAAATATACAAAATCCCGGCGCGGTCCGCGACGACCACGCCGGGAAGAGCATTTTCACATTTCGGCGGCTTTGTCCCTCTCCTTCAGTTGAATGCTCAGTTCCATATCCAGTGCCAGTGCAACTTTCACCAGCATCTCCAGGGACGGGTTATAATTTCCGCTCTCAAAACGATTGATATTGGGCTGCGATATCCCTGTCCGGCGCGCCAGTTCCGTCTGGGTCATCTTCTTATCCTTGCGGCACTGCTTATACTGCCCGATCACTTCACTGCGCGCCTGAGCCTGTTCCGATTCTATAAGCACCTGTTCCGTTCCGTTCAGGTAGATATAATCCATATTATTCCTTGTCTGCACTATGCTAACCCTCCTCTTCCATCGCCGCGACACCGTCCGGGCATCCCTGCGGCAGTGCATACGCTCTGCACAATCCTTTACTCCTGTCAAATATCCTGTCTTCTCCACACATTTATGCGCCCGGTCTGTCGCCATTTGGACAACTCTTATGGCATATTAAATCAAATCAGGTATCTGTGTCAAGACCTTTTATGGAATACTTCTCCTATTTTTTCCTCGCCCCCTTGTCCTGCCTGTGTCCATTCTGATTCTGAGCGTCTTTCCTGCCTCTGATACTCTTTCCTTCCACTGCGACTCTGTCCCGGGCACCGTCGTTGTCTGCCTGCAGCACCTCCAGCTTCTGGTTCCGTCTCAGCCCCAGCACCACCAGCTTTCTCACAAGATCATAGATCACTGCAAAGACCGGAACCCCCATGAGAATTCCTGCAAATCCGAACAGACCGCTGAAGACAGTCACGGAGAACAGAACCCAGAACCCGGACAGCCCCGTACTGTTGGCCAGAAGGCGAGGCCCCAGGATATTGCCGTCAAACTGCTGCAGAATAACCACAAACACAATGAACCACAAACATTTCATGGGATCCACAATGAGGATCAGCAGTGCCGAGGGCACGGCCCCGATATAGGGCCCAAAATAAGGAATGATATTGGTCACGCCCACAATCACGCTCACAAGCATGGCGTTGGGAAAATCCAGGATCAGGGAACAGACATAGCACAAAACCCCAATGATAGCGCTGTCCAGGATTTTCCCGGAGAAAAATCCCACAAACATCCTGTCCGCATAGCTGACCTCTTCCAACAGATAATCCGCCCATCTGGGCTTTAACACACTGTACACCACCGCCCTGGCCTGTCTGGCAAAAAGTTTCCGGGAAAGCAGCATGTAAATGCAAACAATGACACCTATAAACAGGTTAAACAGTGTGGTGACAACCGTTGTCACCGTGCTGGCAAACCCGTCCACCATATTGGTCAGCATGGGAAGCAGATCACTCTGGGCCCAGTTCTGAAGCCTCTGGTTCACTGCATCCATGGCGGTCTGAACATAATTTTCCAGCACAATATTGTCCGCAAGCTGTGTCTCCACCCACTCCGAAGCCCGGGCTGCCGCACCGGGAAGAGCCGCCACCACGGAAGAAATACTGGCCGCCATCTGGGGCACCACCATGCTCACCAGAAGATACAGCACCAGAAATGCGCTGCAGAGGCTCAGCAGCACCGCCAGGGCTCCCGCCTGTCTGCGCAGTTTTCCCGGAAGCCACCTGTTCAGGTACTTCTCAAAAAAATTGCAGGGCATTCGGAGCATGTATGCCATCACTCCGCCGTAAATAAATGGCAGCAGAACGGAAACCATGCTGCCGATCTTTCCGCAAAGATCGTCGAAACGGTCCAGCACAAAGAAAAAAGTGATGGCCATAGCCAGAACCAGAAAACCCGGCAATACCTGCTGCCGCCATCCCTTCTTCTCCCTGCCGCCTCCCTCTCCGTTGGTCATTGCCTTCTTCCTCCTTTGTCCTTCCGAATCCCATCCGGCAGCCTCAAAACCATAGGGCAAAACTCACAGGGCCGCCCATCCCACAAGCCCAGTCCGAACTCAAAGCCCCAACCTGCATTCAAAGCCCCGGCCTGAACTCACAGGCCCGGCCTGAACTCACAGGCCGTACACCGCCTTAAACGCCCTGTATGTCCTGGCCATTCCCTCCTGAAAGCTCAGGTATGCCATTCCCAGTTCCCGCCTGCTCTTCTCGTTGGAGCACAGCTCCGACTCTGCAAGAGAGGCCGGAAAAGGCAGGAGCCCCTGTCTGTCCGCCTCCTGAGGAGACAGCAGCACCTCCTCCGTCTCCAAGTCCGCCGCCCCCTTCAAGCCCTCATAAAAAGAATCATAGGTGAGGACTTCATCCTGACAAAGATTAAAGGCCTCTCCGTAAGCCTTCTCATTTTGCAGGCATTTCACGGCAGCTTCCGCCGCATCCTTCACGTAGACAAACTGGAATCTGCCGTCGGCGCCGGACACATGGGGCAGCACCCGGTCCCGGACCATTTTCTGGATGAAAGCAGACTCCCTGGGAGCGTAGTTATAAGGGCCATACAGAATGGCAGGCCTGAGCACAGTGCCTTCCATCCCCATTCTGGCACATTCCTCCCAGAGCTCCTCCTCCAAGGCCGCCTTCCCCGCGATATAGGCTCCCGCCTCCCCCGGAAAAACCCTTGTCTCAAGAGGCGCGTCCTCTCCCTTTATCCCCTCAGTCCCCCGGGCATACACATCCACCGTGCTGATCAGAAGATACTGCCCTGCATGGGCCCGGATATTGTGCAGCACCCCGGCGATATCCCCTTTCTCGTAGGCACAGAAATCCACAATGACATCATAGTCCCCGCTGCATCCCTGCCAGAGCGCCTTATCCCTTCTGTCACCCCTGATTTGTCTCACGCCCCATTCTTCCATGGAGTATGTTCCCCGATTTACCAGAGTGATCTCATGGACGCCTGCGGCCTGCATCACAAACACCCTGCCCAGAAAATAGCTTCCTCCTATGACCAGTATTTTCATGTGCCTCCCCCTTCCAGCTTATGTCCCAATGTGATTTTACCATCAGAAATCTCGTTTTTCAATTGTTTCGCTGTCAAATTATGCCAAAAAAACTCCCACTTACGCCCTTTTTCTGCCGTCCCATGCACACCAGAGCACAAAAAGCAGCAACGCCCCTGCCACTGCCATCCAGCCTCCCAGCACCAGAGGGCTCTCCTGCCGGAACTTGTCATAATATCCCTGGAGATAGATCAGGATAATGATGGCCGGAATCCCGTAGGACATGTAGACTTTGAGTCCCTTGGGAAAACGAATTCCCTTCCCTGCGTTGGCCTCCTCCAGGAAAGCGTTCCATCCCCAGCCGCTCTTCCGGGTACAGAACAGCACATAGCCCAGGCTGCCCAGAGGAAGCAGGTTGTTGGACACAATAAAATCTTCCAGATCCATGATGGTGCTGTTCTCCCCTAAGGGCTGTACCATGGACAGCACATTGAATCCCAGCACTGCCGGCATGCTCAGCACAGTCAGCAGCAGCGCGCTCACCAGCACGCTCTTTTTCCTGGACCACCCAAAGAGATCCATGTCAAAGGCAATGATATTTTCATACACCGCAATGATGGTGGAGAGCGCCGCAAAAGAGAGAAACAGGAAGAACAGCGCACTCCACAGAAATCCCCCCGGCATCTGGGCAAAGATATTGGGCAGGGTGATAAACACCAGGCTGGGTCCCGCTCCCGGCTCAATCCCATAGGCAAAACAGGCCGGAATAACGATAAAGCCTGCCATCAGCGCCACAAAAGTGTCCAGGCCCGTGATACTCACCGCCTCCCCGGCAAGACTGCGGGAACGGTCCATGTAGCTGCCAAAGATCAACATGGCGCCGATACCCAGGGACAGTGTAAAAAAGGCCTGGCTCAGCGCCGCAAAGACCACCGCGCCGATACCGCTCTCCGCCATCCTGTCAAAGTCCGGAACCAGGTAAAACCGGATACCTTCCCCTGCTCCATCCAGGAACACCGAGTGTACCGCCAGCACCAGCATAATCACCAGAAGCGCCCCCATCATAACCTTGGTGATCCGCTCCACACCGGATTTCAGGCCGAAAAGGCAGACCGCAAAACCAATCACACACACCAGTATGGTCCAGAAAGTCATAGTTGGAAGATCCACAAGCATTCCTCCGAAAGCCTCTGCCACCTGCTCCTGGGAAGCCCCGGAGAACTCACCCCGAAGACTCCTGTAGCAGTAATACAGCATCCATCCTCCAACCATGGTATAGAACATCATGAGCAGATAACACCCGAAAATCCCTATGTATTTCAGTTTTCGCCACCTGGAAGAGGAGGGAACCAGAGCCTCAAAGCAAAGAGCCGCGCTCTTCCTGCTCCCCCTGCCCACCGCAAACTCGCAGACCAGTACCGGTATTCCCAGAATCAGCAGGAATGCCAGATAGATCAGGATAAAAGCAGCCCCCCCATACTCTCCGCAGATATAGGGAAATTTCCACACATTGCCGATGCCTATGGCACATCCCGCCGAGACCAGAATGAAACCAAGACGCGATCCGAATTTTTCTCTTTTCATATTACCCCCTTTGTATCCTGACTATCTGGCTGCCTCCTTCTTTGCTGCCCTGGTATCGCTGATCCCCCTGGCAGTGTTTGCCCCAAAACCTGCCCGTAAACACACAGACCGCCGTTTTTATTACGATTTCCCCGCAACATTTTTATTATGGACTATGGCAGGGAAAAATGCAAGCTATTTTAAGGAAGGAATAGTTTCTCAATAATGCAGATATAGAATAATTTTCATTGCTTTGCTCTGTGGTATGTGATAGGATGGTAATGGAAAGTAAAAAAATGGGGGCAAAATTCCAAGCCCCCTGTTTTTGTATGAACAGCGATACTGAAAACCCTGCTGTAATTTCATTGGATCACAGGAGGATCTCTATGAGCGAAAAACACAGACAGCCAAACATCCTGCTCATCATGACCGACCAGATGAGAGGGGACTGCATGGGGGTGGCGGGACATCCCGACGTGAAGACCCCATATCTGGACCACCTTGCCTCCAGGGGCATGCGTTTCACCAATGCCTACACCGCATGTCCCAGCTGTATCCCTGCCCGGTGCGCCCTCCATACCGGACTGGAGGCAAAACACCATGGACGTGTAGGCTATCAGGACAGAGTGCCCTGGAACTATCCTGTCACCATGGCGGGAGAGTTGGCCAAAGCAGGGTACTACACCCAATGCGTAGGAAAAATGCATGTCCATCCCCTGCGCAATCTTATGGGCTTCCACCATGTGGAGCTCCATGACGGCTACCTCCACGCCTACAGAAACGGAACTGTTCCCTACGCGGAGAACCAGAGGGTGGCCGACGACTATTTCTACTGGCTGAAAACACAGCTGGGCATTGACCGGGATGTGACGGACCAGGGACTGGAGTGCAACTCCTTTACCGCCCGCCCCTGGATGTATGAGGAAAGACTGCACCCCACCAACTGGGTCACGGATCGTTCCATTGACTTCCTGCGCCGCCGGGACCGCTCCAAGCCCTTCTTCCTGATGGCCTCCTACCTGAGACCCCACCCGCCCCTGGACGCGCCTGAATACTTTTTCCGTCTCTACCAGGATCGGGAACTGTCCCCCATCCCTGTGGGAGACTGGGCGGACAAGGGAAGGCTTGAGCGCATGGGAAGGCTGACGGATTCTGACACGGGATCCTGCGATCCGGAGCTGATGCGCCAGGCTCGAATCGGCTATTACGCCTGCATCAGCCACCTGGACAACCAGATAGGGCGCCTGCTGGATGCCCTTAGAGATGACAGCTGCGCCCAGGACACGGTGGTACTTTTCACCTCCGACCACGGAGAGCTTTTAGGGGATCACCACACCTTCCGCAAGACCAGGCCTTACCAGGGAAGCATCCACATTCCCATGATCATCAACAACGCTCCCGGCATCCGTCCGGGTACTGTCTCGGATCAGCTTGTGGAACTTCGGGATGTGCTGCCCACCTTGGTGGAGCTGGCCGGAGAAACGCCGCCGGAAGGAATCGACGGCCTCTCCATGCTCCACGACCAGGGACGGGAATACCTGCACGGAGAACACAGCGGGGGAGACCTGGGGAACCATTACATTGTCACCGGCCAGGATAAATACTGCTGGTTTATGCAGTCCGGGCGGGAACAGTATTTCCGCCTGGACAGGGATCCTCAGGAGCTCCACGATGCTTCCAGGGACCCTGAATGCCAGGAGCGGATCGCTTACCTGCGCCAGATCCTGATCCGGGAACTGGAGGGAAGGGAGGAAGGATATTCCGACGGTACCAGCCTGATTCCCGGCCGGCCCCAGAAATGCTGCCTTTCCTTCCTGCCTTCCCGGGACTAGTATAATCCACAACAATTACCACTATGTTTCGCGAAGGATAAATTTTCAGT
>OFFK01002463.1_pt1 | contig 11231 bp, 8 predicted proteins | sample 1521361 | NCBI WGS metagenome assembly OFFK01 (sample SAMEA3504096, study PRJEB24116) | mouse gut metagenome | biome: mouse gut; feature: mouse-associated habitat; material: faeces | place: Denmark | collected 2011
TCTGTGCCGCCGTCAGCAGGACAGAGAGGGCGAGCAGGATTGCTTTGAGAATCTTTTTCTTGGACAATGCAGATCACTCCATTTCCTATTGATGTCATTGATAGAATATATCGTTGAGGGCGAACATCATACGATGAAAACAAGGACACCCAACACAGGCGCCCTTGTGATTCATGTATCCAATATCTACAGCTTTACCTTTTCCCATGCTCAGAGGTCGAGCTATCTCCCAACGCTTGCTTCTGGAATCTCTCAAACGCCTGATAGCCGTTCGCTTTACACTGAGGACAGGGGTTGACTACCGTATGTACCAGCCCCAGCTTGTAGGGACACTCAGCACAGGGATACCCAATTAGTTTCCTCACTTTCATCTGTACCTCCTCCTGTGGAGTAGGAATGGGTGCTCTCATCCAATACCTGCTGCATAATGGCATTGATATCCGGAAACTTCCCGCCGCCGTTGATCTTTGCCGCTTGGGAAAGGGCCGTAACCTCCATAACCAGCCCGTGGGTGGAAGCTGCCAAACTTCGGGTAACTCTCTTGAGGTTAGCCAGGGCTTCCTTTGCAGACTGTGGCTGATCTGCGCTGGGTGGCCCGATCAGTGTACTCCTGGCCTTGGTAGGGGTTCCTCTTCGGAAGGTCAGCGCCATGCTGTGCTTGTTGATGGTGAATGCCAGTTCTGTGACTTTTTTCTTCATAATGGGATCTTCCTTTCCTGATTTTAATTGAAAACCTGCTAAACGGTCAAACAGAAAGGATCTCTGCACCGCAACCGGTACAGAGATCCTTTTGCTCATTCTCAGAATATATATTTGCGTTTATGGTTCATGCGGCTTTGCTATGCAGCAGTTTCAAGGGATGATGAAAGAATCATAATAGGGCTGGAAATTTGGTGGATTTTGTGATATTATAAAATTGAGTAAGTGTATGTTCCAAAATACACGCATTTCTATGTCGAAGGGAGGCGATTCACAGTTGTCAAAAGATGCAGAATGTGCTGATATGGTGTATGGCGTAGATATATTGGAGGAATCCATCCGAACTCTTGACGTAGGACTGCTGAACATCATGCTTTTCGACCGAACTACTCGTAAAAATATTCTATGGGCAACTGATGACTATGTTTCCTTCGGTGGCGGTTTTGAGATGTTTTCGGAAATTACCTCTGACCTTATTACAGGTCGTTACGCAACACTTATTCAGCCGAGAACTACAAAATCGAAAAGTACCCAGACTGGTCGAACACGCGACAAAGCAGAGGTATTTACTCCATCATGGATATGCAATAAGCAAAACAATTTAATAGATACACAATGGTTTGGAAGACCCGGTGTGTTTAATATAGAGGGTGAAACTTCTTGGATAACTTCCAGTGAGGCAATTTCCTTTTCTGGTGTCAAGAAAGACTGGAAAAAATATGTGGATGCTCAACGATTGGAAGTGTCTTGTGGAGAGGCTCCATATTTGGTTAGCAGGTATGATACTGTAACTGGAGAAAAAATTCCTCTTTACCAGCGTATTGGATTGCTGGATCGGAAAATGCGGATTGTGCAAGAAAATGCGAAAACACCAGAGGACTGGCTAATTTGGGCGCAGAGGGCTTTTGAAAGTGTATACGGATTTGAATATCAAGGGGATAATCTCCTGCTGGCAAGAGAAAATCTTCTGTATTCTTATATTGAATATTATCAAGCGAAATTTGACCGAATACCCGGAACTAGATTGCTCCGTAAAATTGCCCGTATCATTTCGTGGAATATCTGGCAGATGGACGGTCTGAAATATATTGTCCCGGGAAGTTGTATGCCTGACGAAAATTGTCAGATGACACTTTCCGATTTTATGGATTTGGGTGGCGATGCTATTTTGGCCGACACCACTAGTACTTGTCCGGGCTGTGCTACAGGAAATATCTATCGGCATACAGGAAGTTATTGTCGGATTATGGACTGGCGTTCCAAGCGAAGCCAGACATTCATTTCTATGGTAAAGGGAGGTCAGTGCAGTGGCAGGCTATGAGGCAGCATTCAAGTATAAGCTGATTTATATCATGGCTATTCATGATGTTGACCATGCTGGCTACTTGAAAATTGGGGATGCAACCCTTGCAAGCGCATTGGGGCCGTCACAACTTCCTCCTAATTGTGAACTGCTCAACGTAGCGGCTCATGAGCGTATCAAGCAATACACAAAGACGGCATTGACCAGCTATGAATTACTTTACACGGAGCTGGCTTTACGTTTTACCCAAATGGCTGACGGAACCAGTATGCCAAATCCATTCAGAGATGAAGATATTCATGATGTCCTAGCTCGTTCTGGGTACCCATGTAAGCGGTTCCCGGATACTGATCGTGATTCGGAGTGGTATGCTGTCAATCTGGAAACAGCGGTAAATGCAATCAAGGCATACAAAGAAGGGCGAACGGTCCTCTCCCCGTCTGAAAAAGCATGTGCGCCTACAAAGCCTGGACATAGCGTTCAGAAATCAATTGAACTTCGGCAGGAGCAAAAGATGGCCGTAGAGCGCACGATTCAAGTTTTTCATACCAATAACCGAATGCTCTGGGATTGCAAAATGCGGTTTGGCAAAACAGTATCTGCTTATGAGTTAATCCGCGAAGCAAAGTTTCAGAAAGTAATCGTAGTCACCCATCGTCCTGTAGTTGAGGAAGGGTGGCAAAAAGATCATGATCTGATATTTGGTGTGGGTAGTAAGCACATTTTTGTTACAAAGAAGATCAACGGCAACAGCTATGAATACGATGCTTCTATCGACTCCGAGAACGACCGAATTTTGCGGAACTATGCCCGGATAGGTACATACTTTGCCTATTTCGCTTCTATGCAAGACTTGCGCGGATCTAAACGGGCCGGCGGCAAGTTTGACAAAAATAACGCTGTGTTTGAAATAGATTGGGACTTAATCATCTACGACGAAGCCCATGAGGGAACACAGACTGATTTAGGCCAGATTGTGCAAACACTTTTGGAAACTCCAAAAAACGGAAAAGCACCTAAAATCCTCTCTCTGTCGGGCACGCCTTATAATCTCATAGGTCAATATGAAGAAAATGTCTATACTTGGGATTATGTGATGGAGCAGCGCCGGAAGAAGGAATTTGCCGAACAGTACCCTGACCTGCACAATCCATATGCAGATTTACCGGAAATGCGGATATACACATTTGACCTGTCAAAAACAATGCCAACAGCGTATCGCTATGAAACGGAGGATATGGCGTTTAATTTCCGTGAGTTTTTCCGCACATGGACAGGTGATCCAGAGCAGGATTTTTGCCCCATTCCTGCGGGAGCGTATAAGGGCGATTTTGTGCATGAGACTGATGTGCGGAGTTTCCTGGATTTAATTACGAAGGAAAGTGAGGACAGCCATTATCCGTTTTCCAATGAGGAATACCGGGATATGTTTCGACATACCTTCTGGATGGTTCCTGGCGTTAAAGAAGCAAGGGCATTGAGTACGTTGTTGAAGGAGCATACTGTATTTCGCCATTTCTGTGTTGTGAATGTTGCCGGGGAAGGCGACAAAGAGGAGGATTACGACAACGCTCTGGCAAAAGTCCAGAACGCAATCAAAAATCATCCTTACACAATTACCATATCTTGTGGCCGGTTGACCACTGGCGTCACAGTACCAGAGTGGTCAGCGGTGATGATGCTCTCCGGCTCCGCGTCAACGGCAGCATCTGGCTATATGCAGACGATTTTCCGAGTTCAATCTGTCGGTAGCGTAAACGGCAAGCAAAAAGAACTGGCCTATGTCTTTGATTTCGCACCTGATCGGACATTGAAAGTTCTTTCAGAGGTTCATACGCTATCCAGGAAGGGCAAAACGGGAGATAGCGATCCCAAGACAGCTCTGGGCGAATTTCTGAACTTCTGTCCTGTAATTGCCATAGACGGCACTCAAATGCTAAAGTATGATGTCCCGAAAATGATGCGGCAGATCAAAAAGATCACAGTTGATAAAGCCATTAAAAGCGGCTTTGACGATGAGTCTATTTACAATGAGGGCGTTGGCATTATCATGGACGATGCCGATATAAACCTTTTCAACAAACTAGCCTCCATCATCCACGGACAATCAAAGGCCAAATTGCCAACCAAGGTGACAATCAACAGGCAAGGGTTGACCGGCGAAGAATACCAGGCAGCGGAAAAGGCAAAAAACAAGCCTAAACGGGAACGCTCTAAGGAAGATTTAGAAGCCATAAAAAAGCAGCAGGAAATGAAAAAAGAGCAGGAGAAAGTCATTCGTCTGCTCCGAGCAGTTTCTATTCGCCTGCCAATGCTCATATATGGTGCGAGAGTTGACCTGAACGAAGATATTCATCTTGGTGACTTCATTGATCTGGTGGATAATGAATCCTGGATCGAGTTTATGCCTGATGGTGTCACCAAGACTATTTTCAAACAACTCTTGAAATATTACGATGAAGATGTAGTCGTTGGTGCAGGGCTGCGTATTCGCCGTATGGCGAGAGCGGCTGACGAACTGCCGCCAACACGCAGGGTGCAGCGTATCGCTGAGATTTTTTCCCTGTTCCGCAACCCAGATAAAGAGACAGTTCTTACCCCATGGCGCGTGGTCAATATGCACATGGGAGACACTTTGGGCGGATACAACTTCTACGCGGAAAACTATCCGCAGGACGGTGTTTTGGACGAGCCTCGCCTTATTGACAATGGCGATGTGACTGTCACCCTGTTCCTTAACCCCAATGCAAGAATTTTGGAGATGAACTCCAAATCTGGTCTCTATCCGTTGTATCTGACCTACAGCCTATATTCCATGAAACTTCCGAAACCGGAAGCGCAAATGGAGTTGGATGAGACGCAGCGACTGTGGCAGGAGACCTTAAATGCAAATGTTTTTGTCCTGTGCAAAACCCCTATGGCAGTAAACATTACCCGCCGTACTCTGGCGGGCTATCAGGACACTTGGGATGTCCATGCGGTCTATATTCCCCGGATTCTTGACCGTATGGAGGACAAGCCCAGGCTGGCAAGAAAACTGTCTAACCCCAAAACTTGGATGAAGGAAGGTGAGCGCTTGAAATTTGATGCGGTTGTCGGAAATCCACCTTACCAACTAATGGGCGGTTCTGGCGGTACAAATGATGCACCAATCTATCAGCATTTTGCTGAATTAGCAACGGAATTGAATCCTACTTATATATCATTGATTATTCCGTCCAGATGGTTTTCAACTGGTCGTGAAAATCTCCTCTCGAATTTCAGAAATGCAATGCTGACTGATTGCCATATCAGTAAAATGGTTGCCTACACAGACTCAAGAGATATTTTCCCGACAGTAGAAGTCAAAGGCGGTCTATGCTACTATCTTCGAGATGAAAAGCATTTGGGCGACTGTGAATATTCCCTTGTTAAAGATGGGCAAAGACAAACGGCTGGGCGCAACCTTGGAGATTTTGACATACTGATTCGGGAACCGAAACTTGCTGACATAGTAAAAAAAGTGATGATGCAAGTTAAGCCGAACGAAACAGTTGATACCATCGTTTCAAACGACACTCCTTTTGGAATCCCTACCAATCCACATACAAGTGGAAAAAACAGCGTTACAATATACCATACACTTTCTGCCGAACACGATGTTAGTGTTTTATACTTAGAGAAGATGACAAGGACAACAGCCTATGTTTCCCGCAATAGCATCAAAAAGAATGCCTCAGATATTGATAAGCACAAAGTTTTTATTCCTGAAGCTGCTGGTTCTGGCAATGATCCATATGTTGTCGGAAAACCGGAATATGCTCCAATAGGTTCAGTGTGTTCGCAGACCTTCCTCTATGTTCCATTTGAAACTGAGCAAGAAGCTCGTAACTTTATCTCATACTTACGAACCAAGTTTTTCCGTGTATTGGTGTCGGCCTGTAAAATCTCTCAACATACTCCGAGCAAGAACTATCGCTTCGTTCCGCTTCAGGATTTTTCCAAGCCATGGACAGATGCGGAGCTTTATGAAAAGTATGGGCTGACCGATGAGGAAATTGCGTTTATTGAAGCGACGATTAAACCGATAGAGTGAGCGTGACAAGTTTGAACTAAAAAGGCGGAAAAAGTAATATGCCAATATCACCAATATTCAAAATTCAAGTAGAACAGGACATTGAAAGATGTGAAGGTCAAAAAGCGGTAACCGGCAGTGAGGAGCTTTATGTCGAGCTTGTTAATCGTTACAGAACACTGATAGAAAATTTTATGCGAAAACTCCCTAAAGTTAGGAAACCTCCAACATCTATATGTGGTGCTGATTATCGACCAGAGCTTCAGTTGATTGCCTCAAAGCTGAGGATATATTTGTTTGCGCAAGAACGAGGAGGAAGTGAAATGGCAGATAATCCGATGAAGCAAAAAGTGGACGAATTCGTTTGCCGTGGCGTAGATATTGGAAAGGTAGAATTTCATCCGGCCAGTGAAGGATACCCCTTTTCATATGTATCTGGCCCTTTGTATGATACTTGGATGGGCGAAATCAATATTTTCAACGAGCGGCATCTGAAAGAGCATCCTTTGCATGACAGTATAGCTACTACATATTCTCGTTACAGGAAAGATTCATCATCGTATGACGAAATGATGGGGCATCTTCGGGCGTTATTAGCAGATGTAGAGTTTTTTGAGTCAAATCTCAGGCAATCACAAAATTGCACTGAAAGGAATGCTATGGGGAATAAAGTTTTCATCGTTCATGGTCATGATGAGACTGCAAAGCTGGATATGGCAAGAACTCTTGAACAAGCAGGATTTGAAACTATTATCCTCCATGAACAGCCGGATGCAGGACGCACCATCATCGAAAAGTTTGAGAATTATGCGGATGTGAGTTTTGCAGTAATTCTCTATACAGAATGCGACGTGGGACGAGACAAAGAAATGCCGATAGGTTCTGAGAAGTATCGTGCGAGACAAAATGTTGTATTTGAGCATGGCTTTTTTATCGGGAAATTAGGCCGCGACCATGTTTGTGCATTAGTAAAAGGGGAGGTTGAGACGCCAGGGGATCTTAGCGGGGTTGTGTATGTGTCCATGGATAAAGCAGGAGCTTGGAAATTGGATTTAGCGAAGAATATGAAAGTTGTAGGGTTACCTGTTGATATGAATAAATTTATCTGATGAGTAAGACAACTGTGATTCTGTGACATTCAGTGCAATTTTATTGCAGGAGGTGAATACTCCAATGCCAAGATCATCGAACGCAACTGCGTCCGCTTTTGGATGGGAGTTTCAGAGTAATGCAGCAATTATGCTGATGCTGAAAAATATTGAAAAAGCATCCAAAGTTAAAGTTGAAGGCGAAAATGAAGATGTTGAGATTACATTTTCAAACGGAAATATGCTAATGGCACAAGCAAAAGCAGTCGAAGATCCAGATGATTTCAGGAATGTAAAGGGAAAACTGGAGGCAGGGCTCCGAACTTTAGACGCAGCTTCTAAGATTGCCAATGTTGAACAGCTTGTTTTTGTTACAAATTCACCCAATCCATTCAACAATATGCGGACAATGTATAAGTTTAGTAGTCCCCTTAATATGGTTCCATTTTCTGAGTTGCCATCAAACTGTCAAAAATCAATAACCGATATTTGCTCAAAAAACGGATATAGTATTGATACATCTATGTTGACAGTTTGCGTGATGAGGATGCTTATGTATGCCCTGGGCTACCCGATACCCAATACACGCGGCATCCGCTTTTCGGACTACGAAACTGTTCTCACAGTAATGGGGACGACAGGAAGCGAGTTCATTCTAACCAGAAATGGAAACTATATTGAGATTACGCATGAAGGAACCGAAAGTGGATATTCTCTCCCTGCCGAACAGAGTGAAATGCACGCTTTGATTTTTGGCATTGAAAATCTTGAAGTTGTTGATAATTTGCTTGGTGCATTCTATGTTGACCAGGAAAAAGGATGGACTCTGTTGAATCGTGGAAAGGCTATTGGCAATATTCATTTTTCCCTTGAATCGTTGCTCAGAGGTTTGTCTGATAAATCAAATGACGAATTATCGCAGAGGCTTTCCGTGGTCAGACGGGAACTTCAGAAGTATAGGCATATGCTGGATGTAGCCAAATATAAAGCCGAGATAAATAAACTTGGAGAGACTCTCTATTCTGATTCTCCGGCGGATGAAATTGATACCGCATTAGAAGTGCTATACTGCGAAAGGAAACCGATTGAAGAAGAATTACGCCGCATAAAAAGTGTGATCCGCAAAAACAGCAGCTTTGAAAAATACATTACTTCTTTTCGACTTCGGGTAAAAGCACCAGATGGCAGTGAAATTCCTGTCAATAAAGATACGCTGGTCGGCTATGCTGACACAACTCACCTTCTTGTTGCAAAACAGAAGATTGTGTGTGAACAACTTGCAGTAATTGATCGTAGAATACATCAGTTGAAAGCCAAGCAGGATAAGGAATCAATGCTGTTTGATGTGAAAAGCAATTTAGAGCAATTTGACAGTGAAATATCAAAAATAGATGTTGATGCTCTGGCTACGCAGAGGATTATTGCAAAACTAAAAAAAGAGCAGAAAGATTTGAAAGAACAGGTTATTACAAGCGTCAAGCAGAATAATCCCCTTGTCACTGAATTACATGACCTTATTTCGCAGTATGCTACTCGTCTGGGCTTGGATGAGAAGTATGTGAGTGCGCGAAGTGATTACATTTTTACAGATGATCTCAAGTCGTTGTCTGGAGCAATATTTCATAAGGTCGTATTTGCTTTCAAAACATCTTATGTTGCTTTAATCCGAAATCACACTGGAGTATGCCTTCCAATTATTCTGGATTCACCAAGTGGACGTGAGGTAAGTGAGGAAAATGTAAATGAAATGATGGCGATTCTGGCGGAGAATTATGCTGAACATCAAATCATAATTGCGTCCATTTATAATAATTATGACTTCTCCGATAAAAACATAATTGAATTGCAAGATCGGCTTTTGCCATTTTGATATGAACTGGCATATTGCTTCTGACTCGTTGCATTTTTCAAAAAGAGAATTTAGTGTTTGAAAACCGGACACATAGCCAGCCAGCGACAAAAGAGTGCTCACAAGGAACTTGAATCCATCTGATTGAAATCTTTATTTTCGCAAAAATAGCCCCCGTGCCGCTTTAAGGGCGGCACAGGGAGACTTTGCACCTATTTGATTAAGCGGTATGCTGTAAAAATTCTTCTGGTGTAATTGCCTTAACACGCGAATGCTTAAAGTCATCAACATTTCTCGTCACAATGTAATCTGCGGATACTTCCTGCGCGCATTCATCTTGCAGGCAGTCTTCAAAATCCGAAAATTCGCCCCGCGAAATCGCGTCACAGACTCTCTCATGACTTGCTCCCGTCACCCGAAGGATCAGGCACAGCTTTTCCAGCATGAATCGCCTGTCCTCATCAGAATAGCTTTTACGGAGAATGTAGAAGATATTGGGCAGGGAATGAAAAGCAATGTAGCCTTGCATATCATCGCTGGCACAGGCTTGCAGGATCGCCTTTGCGCTCTGATAAAACGGCTGCCTTACCGTCAGAAAGTCCAGTGCAACATTTGTGTCAATCAGAACGACCATATTTCTCATCCCTCGCATCTTCCAATTCTTTCTTGTAGTCCAGCTCTGGTATAGGTCTGACCATTTTCTCAAGTTCCCCAAATGCTTTCAACTTTGGAGAAATGTTGGCATCGTTGCCAGTGGAATGGTCAAATCCCACTTTTCCTATGAGGGAATGGAGATACTGGATGATGTTGGGCATCTGATCTTCCGGAATCTGTTGAACGAGCTGCACAGCCTGCTGTCTCAATATTGTCATCACCTTCACCGCCTTTCTGCTTACCTATAGTATACCTCTGTAATGGGAAAATTTCAACCGGAAGATGTTGAACTTTCCTTGCTTTTGCGCTATAATGATTGTATATGAGGCCGAGAGAGATGTGATGAGCTTGCCCAAGTCATGCCCAGAATTTGCCCAACGCAGAGAAAACCAGCGGGTACTTATGGCGGGTTACTGACCGAAAAGAGTTCCTAAAAGTACGATATATAGGCATTTATAGCAACTTGTAGGACATCATTTTTGGTGTTCCACTGTTCCCCACGATGAAGCCGCTGGACTGAATTTCGACCTCAAATATTCGCATATTTAGTTGTTTTGGCATAAAAAGCGTAAATGTAAGTGATTTATTGCAAATCAAAAACCTTGATTTTCGGTTTTAAGACAAATTTACGACAAATGAAAAGGAACGAGTAAAGCAGAAGAAGTACCAGCTGAGAAGCTGGTACTTCTTACTATGTCAGACGGGGGTACTTAATATGCGAGAAGGCATCTTAATTCCTGATATGCAAAGCGTTCGCGCTGATATCCGCTTCAGCAGCGGCGACTGTTACGGCAGGCTGCACTGTGGCACCACAATGGACATCTGGCTGAACGAGCGGTGGGTCCCCACCCGCATTGAGATGGATAGCCGCGGCTGGTTCCTGGTCGGAGTCCAGGTTGAGACGCTGTAGGGGCAGAGAATACGCATCCCATGGTAATCAGACCGCCATGCGCTCCAAAGCAGGCTGCAAAGCGGTCAGCTTCGCAGACGCCATTCCGGTATCACGGAGCCATGGTATTACCTCATCATCGATCAGCAGCACCGGCATCCGGTCATGGACGTTGATGATGTCCAGCATAGCCCCCTGCTGCTTCATGCAGTTGCGGAACCCCGGCTGGAGGGCGGGGTTCACGATCACAAGGGCCTCGCCGAACAACAGGCCGTTCTTCGTGCCCCCGATGGTAAACGCGTCGCATGCGGCGGCGTAATCGGGGAAATCCGTTCCGCCCGCATCCATGGCGCTGCCCAGCCGGGCTCCGTCGCAGTAGAGCAGAAGGCGCTTTTCATCGCAGGCCGCCCTCAGAGCATGCAGGCCGGGTCCGTCATATATCGTGCCCAGCTCCGTAGAGTTGGAGATGTACGCCAGCCGGGGGCTTACGGTGTGCTCGTTGAAGGGGCCCGCCAGATGAGACTCCAGAAGCTCCGGCGTCAGCCTGCCGTCAGAGGAGGGCAGGTGCAGGATTTTGTGGCCGTTATGCTCCACCGCTCCGGCCTCATGGACGCAGATGTGCCCGCTGTCTGCCGATATTGCCGCCTCATAGGGCCGCAGAAAAGCTCCGATGGCTGTCTTGTTCACCTGGGTTC
>OFFK01002468.1_pt1 | contig 11216 bp, 9 predicted proteins | sample 1521361 | NCBI WGS metagenome assembly OFFK01 (sample SAMEA3504096, study PRJEB24116) | mouse gut metagenome | biome: mouse gut; feature: mouse-associated habitat; material: faeces | place: Denmark | collected 2011
AATGCCGAACACATTCGACAAAAACATGTAAATCCAGTTCATAACCAGGCCCAGCACTTTTGCTATCGGACCTAAAATCGAACCGGAATACTGAGTAAGTATTAACGTAGTCAATGAAATACCTCCTTATGGCACAGGGTCATATCCGCCTTTTGAAAAAGGATTGCAGCGCAGAATCCTCCAGGCTGCGAGAAGCCCTCCCTTTACAGGTCCATGCTTGGCAACAGCTTCTATGGCGTAATCCGAGCATGAAGGAAAATAAGGACATTTCACTGTTTTCAGCGGCGATAAATACCTTTTATACAATTTGATACACGCAATGATTATTTTTTTCAATTTGAATCATCTTCTTTTTCAATTATCTTTTTTGAATTATCTTCTTTTTCAAGTATCTTCTTTGTGCTGATGCTTTTTGATAATATGATGAAGGCCCCCAAGATGCAGCAGGGCACTCTCAGCTTCCCCGTAAGAGAATCCTTTTGCTGATGTCCTTGCAATGACTGCGATATCCAGCCCGCTGCAGAACATGTCCTCATGCAGCCTGTAAGCTTCTTTTACCAGGCGTTTTACCCTGTGCCTGATAACGCTGTTGCCTACCTTTTTACTGACAGAAATTCCTATCCGGCTGTACCCGGTACCATTTTCCAGTACATACATGACCAGAAAACGGTTCGCATAAGACTTTCCTTCCCGGTATATATTTTGAAAATCCGAATTCTTTTTTAATGATTCCGTAAATTTCATGACTGCTTCCTGCTAAAACGGTTATTTTTAAGGAATTTTTTCAATATTTCAATATTTTCAATATTCTCCTGCATTTTCCAGGTCTGCTGATTTTTTATCATGATGCCTGCATGCATCATGTGATTTCTAAAAATAACCGTTTGTTTTTTTATGAGCAACACAAAAGGCAGCTGCGCGGGCCTTCTATTGCCATATATAATAAGAAAGACCACAAAAGATGTGGCCTATGCTGATAACTTCTTTCTTCCTTTTAATCTTCTCGCAGCTAATACCTTTCTTCCGCCCGGTGTACTCATTCTCTTTCTGAACCCATGAACTCTCGATCTATGTCTCTTTTTTGGCTGATAAGTCATCTTCATACCGCGAACACCTCCTCATTCATCTTCCTATATTGAAAAAACACCATTACAATTATAACAAAAAAGAACCACAAGTCAAGAAAAACCTTTCTTTTTTATAATTTTTTTATATATAATATACACGTCCACATTCCTGCACGCAGGAGTTATCCACAGCCTGCTTATCAACATCAACTTATACACATATTTATCCACATATTTTTGGCGAATTTTCTAAAAATTGTTGATTTTAAAGCCTTTTCAGCCTGCAAATCATTGTGGATAACCTGCGAAATTATGCAATTTACCCGTTTATTGCATGTGAATAAGCAGGAATTTGCGTCTGCCTGTAACGCCGTATTTTACCATTTTAGACACTTTGTCCACGAAAGGCAGGTTTTTTTTATCTGAACTTTCTAATTGCTTATTTTGTCGTTTTGAGTTATGATATATAGTGTGGGTTTTACATGCTTTTTATAATTGTGTATAGATAACGGAGAAGTGATATGATAGTTGAGGAAAAATGGCAGGAAATACTACTAACAGTTAAAGAAGAATATGAACTTTCCAAGGTTGTATACGAATCATGGATCAAACCGTTGGAAATCTTCCGGATTGAGGGCGATAAAATATATATTCTCGCGCCGCCGGAACAAATCGCACTGAATTACATTACAAAAAAATATCTGACCCCTTTAAAAATCGTTGTAGCGGAAGTTACAGGCATAGACTATGAAATTGAATTTATTCTTCCGGAAGATGCGAAGAAAATGAAACCCGCCAAGTCAATTGCTATGCAGGAAGATTCGGCTGCCCACAAAAACCACGACCTGAATCCAAATTATACATTCGATACTTTTGTAGTAGGCAGCAATAACAAACTTGCGCATACAATTTCTCTGGTAGTTGCAGAAGAAGCTGATAACCCTGCTAAAAAATATAATCCTCTGTTTTTATGGGGCGGCGTTGGATTGGGCAAGACACATTTAATGCATTCCATCGCGCATCATATACTGGCCAATCATCCGAACCTGAAAATCCAGTATGTTCCATCCGAGGTATTTACAAATGAAGTCATAGACGCCATCCGAAACGGCAGCAACGCACAGATAAACGCCATACGCGACAAATACCGGAATGTAGATGTGCTGCTTATAGATGATATTCAGTTTATAATAGGAAAAGACCGGACTCAGGAAGAATTTTTTAATACGTTCAATGTGCTTTACAACGCAGGAAAACAGATTGTCGTATCAAGCGATAAACCGCCGAAAGAAATGACCACCCTGGAAGAACGCTTCCGTTCCAGATTCCAGTGGGGATGCATGGCTGATATCGGTTCGCCTGATTATGAAACACGCATGGCTATCCTGCGCCGGAAAGAAGAAATGGACAACATCGAATTCGACGATGAAATTATTAAATATATCGCTACCAATATCAAATCAAATATCCGTGAACTGGAAGGGGCATTAAACCGCCTGATGGCATTTTCACGTTTAACCAATGTAGAAATTACGATTGAAACTGCGAAGGAACAGCTGGAAAGCATTATCAATCCTGACATGCACAGGGAAATCACCCCACAGCTTATTATTGAAATCGTTGCAGAGCATTTTCAGAAAACTCCCGAACAGCTTATATCCAAATCCCGGAGCAGTGATATCGTAAAGCCCCGCCAGATTGCCATGTATTTATGCAAAAATATGACCGGCGCATCTTTGGCAGGAATTGGCGAGATTTTAGGAGGACGTGACCATTCTACGATTATCCATGGCATTGAAAAAATAGAAAAAGAATACAATTCCAGTGATGCCATGCAGAATTTAATAGAAACAATCCGCAAAAAAATTAATCCGAATTAACGGTATATGAGAAAAGATACATAGGTTATCCACACTTATCCACATTTTTTTGTGGATAAGTGTGGATAACTAGAATACAATATGTTTACTGTACTGTATAACCTGCGATTTTTTCCGCAGGCTTTGCAGACAGAATTTCCTGCGCTGCGGGCATCATGCAGTTATAAACAGGTTATCCGAAAGCCTGCGTGAGGTTGTTCACGCAGTTTTCAAAAGCCTTAAGGCTGACAGATGAAGGGCTTCACGTACTTTTAAACATTTACACAGCCCCTATTATTACTACTACGAAGTAATATATATATATTTATAAGCAATACCCCTGAAAGGAGTTATGCACATGAAGCTGATATGTTCAAAATCCAATCTGCTCTCCGGAGTCAATATTGCAATCAAAGCCGTTCCTTCCAGAACGACCATGCCAATTTTAGAATGTATTTTAATCGATGCTTCGCAGGGAGAAATTAAATTAATTGCGAACGATACAGAGCTTGGAATAGAAACTGTCATAGAGGGTATCATTGAAGAACCTGGCATTATTGCCCTGGATGCAAAAATATTTTCAGAAATTGTACGCAAGCTTCCAGATAATGATATCGTAATTCACTCGGATGATACGTTTAAAACATTAATTACCTGCGAAAAGTCAAAATTCAATATTATCGGAAAACTGGGTGATGATTTTTCCTACCTTCCGGTTATTGAAAAAAACGAACCGGTTTCCATTACACAGTTTACCTTAAAGGAAGTCATCCGCCAGACCATTTTTTCCATTGCAGATAATGACAACAATAAGCTGATGACCGGCGAGCTGTTTGAAATCAATGAAAATACGTTAAAGGTCGTTTCCCTGGACGGGCACCGGATTTCTATCCGAAATATTGAGCTGCGGCATAATTGTGAATATAAAAAAGTAGTTGTTCCAGGCAAAACACTGCAGGAAATCAGTAAAATCCTGCCTGGCTCTGCCGAAGAATATATTGATATTTATATTACAGAGAATCATATTCTGTTTGAATTTGATAAAACAACCGTTGTGTCAAGGCTGATTGACGGGGAATATTTTAAAATTGACCAGATGCTGTCCTCTGCCTATGAAACAAAGGTAAAAATTAACAAGCGCGAGCTGCTCGGATGTATTGACCGTGCAACACTGCTTGTCAAAGAAGGCGATAAAAAACCGATTATCATGGATATCAGGGACGGATATATGGAATTGAAAATATCCTCATTTATCGGTTCGATGAATGAAGAAATCTTAATAGAAAAAGACGGAAAAGACATGATGATAGGATTTAATCCGAAATTTTTCATCGATGCGCTTCGTGTCATTGATGAAGATGAAGTCATGCTGTATATGGTAAATCCAAAAGCGCCGTGTTTTATCAGGGATGACAACGACACTTATATTTACCTCATACTTCCAGTAAATTTCAATTCTGCAAATAATTAGCCTGCCCGGCAGACATGCAGGTTTTGGAGCCAGGCAGATGAAAGGATATTATGGAAAAAGTAAAAATTAAGGATGAATATATAAAACTCGGGCAGGCCCTCAAGCTGGGCGGTCTTGTAAGCAGCGGCGTAGAAGCCAAGATTGTCATACAGGATGGGCAGGTAACCGTGAACGGTGAAACGGAAATGCAGAGAGGGAAAAAACTTCGTAATGGAGATATTGTTTCTTACAACGGAGAGACAATTCAGATATCACAATGATGATAAAATCCATTGAGCTCAAAAATTTCCGCAATTATGAGGATTTGTTTATTGAATTTACGGACGGAACGAATATCCTGTTTGGGGATAACGCGCAGGGAAAAACAAACGTTCTGGAATCTGCCTATGTCAGCGGAACGACAAAATCGCATAAGGGCAGCAAAGATAAGGATATGATACGGTTTCAGGAAGATGAATCCCATATCCGTACCTTTGTACTGAAACATGACAGGGAATTCCAGATAGATATCCATTTAAAGAAAAACCGTTCCAAGGGAATTGCGGTCAACCGTGTCCCGATTAAAAAAGCAGGAGCGCTGTTTGGGATTTTGAATATCGTTTTTTTTTCTCCAGAGGATTTGAATATTATTAAAAACGGGCCTTTGCAGCGCAGGCGGTTTCTGGACTTAGAGCTGTGCCAGCTGGATAAAATCTATTTATCAGACCTGGCCAGCTATAACCGGATTCTGAACCAGAGAAATAAATTATTAAAAGATATTATTTTTCACAGGGAATTGCTGGATACGCTTTCTGTGTGGGATATGCAGCTGATTGAATACGGCAGCCGCATTATCCGGCGCAGGAATTCGTTTGTGCAGGAATTAAGCGAACTGGTATTCGGGATTCATAAAAATATATCGGGAAACCGGGAAGAACTTCTCCTGTCATATGAACCGGATGCCAGTGCGGACAGCTTTGCAGACGAGCTGGCAAGGACACGGGAAAAGGATTTAAAATACTGCCAGACATCCAGGGGCCCGCACCGCGATGACCTGATGTTTAAAATCGGGGATGCGGATATCCGCAGGTTTGGCTCCCAGGGGCAGCAGAGAACCTCGGCATTATCACTCAAGCTGTCTGAAATCGAGCTGGTCAGAAAAATCATTCATGATACGCCGGTGCTGCTTTTGGATGATGTTTTGTCTGAATTAGACAGCCGCAGGCAGAATTACCTGCTTGGAAGCATTCATGATATTCAGACAGTCATCACCTGTACCGGGCTGGATGAATTTGTAAAAAACCGTTTCCAGATTGACCGCGTGTTTGAGGTCAGAAACGGCCGCGTGGAACGAAAGACGCATACTTAAGGATAATCATAAAACCGTTGCCGGATAATGGAAGCAGCAGAATCAGGAGGATGATATATGGCTATGGAAAATAATTATGGGGCTGACCAGATCCAGATACTTGAAGGGCTGGAAGCAGTGCGCAAAAGACCCGGCATGTACATTGGCAGTACATCTGCAAGGGGACTTCATCATCTTGTATACGAAATCGTGGATAATTCGGTAGACGAAGCACTGGCAGGGTACTGCAAAAATATCGAGGTTAAGATTAATCCGGATAATTCTGTAACGGTGATTGATGACGGGCGGGGCATTCCGACGGGAATCAACCACAAAGCAGGGCTTCCTGCTGTAGAAGTTGTCTTTACCGTGCTCCATGCAGGCGGAAAATTTGGCGGCGGCGGGTACAAGGTTTCCGGCGGCCTGCACGGGGTCGGCGCGTCTGTGGTCAATGCATTGTCAAACTGGCTGGAAGTGGAGATATGCCGGGACGGCAGGATTTACCGCCAGCGCTACGAGCGCGGCGTTACGATGTACCCGCTAAAAGAAACCGGTACGTGCGAACTGGAAAAAACAGGTACCAAAGTCACATTTTCCCCGGACGGCTCGATTTTTGAAGAAACCGTCTTTGATTATGATACATTAAAGCAGCGCCTCAGGGAAACGGCGTTTCTGACAAAGGGCCTTCGGATTGTATTGAAAGACAAGCGGGATAACCCGGTGCGCATGCATGAATTCCATTACGCAGGCGGCATTAAAGAATTTGTAACATATCTGAACCGCAGCCAGGAAGCATTGTATCCGGAAGTCATTTACTGTGAAGGCAGCAAGGATAATGTCATGGTTGAAGTGGCCCTGCAGCATAACGATTCTTATAATGATTCTACTTACAGTTTTGTGAATAATATCATTACACCGGAAGGCGGGACGCATCTCGCAGGATTCCGCAATGCCATTACAAAGACCTTCAATGCATATGCCCGTGCGAATAAAATATTAAAAGACAATGACCCGGCGCTTGCAGGTGAGGATATCCGGGAAGGCATGACGGCCATTATCAGTGTCAAAATAGAAGAACCGCAGTTTGAAGGGCAGACAAAGCAGAAGCTTGGCAACAGCGAGGCAAGGGGAGCCGTCGATTCGGTTGTCAGTGAGCAGATGACATATTATCTGGAACAGAATCCGCAGGTAGCCAAAAGCATCTGTGAAAAGTCACTGCTGGCCCAGCGTGCGCGCGATGCGGCAAGAAAGGCCAGGGACCTGACACGCAGGAAAACTGCGCTGGAAAGCACATCCCTTCCGGGAAAGCTTGCAGACTGTTCGGACAAAAACCCGGAAAACTGCGAAATCTTTATTGTTGAGGGAGATTCCGCAGGCGGTTCTGCCAAAACAGCCAGAAGCCGTGCCACGCAGGCAATCCTGCCGCTGCGCGGCAAAATCCTGAATGTAGAAAAAGCAAGGCTGGATAAAATATACGGCAATGCCGAGATTAAAGCAATGATTACCGCTTTTGGAACGGGCATTCATGAGGATTTTGACATTAAGCGCCTGCGCTACCATAAGATTATCATTATGACGGATGCAGATGTGGACGGGGCACATATCAGCACGCTGATGCTGACATTTTTGTACCGGTTTATGCCGGAATTAATCAGGCAGGGGCATGTTTACCTGGCTACTCCGCCTTTGTTCAAGATAGAAAAAAACAAAAAAGTCTGGTATGCATACGACGAAAAAGAGCTTGACCGTATTTTAAGGGAAATCGGCCGCGACGGCAATAATAAGATTCAGCGTTACAAGGGGCTTGGGGAAATGGACGCTGACCAGCTGTGGGAAACGACGATGGATCCGGAGAAGCGTATTTTGAAAAAGGTTTTGATAGATGACGAAAATACATCTGCCGTTGACCTGACATTTACTACCTTAATGGGCGACAAAGTAGAGCCTAGACGGGAATTTATTGAAGAAAACGCACCAAAGGTTCAGAATTTGGATATTTAGGGGGTAAATTAAATGGATGATAAGATATTTGACCAGATTCATGAGGTAGACCTGAAAGAAACCATGGAATCTTCCTATATCGACTATGCCATGAGCGTCATTGCTGCCCGGGCGCTTCCGGATGTACGGGACGGGTTAAAGCCGGTGCAGCGCAGGGTTTTGTATTCCATGATTGAATTAAATAACGGGCCAGACAAGCCGCACCGCAAATGCGCGCGTATTGTCGGTGATACCATGGGTAAATATCATCCGCATGGGGACAGCTCGATTTATGGAGCGCTGGTAAATATGGCGCAGGAATGGTCAACCAGATACCCGTTAGTAGACGGGCATGGCAATTTCGGCTCCGTTGACGGGGACGGCGCGGCTGCCATGAGGTATACGGAAGCCAGGCTCAGTAAAATTTCCATGGAAATGCTTGCTGACATTAACAAAGACACCGTAGATTTCCGGCCGAACTTTGATGAAACAGAAAAAGAGCCTGCCGTGCTGCCTGCGCGGTTTCCAAACCTGCTCGTGAACGGCACGACCGGAATTGCAGTCGGCATGGCTACGAATATCCCGCCGCATAACCTGAAAGAAATTATCAATGCCGTTGTCAAAATTATTGACAATGAGGTGGAATATGACCGCGCCACTGAAATTGACGAGCTTTTGTCGATTGTCAAAGGGCCGGATTTTCCGACCGGGGGAAGCATTCTGGGAACAGCCGGCATTAACGAAGCATACCGGACCGGAAAAGGCAAAATCAGAGTCCGTGCGGTATCGAATATTGAGCCGATGAATAACGGCAAAAACCGGATTGTCGTTACCGAGCTGCCTTATATGGTAAACAAGGCAAGGCTGATAGAAAAAATCGCAGATTTGGTCAAGGATAAAAAAGTAGACGGGATAACAGACCTGCGCGATGAATCAGACCGCCAGGGAATGCGTATCTGCATTGAGCTGCGCAGGGATGTCAATCCGAATCTGATTTTAAACCAGCTGTATAAGCATACCCAGCTCCAGGACACATTCGGCGTCATTATGCTTGCGCTTGTCAAAGACAAGCCGAAAACGCTCAACCTGCTGGAAATGCTGAATTATTACCTTCTTCACCAGAAAGAGGTCGTTACAAGAAGGACAAAATATGATTTAAACAAAGCAGAAGAACGCTCCCATATCCTGGAAGGATTATTAACCGCCTTGGACCATATCGACGAGGTAATTTCCATTATCCGCAGCAGCCGGACGGCAGCGCAGGCAAAGGAACGGTTAATGGAACGGTTCGCTCTGACGGATGCGCAGGCGCAGGCAATCGTGGATATGCGCCTGCGTGCGCTGACAGGGCTGGAACGGGAAAAAATCGAGGGAGAATACAATGAGCTGCAGGAAAAAATAGCTTATTTTAAGGCTATCCTTGCAGATGAAAAGAAACTGTTAGGCGTTATCCGTGAGGAAATCCTGCTGGTTTCAGAAAAATACAGCGATGAAAGAAGAACCTCTGTCAGCTTCGATGAGTCAGATGTATCGGCAGCAGATATGATCCCGGTTACGAGCACAATTATTACGATGACCAAGCTGGGCTATATCAAACGCATGAGCATGGATAATTTCCGCAGCCAGCACCGCGGGGGACGCGGCGTGAAGGGCATGGAGACGATTGAGGATGACTATATTGAAGACCTTCTGATGACTACCTCGCATCATTATCTGATGTTTTTTACAAATACCGGACGTGTGTACCGCATGAAAGGCTATGAAATACCGGAAGCAGGCCGTACTTCCCGGGGAACCGCGATTATCAATCTGCTGCAGCTGCAGGCGGGGGAGAAAATCACGGCGCTTATTCCGCTGAAAGAATACCGGGACGGCGAGTATTTATTTATGGCAACAAGAAAAGGCATTGTGAAAAAGACGCCGATTCTGGAATATGCCAATATCCGCAAGACCGGGCTTGCGGCAATCAGCCTGCGGGAAGACGACGAGCTGATTGAAGTAAAAATGACAGATAACGAGAAAGATGTGATTCTGGTTACAAAATACGGCCAGTGCATCCGGTTCAGTGAAAAGGACGTAAGGAGCACAGGCAGAAGCTCCATGGGCGTGATTGGCATGAACCTTGCAGCGAATGATGAGGTCGTCGGCATGCAGCTGGACACACAGGGTGAAATGCTGTTAACCGTATCAGAAAAGGGCATGGGCAAGTGCACGGCCATGGAAGAATTTACCGTCCAAAACCGGGGCGGAAAAGGCGTGAAATGTTATAAAATCACGGAAAAAACCGGAAATATTATCGGTGTCAAGGCAGTCAGCGCAAACCAGGAAATTATGATGATAACGACAGAAGGCATTATCATCCGTATGCCGGTTGCAGGAATTTCGGTTCTCAGCAGGGTTACCTCGGGCGTGAAATTAATGAACCTGGAAGCAGATGTTACCGTTGCAAGCCTGACAAAGGTTCATGAAGCAGAGCCGGATGAAGGAGAATCAAATCGCGAATCCGTTACATCACAGGTAGATGGCACGGGAGTAGAAAAGACGAAGGCAGCGGAACCAGACAGAATGCCTGGCCAGATTTCGGAGCTGTTAGAACGTGCCGAAGCAGACAGCAGCCTAGATGAGAATTAGCAGGGGCAGCAGTGCGGATGGCTGCTGAAAGGAGAATGATATGAGAGTAATCCATACCGATGAAATTATTCAGAATATCAGTGAAATGTGTATTGAAGCAAACATGTATCTCCCGCAGGATGTGGAACAGGCTATGCAGCATGCAGGGGAGAACGAGCGTTCCCCGCTTGGCCGGCAGATATTATCCCAGCTGGGGGAAAATATGCAGATTGCGGCAGCAGAGCAGATTCCGGTCTGTCAGGACACCGGCATGGCAGTCGTTTTCCTGAATATCGGGCAGGACCTGCACATTGAGGGAATGGCACTGGAAGATGCAGTCAACGAAGGAATCCGAAGGGGCTACAGGCAGGGGTATCTGCGCAAGTCCGTTGTAAAAGACCCGTTACTGCGTGAAAATACAAAAGATAATACGCCCGGCATACTGCATTATCAGATTGTGCCGGGCAGCCAGCTGGAGCTGACCGTAGCGCCAAAAGGATTTGGCAGTGAAAATATGAGCCGTATTTATATGTTAAAGCCGGCTGACGGCATTGAAGGCGTCAAAGAAGCGGTACTGGATGCTGTCGAAAAAGCAGGACCGAACGCCTGCCCGCCAATGGTAATCGGGGTCGGAATCGGCGGAGATTTTGAAAAAAGCGCTGTTATGGCAAAACAGGCATTGACGCGTGATATCGGACAGCATTCGGATATTCCTTATGTCAGGGAGCTTGAAACCGAATTGCTGGACAAAATAAATGCCCTTGGCATCGGGCCGGGCGGCCTGGGCGGGACGGTAACTGCCCTTGGGGTAAATATCCTTACTTATCCGACGCATATAGCAGGCCTTCCGGTAGCTGTGAATATCTGCTGCCATGTGGCGCGGCATGTAAAGAGAGTGTTAT
>OFFK01002469.1_pt1 | contig 11213 bp, 5 predicted proteins | sample 1521361 | NCBI WGS metagenome assembly OFFK01 (sample SAMEA3504096, study PRJEB24116) | mouse gut metagenome | biome: mouse gut; feature: mouse-associated habitat; material: faeces | place: Denmark | collected 2011
CAGGCTCGTACCGTTGCAGGTAGGAGAGCAGGTCGATTTGCCGTGCCTGCTCAATTACGGCGGGGTCAAACTGCACATAGCGGTTACTTCCCATTCAATAAAATCACCTCCAGAAATAGATTTAGCCGAGGGGCTTTCGTGGGAGAAAACCTCTCGGCTATGTATAAAACATTATTCTAAATTTATAGCCCTAACACTTTATGTATTGCTTTTTCTATCTCAAAGACTCTTGTTGTCAGAAAGTCGGGATTATCTTTAAACCATTTTGCATTAAGTGGTGATGGATGTGGTAAAACATAAGCTGGTTTGTCGTTTATAATATTATCCTTAAATATAAGCGATGTAAAATCCTCTTTAGGAAAGAAGAAGTTTGCTGCTTTTCCACCTAACAATATAAATATTTCATTATTAACTAATTTTATTTCCTTTAGTAACCACTTTTTTGCACAGCTCTTAGGCGGCAACCTATCCCCACCATTTGGTGATTTTCCTGGATAGCAATGGGCGATTGCGGCAATATAAAAATTATCTGGATTATAAAAAACTTCGTCTGAGATATGATACCACTCATTTCGTAATTTCCGTCCACTGGCATCATCAAATGGTTTTAACGTCTTATGGACATTTTGAGATGGTGCTTGACTTATTTGCATAATTTTCGAATTTACGTTTCCCATCAAAATGGGATGAGGTTCAAATCCGAATTTTTCTTCACATAACTTGCATTTTAGTATTTCTTGCTTTAGTTCTTCAAACATTTTTTTCATCCTCCACTATAAAATCTATAATTTGCTTTTTTGTTTTTGCGACTTTATCTACTGAAAAATCTATCATTAAATTCTTTTTCATACAGTGACCATTTTCACCATGTATTTCTAAATTGCTTGATTCATACAAGATGATTTTTTTCCGTTTGCAACGTGCTAATCCCATCAATGCAGCTGTTCCAGAATTTAATTCGGCTTCATCACCCAAACATACATAGTATGTAGAATTCAACAAATTATCCAAATCCTCTATTGCGTTGGTCTGTTGTAAACTCGAATATCTATTTGATACTTTTACACTTATACTCATTGATTCCAATTTTTCTTTTATCCATTTAGCATATTCTCTTTGATATTCGTATCTGCCTCCACCAAAATCTATAAAAACATCATTCGTTAAATTTTCTTCGGCAATACTGTTTTTAAATATTACATTTTCACTAAGAAGATTACTTATTTTTTCTGCCGCTAAATCAAACGCTCCTTTTTGGCTTGTCATCAATGAATCATAAAAAGAGCTGTTTTCCATAATCTGATATTGATGTAAATAGCCCGAACACATTCTCTCCACTATGGGGTCAAAGATAAATTCTTTATTTTCTATCGCATACCAAATGAAATCAGTATTGATAATAAAAATAGGAATCCCATTTCCGTATGCATAACCAATTTCAAATGATATACCCTCATCTTTACAAATTCCATCATAAAGCACAGCCAACAGAATAATATTTCCAGAATTTAACCTCTCAATATCAGCGTCATAAATTATTTTTGTCCTGTTCGCGCCTATTAATTTATTCTCATCCGTATCCCTAAACGGCATAAAAACATTACAATTTAATTTATTTCTTAGTGAGGATTCCAGATATTCTGCTTGTAACTTGTCATTATAATTAAATAATTTAGTACATATGTAAATAAATTTATCATCACCTTTTTTATTCAAATTTATAACAATCCTCTCTTTCTTAAAATATCTATAACATCATCGCATACCTCTTTTTTATTCCTCATTCCATCTACTAAAATTAATTCACCCAATTCTACATAATTTAAGTAGGATTCTCTAACCTTTCTCAAATGCTCAATGCTGTAATGTATATTAAATTTAGTATCTGTGTTTCTTTTAATTGATTCTTCTGGGGTAATATCTATGTAAAACGCAATATCACTTGTGGGGATATTTCTATTTACATCTTTTACCCACACGCCATCCAGTTGTTCTGCTTCCCTATATACGATAGCTGAATGTAAATATCTATCAAATATTACAACTTCATCAAAACAGTTATCCTCTTGCAATTTTTCTATTCGTAATTGCCTATCAGCAGCAAACAGAAAAGTCTTTGAAACGGGAGTAAGAATTCCTGTTTTTATTGTGGTCTTGATTAATTCCCCAACCTCTGTAGTCAATTCCTTAGAAACAATTGCTTTTTTCCCAACCTTTACAAATTCATCAGTTAGCATTCCTGCCAAAGTGGTTTTTCCTGCATTATCAACACCTTCCAAAGCAATTATCATACTTTACCCTCCTTTAAATAAAATATCCACCAAATGATTCCAATTGGTATACCAACCCAACTCATTAACGATAACCACTCTATTAGATATGTTTCAAATTTTTCAACCATTAACAGCGATAACACACACGATATTAACGGAACACACAGCACTGTTTTAATCTTTGAAATCCCCAATTCCTCTAAAGAACGCATTGTGCTATAAAAATTGCTGTCATTAGTTGTCCATATTGCAACAAGTAAAGCAATTAGATTAACTATGCTTGTTGCCGCCATAGTTTCTATATTGGTATTAATAAAATAACCAAGAGCAATAAGCAATATATTTGTCAGAAATGTTGCAAAAATAATATATTTAAATCCTTTTTTCCCTTCTTTTACATATGAAGTAATATCCATAATACATGTTACTGAAGAAAAAATCCATGTGCCTAAAATTTGAATAGTATAATCAAGTACACAATTTAACCTTATAAAGCCATATTTTATATCACATTTTAGCTTTATATTTGCAGCAAATACAATTATTAGGAATAACATTCCAATAATTCCTGCATTTTTTAGCCAAGAATACTCAAATTTTGTTACTCCTAAAGCAAATATATAGGACATACCAATTATCAATAATACAAAAATATGAGTTTCTTTCCCAATATAAAGCTGTATAAACTTTGCAAACATAGTTGTTTGTATCGCATCCCATCCGATACTAATCAGAGGAACTAAAATAATGAAAAAATTGGCTATTTTCCTATTCCCCCAAAAATACCTTATACTTTGTGAATAGTTTTTTCCATACATGGATGACAGGCACACTGCTGGATATGCCAAAACCATCATGATAAATAGTGCTAAAAATAAAGAAATTAATAATTCTTCTATAGACGCACCATTAGAAGAAATTATTGTACCAAGAATAATGTTTATGGGTAAAAATACATATGCTCCCCACGACCAAAATAAAGAAGAGGGCTTTTGTAGTTTCATATACATCACCACCTTGTACTTTTGTATTATACCACATACTCACAAATTTTTCTACCTTCATCAAAAAAGTTATATAAAAGATGGCTATGTAAAAAGACGGCATCAGCTTCACGCCAACGCCGTCCTTTTCCTCGGTCAGTCCATCATAAAATCCCTGCCTTTTTCAGATACCCTACACTGTCATAGCAGCCACGGAAGTACACCGCCTGCATCTCCATGTCTGTGAGCTGGTTCTTCAGCTCCATCACTTCGATGAGAGCCGCACATTCTTCCTCGGTCAGCTCGCTTTCCGTCTCGCTGTCAAACACGCCTAAGACCTTGGGATACTTCCCATAGATTCCCTCAATCTTGGCTTGCAGGGCTTGGTATTCCTTGTCCTCCCGTGACAGCTTGGCGGTGACAGAGCTTAGATATTCGTTGAAGATGCTGCCGTGGACGTCTACAAAAGTCTCAAATCTGAACGTATCAGACATTTTCCTCACCTCCGATTTTTCTTATCGCCACCTATTATACTGCCCAGAATCCTGCAATACAAATGTGCAAACGGCAAATTTACCGCTCACGGCTCGGCGTTTTCTTTTCGGGCGGTTCGGTTTCCTGCTCTGGCTCGGTATCCATGACGGGGGTATCTTTCTCGTCCAGATTCAGCTCGATGTTAAGGAGATTGAGCCTGTCGGTCTTTTCTTTCAGTTCTTCCTCGTAGGCAAAGGGCTTCTGCACCTCGGTCTTTGCGTTGGCAAGCTGCTCCAAGGTTTCCGTTTTTCTGGTCTTGGCGGCTTCCAGTCTGGCAGGGAGCTTTCCAAGCTCGTTCTCGATTCGGGTGAGATTCCCAAGGGCATCGGAGCCTAACTCCACCTTGTATTTTCCCGTGCCGCACAAGTTTAGGCAGTAGTGGGTGTAAAAGCTGTCGTACCAGACCTCCATCTGGAAGCCCCGATAGATGCCGATTGGTACGGGCTGCGGGGAAGTGTTCTCCTTGCAGGCGGCAAGGAGCATCTCGCCTGCATCCGCTTTTTCTGCGTAGGTCTTGCCGCATAGGGTCATGGGGCAGAACTTGTCCTCGCCCTGCGGCTTGTGCTGTTCGGCAAGAGCGGCATCGCTGCCGTAGCTTTCAATGCGTTCCTCAAGCTCCTTTATCTCCCTCGGAAAGTGTTTCAGTATCCTGTCCTCAAGGTCGTAATGTTCGGAGAGGTAGCTCTGCTTTAGGGTGCGGAGCTTGGAGACCTGTATATCCAAGTCCATCTTTTCCTTGAAACGCTCATCGCCCGTGGCAAGCATTTTTACCTCCGCAAAGGAGAGAGCCACCTCGTCCACGTCCTCGGCGGAGCGCACGGGGCTTTTGCTCGTCATTATCTGGGAGATGAATTTCTGCTTGGATTCCACAAGCTGATAGAGGTAGGCATCAAAGGTCTGCTCCGTCACATAGCGGTAGACTTCCACCTCTGGGAACATGTTGCCCTGCCTTTCAACCCTCCCCTGGCGCTGTTCCAAGTCCGAGGGTCTCCAAGGGCAGTCGAGGTTGTGAATCGCCACAAGCCTGTCCTGCACGTTTGTCCCTGCGCCCATTTTCTGGGTGGAGCCGAGCAGCACCCTCACTTCACCGCTCCGCACCTTGCCGAACAGCTCTTTTTTCTGTGCATCGGTAGATGCTTCATGGATGAAGCGCACCTGCTCGGCGGGGATGCCACGGGCAATCAGCTTCTCTCGGATGTCATCGTAGACGTTGAAAGTGCCGTCATTTTTCGGGGTAGAGAGGTCGCAGAACAATAGTTGGGTGGCTTTGGTGTCGGCGTGTCCCTCCCAGATGCGGTACACATTATCCACGCAGGCGTTGACCTTGCTGTCGGGGTCGTCTGGCAGCATGGGGTCTATCATCCTCTGGTCGAGTGCCAGCTTGCGTCCGTCATTGGTGATTTTCAGCATGTTGTCGATGTTCGGCTCGACTTGCCTTGCCCTTACTTTCTCGGCTCGTTTGGCAAGCCCCGCCACCATTTCCGTCTGTATCTCGCTGGGCTTGGTCTTGATATTGTGGTAATTGACCTTGGGGACGGGGAGCTTTAACATGTCGGCGGTCTGGATGTCCGCCACCTCCCGGAACATCTGCATCAGCTCTGGCAGGTTATAGAATTTCGCAAACCTCGTCTTGGCTCGGTAGTTCGTACCCTCTGGGGCAAGCTCCAGAGCCGTGACTGTCTCGCCAAAGGTGGAAGCCCATGCGTCAAAATGCTGCAAGCCGTTCCGTGCGAGGGTGTCATACTGCAAGTACCTCTGGACGGAGTACATCTCCACCATTGAGTTGGAGATGGGCGTCCCCGTGGCGAAAACCGTGCCACGGTTTCCCGTGATTTCGTCCAGATAGCGGCATTTCATAAAGAGGTCGGAGCTTTTCTGGGCTTCGGTCTGGGCGATGCCGCCCACGTTCCGCATCTTGGTGTAGAGGTACAGGTTCTTGTAAAAATGGCTCTCATCTATAAAGAGCCTGTCTACGCCCAACTGCTCAAAATCTATCACCGTATCCTTTCTTTTCGTGTCGTTGAGCTTCTTTAGCTTGGCTTCGATAGCCTTTCTGGTTTTCATGAGCTGCTTCACCGTGAACTGCTCGCCGTGGGACTTCTGTATCTCGTCAATGCCCATCTCTATATCGTCAAGCTGCCGTTGGAGCTGTTCCCTCTGGCGTTCCTCGCTCATCTGGATTTTCTCGAATTGAGAGTGTCCGATAATCACGGCATCATAATCGCCCGTGGCAATCCTGCCGCAGAACTTCTTGCGGTTGGCGGTCTCAAAATCCTGCTTGGTGGTGACGAGGATATTGGCACTTGGATAGAGCCGCAGGTACTCGGAAGCCCATTGCCCCACAAGGTGGTTGGGTACGACAAACATGGATTTCTGGCACAAGCCTAACCGCTTGCTTTCCTGTGCGGCGGCTACCATCTCAAAGGTCTTGCCTGCCCCTACCTTGTGGGCAAGGAGCGTGTTGCCGCCGTAGAGGATGTGGGCGATGGCATTGACTTGGTGGGGGCGCAGCTTGATTTCCGGGCTGATGCCCCCAAATGTGATGTGCCGCCCGTCATATTCACGGGGGCGCACGGAGTTAAAGGTATCATTGTAGTAGCGGACAAGGCGGTTCCTGCGTTCTGGGTCTTTCCATATCCAGTCCCCAAACGCCTGCTTGATGACTTCCTGCTTTGCCTGCGCCGCCGTGGTCTCCTTGGCGTTGAACACTGCCTTTTTGTTGCCGTGTTCATCGTGAACATAGTCGAAAATGCGGGTATCCTTTAGGTTTAGGGTGTCCTCGATGATGCGGTAGGCACTTGCCCTTTTCGTGCCGTAGGTGCTGTCCGCCTTGACATTCCCGAAATCGGAAGTCTTGTTCTCGATAAACCAGTCGCCGTTGTAGGGGGTGTAGCGTACCTTTAGCCTGCCTGCGGCGTGGCTTGACGGGGTTAAAAGCTCCATCACGAACTGCTGTATATCCGATTCTGGTATCCATGTGGTGCCTAAACGGACGGCGATTTCGGCGGCACTTAAGTCCTTGGGGATGACCTGCCTTAGTGCTTCCACGTTGAGGAAGAGGGCAGGGGCGGACTTCGCAGCTATCTCCGCAATTTTCAGTTTCTCCCTCACGTTTCCAGAGAGGTATTCGTCTGCGGCGGCGTACCGTGCAGGCTCCGTATTCGGCACACGGAAGATTACGCCCTGCAATTCCGTGACGATTTCCTCCTGCGTCCTGCCCGTGAGCTGTGCCATATAGCCAAGGTCAACACGGGCTTTCTCCCCGATGGAGAGTGCCAGTGCTTCGCTTGCGGTCTCCACGGACGTGACCTCCCGGTGGGGCTTTATCGTCCGCTTGGTGAACATATCCGCCTTGCGCTTGAATTTCCCCTCATCGTCAAGCACTTCAAGGGAGCATAAAAGGAAGTAGCTTTCATCGGCGGCAAAGGCAAGGTAGTTCCCACGGCTGTTGATAAGACCGTATTTCTGGGTAAAGGCATCGTACAGACGGTTAAGGTTCTCCTGCTCGGTCTTTATCATTTCTTCGGGATAGTCATTGGTCTGGTACTCGATAAGGCTGCGTACACTGTCCCGTATGCCAAGCAAGCCCTTGATGCGGTTCTCCGCCGTCATGGATGCGCTGGCGGGGGTCATGCGGTCATTCTCCCGAAAATAAATCTTCCCGTCCACAAGGGCATAGGAGAAGTTCCGCACGTTGGGGTCGGCGGGGATGGACTTGTCCTGCTCATCGGAAATCTGGTCGATTTCGTTTTCGTACTCTGGGATTTCGCCGCTTATCCGTCCCACGGCTTCCTGCAGCAGCTCGGAGAGGGGTCTTTCCTTATCCGCTTTGCAGGCGGTATCCATGCCGAAGCGTGTGCTTTCCATCTGCATCGTGCCAAGCACCATCTCTGGGTGCTGCACAAAATAGCTGTTCATGGTGATGCCGTCCGCATTGGTGTCAAGGTATATCCAGTCTGGCTCGATGTCGATGATGCGGTCACGTTTTTGCAGGATGAGGATGTCGCTTGTGACCTCCGTGCCTGCGTTGGCTCGGAACGTGTTGTCTGGCAGACGGATTGCGCCTAACAGCTCGGCTCTCTGGGCGATAAATTTGCGCACCTCTGGGCTTGCCTTATCCATCGTCCCCTTGGAAGTGATGAACATCACCACGCCGCCCGTGCGTACCTTATCCAGAGCCTTTGCGAAAAAATAGTCGTGGATTAGGAACTTCTGGGCATTGTAGCGGCTGTCGTCCACCTTGAACTCCCCGAACGGCACGTTGCCAAGCACCACATCAAAGTGGCTGTCTGGGAGCTTGGTGTCCTCAAAGCCCTCAATGGCGATGCTCGCCCTCTGGTAGAGCTGCCTTGCTATCTTCCCAGAAAGAGGGTCAATCTCCACGCCGTAGAGCCGGCTGTCCGCCATGCTGTCGGGAAGCAAGCCCAAGAAGTTGCCCACGCCGCAGGACGGCTCCAAGATGTTTCCCTTGGAGAAGCCAAGGCGGTCAAGGGCTTCGTACATTGCCTTGATGACAACGGGCGGGGTATAGAACGCCGTCAAGGTGGATTCCATCGCCGCACGGTATTCCTCATCGGAGAGGACGGATTTCAGCTCCTTATACTCGTTCGCCCATGCCGCATTGCTGCTGTCAAACGCCATAGACAGACCGCCCCATCCCACATACTTGGCGAGGGTCTCCTGTTCTTCGGGCGTGGCAAGGCGGCTCTCAATCTCCAGTTCGTGCAGGAGACCGACTGCCGCCATGTTGTTTCGGAATTTCTCTTTGGGTGAAAAGCCTGCGTTCGCCCTCGCCGCATCAACGGCAAGGGCATCGTCCGTGATGCGGTAGTTGCGGCGTTCAGCGGAAAGGGCAGGGAGCTTTGTCGTGGTCGGTGCGGGGGCTTCGGTATTTCCTTTTTCGGGTGGTAATTCTTTCTGCCCCTGCTCCAAGAGCCTGCGGACATAGGCGATTTTCTCCACTCGGTTTATGGGGAAACCTACATTGTTCTGGAACGTGATGTCACGCAGGGAGACATCGCCACTGATTTCACCGATTCTCTCAATGAGGTAGCGGCGGTTGTCGATGGCGATTTCCGTTCCGATAAGGTCTGAATTGTCCTGCTTTGCAGGCTCGGACGGGGCAGGGATTACGCCCTGCTTGACACGCTCCGCATAGAGCCATTCCTCGGCTTCCTTGTCGGATACGGCTTTCCGCACTTTCAGAAGCCCTGCCGTGGCTGCTTCCTCGGTGGGGTAGGTCAGCACCCTGCCGTCCGTGTCCGCATAATATTCCTCTCGGATGTTGTCCCAGATGGCAAAGGCATCTTCGGGGTCTGGGAACGCATCGGAAGTCATGATGACCTCAAAACGTTCCTCTGGCGGCTCGGTCTCGTATTGTGCCGCAATCCTCTCCGCAAAGGCAAGCATTTCATCGACAGCGGATTCTACCTCGGCGGGAGCTTGTTCAGCGGGAGTTGCTTCAATGGGGATTTCTTCAACGGCTTTTGTTTCTTCGGGCTGTGCCTTGTCCTCGGCTTTCCTGTTCCAGTCGGCTTCGGTAGCCATTATCTCCGCTAGGAGTTTCTCGTCCTCTGGGGTCAGCTCCGTATTCTGCATGAGGAACGGGAGCAGCGTGTCATGCCCAAAGCGCAAGCTTTCTATCTTTTCTCGGTAGTAATCCTCGCCCTGCCTTTTCCACTCTGGGATAAACGGGCAGTTCGGGGAGAGGGAGTAGTCGTAAAAATTTTTGATATGGGCAATCAAGTCGCCCTCGCCGTCACCGATGTCAAACCGTCCCTCGTAGTTGAATTCCTCGCCGCCGATAACTGCATGGATGGCAAAGTCGGTCTTTTTGTACCATCCCACGCCCTTGCTCTTATCCAGTCTTTCACGGTGCTGCTTTTCGTCCAGAACGCCAAGGAGCTTGTTCCCAAGGGCAAAGCTGGGAGCGGTATATCGGTCATTTAACTGCCTGTCGTAAAAGGCGGGATGCTCGGAGAAGCCGATGGAGAACGTGATGCTGTCGGGCTTTTCCTCGGTGGGTGCTTCCGTTTCCTTTTTCTCGGTGTTTTCCTTTCCCTCGGCGGGAGACCGTGTTTCCTGCTTCTCGGTGATGACCGTTTTCAGATGGTCGTTCATGGGGTTCTCACGGAGCTTTTCCTCAAAGTCGGCACGGCTCATTTCCGTGCCAAACAAAGGGAACTCTGGATTCCGCAGGGATACGGCATCCTCGCCTAAGTCGGAAATCTCGTATTTGTCCGCACCGATATACACCACATCGCCCTCATGGTAGAGGTAGCAAAGAGGGTAAAGCTCCGTAAGCTCCTGCGTGAAACGCCACGCATTGCTGCGGCTGTAGACGCTTGAGGTCTTTCCCTGCACCAGAGCCAGAAAGTCTATGAGCTGCTGCACGGCGGCAGGGTCGGAGAGAGCCTGCTCCATCTGCTCGGTTGTCATGCCGCCAAAGTCGGTACGCCCCACGTTTTCAAGCAGATTTTTTTCGTAGCCGTCCAAGTCACGGATGAAGTCGGAGAGCCGCAAAGAGAGCGTGTCCCGCTTGTCGGCAGGGGGCAGGTCACGGTGGGCGTCTATGAAACGCTGCCTTGCCGCTTTCCTCTGGCTGTCGATTTCGTACTGCGGGGCAGAGATGCCCTCCAGATAATCGGCGTAGCGGTCTTTCTCTTTCGGGCTGAAATAGCGGTTGTTCTTTATCAGCTCCCGCAGGCGTTTTTCTGCCTTAGACCAAGTTAAAACCGTCTCACGGTCTATGGAGAAGCCCTTGCTGCCAAACTCAAAGTGACCGCTTCTCCCGTCTGAAAAATGATAGCTGCCGCTTCCTATGCCGTACTCCCGTTTCAAGAAGTCGATGTTGCTCTTGCTGTCCTCCTGCTTCTGGAACTGGCGGTAGATGCGGTACTTGCTGTCTTGGAAGCCGCTGCCTTTGATGAGGATGCTGTCAATATCCTCCTGCGAATAATCGCCCCCTAAAGACGGAGAAGCAGAGGACTTGCCTGCGGATTCATTCCGCATATCCTCTGCTTCTACCATCATTTCAATCTGTCCGTCCACGGTGGGGAGATTCGCCCTCACTTCTTCCTCGGTGGCAATGCTGCGCTGTCCGTCCTCGGCAGGCTCGGACTCTACTGGTAAATCAGCTCGTCCAGAATCATTTCCTCCGCCTGGCTGCGGATGGCGTTCATCGCCTGCACCCACTGCATGGGCGCTTTCTCTTTCAGTTCCTCCGTCACGCCCTGCTCCTTGGAGAGCTGCTTCGTCAGCAGCTCCAGTCTGGAGAGTGCCGCCTGCTCGGTCTGGTGCAGGTGTGCGTTCAGCCTGCCCGATGTCAGCAGGTTGAGGAACGTCACCCTCTTGTGCTTCTCCAGATAGTCCCTGTGCATCAAAGCGTACCTGCCAAGCGGAAGCTCTGGCTCTGTCGGTAATG
>OFFK01002473.1_pt1 | contig 11207 bp, 6 predicted proteins | sample 1521361 | NCBI WGS metagenome assembly OFFK01 (sample SAMEA3504096, study PRJEB24116) | mouse gut metagenome | biome: mouse gut; feature: mouse-associated habitat; material: faeces | place: Denmark | collected 2011
CCCACTAAGTGTGGAATACATCTGCCGAAAAGCATTTTTCAAACACGCTCTAGAGCAGAAACAGCGCCCTCCGGCACGCCCGGATTTAGTTTTCGCAGATTTGCCCGTCTTTCATTGAGATAATTTTATCACATTGCCCTGCAATATCCATATCATGCGTGACCAGCAAAATGGTCATATTTAACCGATGCGCGCAGTTGATCAAAAATTTTATAATACCGTCCCCTGTTTTGGTATCCAATGCGCCGGTCGGTTCGTCCGCAAACAAAATTGACGGCTGGTTTACCAATGCCCGCGCAATGGCAGCCCGCTGCTGTTCCCCGCCGGAAAGCTGCCGGGGGAATAATTTGGTTTTCTTTTTTAATCCCATTGTTTTTATTAATACATCCACCCGATCGTCCGTTATCTTTTTCCGGGAAAACACCAACGGCATCCGGATATTTTCTTCACAGGTGAGCTCCGGGATCAAATGGTAATTCTGAAACACGATTCCGATATTTTCGTTTCGGAAATGTTCCTGTCCGGTTTTATCTAACTGATAAAAATTCTGGCTTTGCAGCATTACTTTTCCCAAAGCAGGCCGGTCAAGCCCCGCCATAATCGAAAGCAGCGTGCTTTTTCCGCACCCGCTCTTTCCAACGATTGCCGCAATCTGCCCTTTGCCCACCGAAAAAGAAATATCGGTCAGGATAGGAGCCTTCTTTTTATCCACTTCTAATGATTTTGAAATATGTTCTGCCTGTATCATACCGTTCCCTCCCCATTTGGTCTTGCTGCCGTTTTTATTCATCCCGAATCAATTCAACCTGCTGTTTCCTTGCGTCCATTTTTTCCGCCGCGACGCAGCAAAGCATTACAAAAACCGCAACCGCCGAAGTCGTGGCAAGCACAACCAGAACAGATACCGGATAATGCCTTTGCAGAAAGAAAAGGAAAAAAGCCTCGCCGAATATCATAATCACCAGCACAACGCTAAACGACGCAATCAGTGCTATCATCATATATTCCTGATAAATAATCCGCCTGGCATTCTGTTTGGACGCCCCGTATATCCGGTATAAAAATGTTTCCGTCCTGCGTTCGCACAGATCATTTTGGATCATAGAATAGAAAAAGGCCGATGTGACAAGAACCAGCATACTTCCGACGAGGATGACGACGCTGATATATTTGGAAAGTATTTCCTGCAGCGCGTCTGCAATCATGGATGCCGTCTGCACCTCGCACGGCATGCCCGAAAGCGTCTCTTTCAGATTCCGGATCCGGTTCGGATCCAGATCCATTAAAAAGATTGGGCTAAACGAATCATCCAGGCCAAATTGCCAGTCCGCTTCATTGATCAGCATACTGTAATTCATCAAAGACAAAGCCTGTACTTCGGAAAGGATCCGTTCGCACGGCATTTCTTTGCCGAATATGCCGCTGATATCGCCTTTTTCAATATTCAGATAGCCGGAAAAATAATCTTCGGCGGCAAACATGCCATCCGGTACGGAAAAATGCGGGTTTGCATCGGTCTGTTTTCCGACAACCGCAGCCCAAAACTCCCCGGTACTGCCCTCCATGCCGTACAGCGTTTTGTAAGGCATGAGTTTGGAATACAAAAGGGAATAGGAATAGCCGTTTTCATCCAAAACGCGTTCAATCTGTCCGGTTTCGCTCCATTCTGACACACGCACGCCGACGGAATAACCCATATTATCGCGGTAAGAATCCGTGATGATTCCGGTGAAATTAAACTTCACATTCATAATAAAGCAAATCAGGATCGCCCCGACCGACACGGTAGCGGCCAAAACGGCGTCTTTTTTGCTGCGCGAACATAAAAACCGGAAGCTTAAACCCCACATACTGCTTAACGGCTTTTGGTTCCGGCGTCTGCCGATTCGCTTTGAAAAAACGGACCGGAAAATCACATACAGCAGAATCGTTGTAATAGCCGCGACGGTAAGGATCGTCAGCATATATTTCAGGCTTCCGGAAAAGATGGCGGTGATTTCCGCCAGCAGGACCAAAACGCCCGCTATATGAAATGAGGTAAAAGGGCGTCCCGCTTTCTCATTTCTCTGGTTTAAAACGCTTAGGATATGTTTTTCATAGACAAAGCTCCCGGAGATAGAACTCCCCCAGAATGCGACGGTACTTAAAATCAGAAATTCTTTGAACAGGATGCCGGCAAAAGAGAAGGAAAAAAGACGGATCCCGGCTTCCGTTTCACAGACATAAACCGCCAGGTACCGAAAGAGCCAGTAACCCCCGATTCCGCCCAGGATTCCGGCAAGGATCCCATACAAAAGCAAATCTGCCAGCGCTTTATATAAAAGATCCTTCTTTTTCATCCCGTAAATTTTACACATGGCAAATGTCCGTTCCATAGACAGATCTTTAAACAGCAGCAGGGTAAAACCGCCCCAGACGGCAACCAGGATGCTTGCAAGGGAAAAAACACTTAAAATATGTTCGGTCTGCCGGTACACCAGTTCAGAAGAATCCTGTGTCATCTGCGCAAGCTGCGTAAGTTGAGCCTGGTATAAGTAAGAATTATTCTGCACAACGAATAAAGTTCCTGCTATCACAGCCCCTGCAAAAGTAAACACAAGAAACAGCAGAAAGCATTTCCCTTTATGGCGTCTGTTCAGCCTCATAAAAAACTGCAGTTTATTCATAAACATCACGCTCCCGTTCTTTTTGTTTCAGATGATGCCGAATCAGCAGCGAATTGCCGATACTGAGCATTAAGCCGTACCAGAAAGAAAGCATGCTGACCGGAAGCATCATCCCTTCAAGCGCGCCGTACCGGTTTTGCATCAGAAACAGTTGGATCACAGTCCACAAAATCCCTGCAGACAGCGCCGTCCATTCCATAAGATACGACAGGCCTCGTTTGTGGAAAGCCCTTATAGCAAGGCTTAAAAGAACCGAGGTCAGAACGACTTCCGTAAATTGCAGAAAGTCAATCAATCCGGCGATTCCGTTTCGGTCAATCAGAAAATAAAGAAGAGAGAGGAACAGTATACAGCGTGCTGCCAGCGCAGCGTTTCTTTTCATAGTATGCACCTCCCCGATTGTGATTCGTGCCGGCGGCAAACCGCCAGCGTTCCTATAAGCAGATTCTATCATAAGCCGGTCAGGATTACAACAGAACGGGGCAAATACAAAGAAAAGAACGTAACCGGGAAACCGGAAGGCAAAACGGTTGCAAAAGAACAAGTGACAAATCCGCATAGAATTGTTACAATAAAGCATAAAACCAAGAACCGGAGTTGATAGAACATGCAAAAACCCTTTTTTGAAGTATTTCCCACCCTTTCTGTAAAAGAAGAATTAAAATCCCTTCTGCTCGGCACGGAAATTACCAAAATAAGCGCAAACCGCTCCAAAACCTCCCTGCGCATTTATCTTCTGGGGACACGCTTAATCCACAAAACAGAAATTTTCACCCTGGAACACGAAATCGCATCCCAGCTGTTTCCAAAGCAGCACATGGAAGTCAAAATCATAGAAAAATACCGCCTTTCCGGACAGTATACCGCCAAAAAGCTTATGGATATCTACAAAGACAGCATTGCCGCAGAGCTGCGTGCGTACAGCCTGCTGCTTTATAACGTCTACCACAGCGCCGAACGCGCCTTTTTAGACGAAACCCGGATGCGGCTTGTCTTAGAAGACACCATTATCGCCAGGGAGCGTGCGGATGAACTGGTACATATCCTGGAAAAAATTTTCTGCGAGCGCTGCGGTATGGATTTCATTGCGGAGCTTTCCTATGCGCCGTCAAGCGGCGGCAGCCATATAGAAAAAGCGGACCGCATGATCAAACAGGAGATTTTAAACGTAATCCGGCTCTCCGGCATGGCGGGCCAAGAAAACGCGTCCGCCGGGGCGTCCGATACGCCCCGCCCGGAACGCCCCTTGAAAACCAAAGAGCCTGCCGCCCGCAAAGAGGCCGGCGGCAGGGGCGCGTCCTATACCGTAAAACGCTCCGGCAACCCGGACGTGATTTACGGGCGCGATTTTGAGGACGAGCCGATTACCATAGATAAAATCGTAGGCGAAATGGGCGAGGTCGTGATCCGCGGGCAGGTCATTGAACTGGATACCCGTGAAATCCGCAACGAAAAAACAATCGTAATCCTGACGGTCACAGACTTTACCGATACCATCGTACTAAAGATCTTCGTCCGGAACGAAGCGCTGTCCGATCTTCTGGAGCACATGAAAAAAGGCTCGTTTTTAAAAATCAAAGGCGTCACCACAATTGACAAATTTGACAGCGAGCTTACTATCGGCTCCATTATCGGTATCAAAAAGGCGCAGGATTTTCGCGGCGCAAGAATGGACAACAGCCCGCTAAAGCGCGTAGAACTGCACTGCCATACCAAAATGAGCGATATGGACGGCGTATCCGATGTAAAAGACATCATAAAGCGTGCGATGAAATGGGGGCATAAAGCGATTGCCGTTACCGATCACGGCGACGTGCAGTCGTTCCCGGACGCCAACCACGCCGTCCCCAAAGACAGCGACTTTAAAGTGATTTACGGCATGGAAGCGTATCTGGTGGACGATCTGAAATCCATGGTGGAAAACGCCAAAGGCCAAAGCTTAGACGAAGCCTATGTGGTGTTTGATTTGGAAACGACCGGATTTAGCCCGGGCGTACATAAAATCATCGAGATCGGCGCGGTCCGGGTAGAACATGCCGCCGTTACCGGGCGTTTTTCCTCATTTGTCAATCCCGAAGTCCCGATTCCGTACCGCATCGAAGAAATCACGAAAATCAACGACGAAATGGTCATGGACGCAAGGAAAATCGAAGAAGTGCTGCCGGAATTTATGGAGTTTTGCAGCGGGGCGGTCATGGTTGCCCACAACGCGGATTTTGACATGGGCTTCATTAAGCACAATTTAGGGCAGCAGGGCAAAACGGAAGAGTTTACGGTGTTAGATACGGTTGCGCTTGCCAGAAACCTTCTGCCGGGGCTAAGCCGTTTTAAGCTGGATAATCTTGCAAAAGCGCTGGGCGTGCCGTTACAGAACCATCACCGCGCCGTGGACGATGCGGAGTGTACGGCGGGGATTTTCATTAAGTTAATCGGGATGCTAAAGGAACGGGGCATAACCGATCTAAACCAGGTTGCGCAGCTTTCCGCATCCGATCCCGGCATTATCGGGAAAATGCCAAGCTATCACGCAATTTTGCTTGCGGCAAACGACGTGGGGCGCATCAATCTCTACCGGCTGGTATCGCTGTCCCACCTGGTATATTTCCACGGGCGTCCGCGGATTCCGAAAACAGAATTTATCAAGCGCCGGGAAGGCATCCTGATCGGCTCCGCCTGTGAGGCCGGAGAATTGTACCAGGCGCTGCTAAACGGCAGGCCGGGGGAGGAAATCGCCCGTCTGGCGCAGTTTTATGATTACCTGGAGATTCAGCCGATCGGAAACAACCTGTTTATGCTGGACAACGAAAAAATCCCGGTGGAGCGCGTCGAGGATCTGCAGGAGTTAAACCGCCGGATCGTATCGCTCGGGGAACAGTTCCGAAAACCGGTTGTAGCGACCTGCGACGTGCATTTTTTAGATCCCGAGGACGAGGTGTACCGCCGGATCATTATGGCGGGAAAAGGCTTTAAGGACGCGGACAACCAGGCGCCGCTTTATCTGCGCACCACGGAAGAGATGCTTTCGGAGTTTGCGTACCTGGGGAGCGAAAAGGCGGAAGAAGTCGTTATTACAAACCCGAATAAAATCGCCGATATGTGTGAAAAAATTTCCCCGGTGCGCCCGGACAAGTGCCCGCCGGTGATTCCGGATTCCGACCGGCTTCTGCGCGATATCTGCTACCGGAAAGCCCACGAAATGTACGGGAGGGATCTGCCGTCCATTGTCAAAGAGCGTCTGGATCGGGAATTGAACTCCATCATATCAAACGGCTACGCCGTAATGTATATCATTGCGCAGAAGCTGGTATGGAAATCCAACGAAGACGGCTACCTGGTAGGCTCGCGCGGTTCGGTAGGCTCCTCCTTCGCCGCCACCATGTCCGGCATTACGGAAGTAAATCCCCTGCAGGCGCATTACCTGTGCCCCGAATGTCATTACAGCGATTTCGATTCGCCGGAGGTCAAAGCCTTTTCCGGCCGGGGCGGGTGCGATATGCCGGATAAAACCTGTCCGGTGTGCGGGCATCCGCTGAATAAAGAAGGATTTGACATTCCGTTTGAAACCTTCCTCGGCTTTAAGGGCAACAAAGAACCGGACATTGATCTGAATTTTTCCGGGGAATACCAGAGTAAGGCGCATGCCTATACGGAAGTGATTTTCGGCTACGGGCAGACCTACCGCGCTGGGACAATCGGCACGCTGGCCGATAAAACCGCCTTTGGCTATATTAAAAACTACTTTGAAGAGCGCGGCATCCATAAGCGCAACTGCGAGGTCAGCCGGATTGTACAGGGCTGCGTGGGCGTCCGCCGGACAACCGGGCAGCATCCGGGCGGCATTATCGTGCTTCCGGTCGGCGAGGAAATCGACTCCTTTACCCCGGTGCAGCATCCCGCCAACGATATGACGACCAATATCGTGACGACGCATTTTGATTATCATTCGATCGATCACAACCTGTTGAAATTAGACATTCTCGGGCACGACGATCCGACCATGATCCGTATGCTGCAGGACTTAACGGGGTTAAATCCCCAGAGCATCCCGCTGGACGATCCGGCGGTCATGTCTTTGTTTAAAAATACCGAAGCGCTCGGCATTACGCCGGAGGACATCGGCGGCTGCGCCCTTGGGGCGCTCGGCATCCCGGAGTTTGGTACGGATTTTGCCATGCAGATGGTTATTGACGCCAAGCCGCAGGAATTTTCCGATCTGATCCGGATATCCGGGCTTTCCCACGGCACGGACGTGTGGCTCGGCAACGCGCAGACGCTGATCCAGGAAGGCAAAGCGACGATTTCCACCGCTATATGTACGCGCGACGATATTATGGTGTATCTCATCCACATGGGCTTAGACAGCGAACTGTCGTTTACGATTATGGAGTCTGTGCGTAAAGGGAAAGGGCTGAAAGAGGAGTGGAAAAAAGAAATGATCGCCCACGGCGTACCGGACTGGTATATCTGGTCCTGTGAAAAGATCAAATACATGTTTCCGAAAGCGCACGCCGCGGCTTACGTTATGATGGCATGGCGTATTGCGTACTGCAAAGTATTTTATCCGCTGGCGTACTATGCGGCATATTTCAGCATTCGCGCCACGGGGTTTAGTTATGAACTGATGTGCCAGGGGCAGGAGCGGCTGCATTATTTTATGCGGGAGTATGAGAACAAGAAGGATAAGCTTTCCAAAAAAGAGCAGGACACTTACCGCGACATGCGGATTGTGCAGGAGATGTACGCCAGGGGATTTTCCTTCTTGCCGCTGGACGTCTACCGCGCGCAGGCGACGCGGTTCCAGATCATCGACGGGAAGCTGATGCCGTCCCTCGGAACGATTGACGGGATGGGGGAAAAAGCGGCGGAGGCCGTGGAGGAAGCGGCAAAAGACGGGCCGTTTCTGTCAAAAGACGATTTCAGGCAGCGTACCAAGGTCAGCAAAACCGTAATTGATTTGATGGCAAATATGGGGATTCTGGCGGATCTGCCGGAGTCAAACCAGCTGTCGCTGTTTGATTTTGCAGGATAAAGAAAAAAGAAGACAAAAAGATACCGCAACCGAATCGGTTGCGGTACTTTGAAAGGGGAAGCCGATAGTCGGACTCGAACCGACGACCTACGCATTACGAATGCGTCGCTCTACCAACTGAGCCATATCGGCGTACTTATCAGCACTAGGACAGTATACCTTGTTTTGACAGAAAATGCAAGTGTTTTTTGAAATAATTTTTGATTTTCCTCTTACCCGTTGAGATTGTAGGTCGGGCTTAGATGCTAAAAAGGCCGCAAACCCGCATGAATACTACGTTTTTGCAGGTCTGCGGCCCCTTTTCGTCCGCTTGGGGTTACGGAATAATACGGCTAATGGTGCCCAGATTCAGCGAACCTTTGTAAAAAGTTGCGGGAAGCTATAAAGAGATAGTGCCGTTTTTTCCAATACGCCATGATACGCTTTCAGCGCTTCCTTTTTCCGCTCAAATCCACATCTACATAGCGGGCGGTGACAGCTTCAAAGTTCATTGACAGGCCCAGCGACGTATTGATACCGGCCAGGGTATGTCCCAAAATTTCATAATGCAAGCGGTTCGGTTTATTGCCAGACCGTTGGTTGCCGTGGGCGTTTCACTTTAACAGGTGGGCGCCCTTTTTTAAAAGAAAAGAGAGGTGGGCGGTATTTCTGGAAAGAAAAAACAGTGTGGCATGACTATGTGACAGGGATTGCGTATGAAGGCCATGCTGTAAACTTCATAGAGAACGGGGAAAGCGGTGAGGGAAAGTATCCGTTCTATTTCCTGACAGACCTGCCAGTGACGAAAAGGACAGTAAAAGAGCTGGCGGAGGCTGGAAGGAGAAGATGGGCAATCGAGAATGAAGGCTTTAATACGCAGAAAAACCATGGATATAACGCGGGGCACCGATTCAGTCATAATTATCAGGCATGGAAAAACCATTATTATCTGATTCAGATAGGCCATATGATCTCCCAGATCATGGAAGCCTGGGAAAAGCTGTGGGGAAAGGCGCGGCAGAGCAGGGAGCAGAAGCACCGGAGATTATTGGAGTCATGGAAAGGGGAACGGCTGAAAGAATGCATGACGGACGAAAAAGTCCAGATCAGATTTGAATGGTAAACAGCAGGCTGAAAGGAGGTGAAGATAAGATTGCAGTGACAACAAGACAGGTAAATGAGCAGACAAGCAGGAAAGCTATTGCCTTTTTTCAATGACAGGGAGGGTAATGCTTGAAAAAAGAATAGAAGTTCCTGCTCAGATTGCTAAAAGAAAGTTTACTCGTCAGAGCTGATTTCTTCCTATTGTCCTTGCACTGAGCAAATGTCCATGCTATAATAGAATAATGATTATCAGCAAAGGAAAGGGAATCAGAATGAAAAGAAAGTTCCTGAATATCATATTCCTGCTGGCGGTTTTGGGCCTGTGCACCGCGTGCGGGCTGTCAGGGCAGGACAGCATGTCTGCAGGCAGAAGCACAAATGCATCCGGGCCGGACAGCAGTGCCAGCCAGGTGTCTGCAAAAGAAGGCCAGAGCACGGCAGATATTCCAAAAGCAGCAGGGGATTATTACCTGATTGTGAAACATGACATCCAGAATTACCAGATTACGCTGATGGATATTTCCAGTGCACAGGAAATCTGCTATGAATATACAGAGGGCACGGAATTTTTTGACAAATATGGCAATTATGCCATGAATGAAGAATTCAGCGAAGGAAAGCTGGCGGTAATAACACGGATTAACCGCAACGACACACTTGGCGCTATTTCGTTTACGGATGAAACATGGGATTATGAGGATGTGCGCAATTATTCAATCGACGCAGCGCAGAACCGGATTGACATTGCGGGTACGGCGTATCAGTTTGATACGTTTATGAAGGTCTTTTCAGATGGTGCAGAAACGGGAATTACTGCGGTTGGGGAAAATGACGTTCTGAATGTATACGGCATCGGGCGCACGGTTTATGCCATTGTCATTGAAACCGGGCATGGCACGCTGGCACTGACAAATACCGGCCTGTTTGAAGGCGGCTGGGTCAATCTCGGCACAAAGGTATATGCAAGGATAACAAAAAACATGACAATGGAGCTGCCGGAGGGTGTTTATGAATTTACGGTGGCAAATGACGGTTATGGCGACAGCGGGGAAATCCTCATACGCCGGGACAAGACGACGACCATTGACTTAAATGACTATAAGGGCGAAGGGCCGAAAATGTGTAAGGTCACGTTTAAGGTCGGCATAAAAGGGGCAGTCCTTACCATTAACGGAAAAGAGGTCAGCTATTCCAAGCCGCTGGAATTAAGGTACGGCGTTTATACGCTGGGTGTTTATGCACAGGGGTATGATGCATGGACAAAGCAGCTTGTTGTCAATTCGCCAAAGGCAAAAATAGAGATTCTGCTCAGTGAAGGAGACGGGACGCAGGAAGAAGCAGGCGTGCAGGGCAGCGCAAAAACCGAAACAAAAAAGGATGACGAAGGCTCTCAGAAAACCGATAAAAGTACCAGTAAAAGTTCCGGCAATAAGCAAAGCAGCTCCTCGTCCGGAACCCGGCTTGCAGGTGCAAAAGCCGGGTCAAGGGCAGGCTCTCATACCGGCAGCTCTGGCAGTTCGGAAAGCTCTGGAAGTAAAAACAGCACGGACAGCGCGCTTGCAGGTGCAGCACTGGGTTCTTCCCTGGCCAGCATTATTACAGGCGGGGATTCGACCGACTATCTGGACACGCTTTCCGATATGATAGATTCACTGGATAGGCTGGAACGTAAAAGGTCTTCTTCGGATGAATCGCAGGAGGAACAGGAAAATTAGGGCATGTCCGGTATTTTTGAAGCCGCAGCCTGTGAAAACAGCACAACGCGGTATCTGACAGGGTATATTCGGGTATATGGAAACCGGTGTTCCAAAAACCTGATATATATTAATGTAACAGTTTGGCCCGTGAGCAGCATCTGTCTGCCCGGCTGGAAGCAATCAGCATCAGGAAACAGGATGAACTGTACATAAAATAACTAAACTATATGAATGGGAGGACGTAACATGGATTACAAAGCAATGTACCAGCAGTGGCTGGACAATCCTTATTTCGACGAGGAGACGAAAGCCGAATTAAAAGCGATTGAGGGCAATGAGAAAGAAATTGAAGACCGCTTTTATATGGACCTGGAGTTTGGTACAGCAGGGCTGCGCGGCGTGATTGGGGCAGGCACAAACCGCATGAACGTATACACAGTCAGAAAAGCAACACAGGGACTGGCGAATTATATCCTGTCCGTAAAGGGAGAAGCAAAAGGGGTGGCAATTGCATACGATTCCAGGCGCATGTCTCCGGAATTTGCAGACGAAGCAGCGTTATGCCTGGCAGCAAACGGCATTAAGGCTTATGTATTTGAGAGCCTTCGGCCGACACCGGAATTATCGTATGCAGTCAGAAAACTTGGGTGCATTGCAGGCATTAACATCACTGCAAGCCACAATCCGCCAGATTACAATGGCTACAAGGTATACTGGGAAGACGGCGCACAG
>OFFK01002489.1_pt1 | contig 11142 bp, 11 predicted proteins | sample 1521361 | NCBI WGS metagenome assembly OFFK01 (sample SAMEA3504096, study PRJEB24116) | mouse gut metagenome | biome: mouse gut; feature: mouse-associated habitat; material: faeces | place: Denmark | collected 2011
GTCAGGATTCCTGCGAGTTTCTTCCTTGCCGGACAAAAAATCCGCCGTCAAGACGTGCGCGGGGAGATATGAAACAGGCTCTAAGATGCAATGGACAGAGGTTTTCTTCTCGCGCTTCATAGATTATTACTTCCGAACCGAAAGGTCGGAAGTAATACCGGGACTGTGTTCTGGCTTTGATAACTATTCCGGCTGTTTGCAAAGCGAGATTCCAGGCAGAGCGGCCGCTGCCGCCAGAAGACCCTCCACAGAAAAGAGCAGCAGGAGCAGCAGTGGAAATGCATATGGAAGCAGGCATACTGCCGCAAGGTTTAAGGCTATGACCAGGAAAAGCGCGAAAAGCGTTCTCGGCAGGCAGAAAAAGTACAGGAGGAAGGCATTTTTCAGCAGTGCGGAAGCCGGCAGCTCAACCGCCGCCATCAGCGGAAACAAGTGGACTGCCATTCCGCATACCAGCGCAAGTCCCGCGCAGCTCAAGAGGAACCACCCATAGTGCGCCGCCTGCGCCAGCATCGGATAGCTGGAGATGGCGCCTATGCCGCACGGTACGCCGCAGAGGAGCAGCGGCCCGCCGGTTTGCAGAGATCTCCAAAAGCTCCGGCGGAACTCCTTCCAAAATTCTTTTCCCAGGCGGTAATCCTCCTGCTGGAGCATGCGCAGGGAAATCCGGCAGGCTGCCGTGCAGGCAGCCGGAATGGTGACCAGCGGGAGACAGCTCAGTATCCACAGAAAATTCAGCTGAACCAGCTCAAACAGATTTTCATAGAGTACCTTGAAAAACCAGGATACTTCACGCAGAAGAGACGGCGGTTTTCCGTCTCGCGAATTTTTCTTTGACTGCGGCATAGAGCTCCCCCGTTTTTATCTGAGAATCTGTTTTTTGCCTTGAGAAAACGCAATATCCAGAGCGGTGTCCAGCGCACTCTTCTCCGGGTATGACACCGAGGCGCTGGGATACGCCTGGCAGATGTTTGCCGTCACTTGATCATGGATATAGCTGCTGTTCAGAAACACGCTTCCCCAGAGCTGGACGTTCAGCGGGAAGCTTTCGCTGGGAGAAATTCTCCGGGCTACCGTCTGTATGGACTGCCACAGCCTCTGCGCCGCTTCATCAAGTATTCTGATCGCGGCAGGCTCTCCCGCTCTGGCAGACGCGTCCACAATGGGGGCAAATTTGGCGATTTCCCGCTTTTCCTCGATATGGCTGTAGAAATACATAGCGAGCTCATGCTGTGTGCTGAGTCCCGTGCGGGCGGCAAACTCCTTTGTCAGAAACGGACAATCCGCGGTTCCGTCCAAATCGTGAAGGATCTCTTCCATGGCCCGTTTTACGATAAAGAAGCTGCTGCCGTCATCGCTGAGCAGGTGGCCCCAACCGCCGCATCGGAAAATTTTCCCGCAGGAGTCCTTGCCTACCGTGATGGACCCGGTTCCCGCTACAGCGACGATATTCGGACCGTCCGGCAGGTGGAGAAATATTTCGCAGTCGTTATAAACACGAACGCGCTCTCTGTCAAAGCCCAGCTCATGGATGGCCTCCACATAGCGTTCCTTCAGGAAATCGGAGTCCACCCCCGCCGCGCCGATGCAGAAGCCCAGGCAGCCGGAGGGCGTATAGCCGCGCTTTTCCAGCGCATGGCGGATGACCGCGCCGTACTGCCGCTTCATCCCCTGATAGCCCGACAGGTTCAGGGAGCAGCCTGGCGCGGAGCATTCCTCCAAAATGGCGCGGCGCGCATCCGCAAGTTTTAGCCGCAGATGCGTGCCGCCCACATCCATACCGATGTAGTATCCCTTCATTACTGCGCCTTGGTGTTCAGACGCTGGGCAAAGTCGCTGAATTGCGGGAGGTCGCAGTTGATTCCTTTTTCCTCGGAGAGCAGGGCGCTGATGGCGTGAAACGGCATCAGCGTTTCGAAGGGCAGCGTCAGCTCGTTTCCGGAAGAGTTCAGAAAGAGCTCCCCCGCGCAGCCGGCGGGCGTGCCGGCGGAAATCATATAATTATGACTCCCATGCTCCCCGGCAAACTCGTATAGCCTCATGATCCGCTGGCGGTCGCCGGTGTCGCTGGAGAGGAACACCAGCCAGCTGTCCGCGTTGATGGTATTGCCGACGCCGTGGAGGTACTCCTCAAACTCGTAGGCAAAAACCGGAATGTACAGCGTCTCCAGGACCTTCAGCGCGCCCTCCATCGCCGCCGGGAGGGTCATGCCGTCGGCGACTAAGATCATGTGGGGGGCTTTGGCCAGCTCCTTGTGCTGTGCGCACCAGGCGATGCCCGCTTCCACATTCTCCGCCGCGCAGTCCGCTGCGCGATAGAAGGCCGCGATGGTTTCCTGATATGTTTCAGCGGACAGGATTCCCTTCGCCAGGGCAAGCTCCATTCCAAGCAGCGTCAGCGTCAGCGCGGTCGCCGTCATTCCCTTGGTTTTCGGCCCCACGGTTTCTTCGCCGCAGAGAACGGGTACACAGCTGCCGCACAGCTGGGCCACCGGGGACTGAGGGTTTGCTGTAACGGCGGTAACCAAGTGCCCGGACGCACGGATTTTTTTTGCGGCGTTCTCCGTGTTGGTACTTCTGCCGGACTGAGAAATGGCAAAAAAGACCGCACCGCTGCTGCGGGGGAGGAGCGGCAGGAGTGTGCCGATCCGCGTTGGAACCGCGACCGTTGCTTCCACCTGCAACAGACGTTCCAGAATTTCCTTGGCAAATTGGGCGGCCGTATAGGAGCTGCCTGCTCCCACCAGGACGAAGCGCTGGAGAGGAGCGTCCTGGAACGCTTTCACAAATTCCCCGGCCAGCGCTTTGCGTCCGTCCAGAATGGCCCTCCAGACGGAGGCCTGTTCCCGTGTATATGCCAGCATACGTTGTGCCATAATGTTCACCTGTCGCGTACCGGAGCGACGTATTCTTTGGGACCGCCCACGGTAAAATTTGGGCGGCCGCGATTGTGCCGCAGTCCTTAGAGCCTGGTTCGCATCTCCATGCGCGGGGAGGCGGGAAACCGGCTTTCAGCGTATTGCCGCGCGGCGGACGGCGGGCTCCGCGCTGGGGGCAAAGCCAAGGCAGGCCGCGCCGTACATACCCACGTCGCTTACGTGGATAGACGAGGCGGAAATGCCCTTGATGCAATTGAGTGTAGCAACCAGGGTGTTGTCACAGATAAATTTCCTTACCCGCTCCACAAACCACGCGTTGCGCATAACGCTTCCTGCAAAAATGATATATTCCGGGTTGAGCAGATTTGCCAGGTTTACCGTCCCGATGCCGAGGGCTTTGACGGCCCGCTGCGTGATGGTATTGGCCAGGGGATCTCCAGCCTGTGCGGCCTCAAAAATTGTGTTGGAGTGCAGATTTTTGGCCTGATAAAGCGCGTTCAGCGCAGATTCCGGATAATTGGGAAGGACCGAGGCTGCGTTTCGGATCAATGCCGCGCCGCCGACAATATTTTCCAGGCACCCAAAAAATCCGCAGGGACAGAGCTCTCCGCCGGTCTCGGCGCTGGTGTGCCCAAACTCGCCGGCAGAGTTCGCCACGCCCCGCAGCAGCCGTCCTTCATCCACGATTCCGCAGGCGACGCCTGTTCCTACGTTGATGAGGATAAAGTGCTTGGAGATCTGCCCCACGCCAAAAACCATCTCGGCCAGGGCGGCGCAATGGACGTCATTATCGATGAATACGGGAATGGAAAATTGCTTTTCCAGGATCTGCACAATAGGGACCGGCTCCGAGATCTTTGCGTTCATAGAGTGGACCCATATTCCATTGTCGCAGTCAATGTGACCAACCAAGCCAATGCCGATTGCGGCCGGCGAAGGCCCGTCCCACTCCTCCAGAAAACTTGCAATCGCACCTTGCAGGGAGGATATGCTCTCCTCCTGGGAATTGCGGGAGGTGGGAAACTTCCGTGCAGATAATGCCTTACCATCGGGTGTGATCGCACCTACCTGAATTTTGGTAGAGCCGAAGTCTACCCCTAAAACAACTTGATTCTCGGCGCAATTCATCTCTTGGTCATCCCCCTTCTGAAAGGAGATATGGCGCGGTGAGTATTTCGGCCAGGGCATCCCCGGTTTTCAGGGGAGAGGAGGCGGTATGCTCCTGCACAAAGCTCTCAAACAGAGCGGGGGTAACTGCCTTGCGGTCCAGTGTCTCCGAGAGCTGCGCCATGTTGATGATCTGAATGGTCCGCGCGCCCTTTTTTGCATCGAGAAATGGCCGCCGGCCCTCCCGGATACATACGCAGAAGTTGCGGATCTCCTCAGCGAAGGACATGGCCTCCGAGGTGTAGCTCTTAATGGGGAAGGAAAATTCTCCTCCCGCGTAACGGCTGATACGGATGTATTCCTGTCCGGCGTCATCAAAATACCCCGTGATCACGCCTTCTGAGCCCCGGATAACAAGGAACCCGCTGGTGTCGCTTGAGTCCGGTCCGAACTCAGGATAGGCCCATGTACACTCAATGACAGCGCTGCTCCAGTCTCCGGTCTGCGGGTCGCTGAAAAGCGCCTTGAAATGGGCGTCGTCGTCCACGGAAATTTCCTGCAGCCGCCCGCGGACCACCCGGGTCCGCTCCTTCACGCCGATGCGCAGAGAGCGGACGGCCTCCAGCTTTTTGCCAAAGCCGAGGATGAAGCAGGCCGCCGCCACAGCGTGGGAGCCATAATCCAGAATACAGCCGCCGCCCGCCTCCACCGGATTGTAAAACCACGTATTGCGGTCGGAGGAATGGGTTCCCCGGGAAATCCACAGCTCCGTGATATCGCCTGCCATGCCGCTCGCCACCGCGTTGCGGAAGTGCTGGAACCGGGGAAGAAAAATATTGTCGTCGTTGAGCTGGTAGAACGCGTCCGTCTGTTCTTCCGCCGCAACAACATCCATTGCCTCGGGCCATGTGCGGGCCATGGGCTTTTCCGACATAGCGTGCACCCCTTTGCGCAGCGCCATGGCGGCATAGTGGGCATGATACTTCAGGCTTGTACAGATATCTACCAGGTCCACCTTTTCCAGCAGCTCTTCCGGGGAAACGCAGACATCAATTTCCCAGTCAACGCACGCGCCGGCCTCTCTCATAAGTCGGAGATAGTTTTCCCTGGTTTCCTCCGCGTGCCGGCGGTCCAAATCATAAATTGCCCGGACGGCCACTTGATCTTTGTTGGAGACATATGCGGGAAGATGGGCTCCATTGCAGATATTTCCTGCGCCAACGATTCCTAATCTTAATAAATCCATTGATTCACCTCTTCTGCAGTGTACGCATACCGTGTAGCGGCGTTGTTTCGGGTTTTAGTATAGCAATGCGGAGGATAAAATTCTTACAATATTATGACTCCTTTTTTTGCTTTTTTGCTTTTTTACACGGTGACCGGATACTGCGCCCTTTTGAAATGGCGCAGGTAGGAATGCCACTTGTACATTCTGCACAAAAATATACCTGCAAGCTTGTCGAATTGATTCAAAGCGTATTAAATTCTGTGGACCAGTGGTAAAAAAAGTTGAGAAACTTGTCAAGAAATCAAAAGAAACTTTCTTTCGTTTACGCTATCCTATAAGTGTAAGGGTCACTGTGCGGCCGGGCCGTGACGGACAGGCCGATAGACGGCGCGCCCGTTGTGTATGCGGGGTTGTTTCACTGGCTGCGCGTGGCTGGACGACTGATGGATAAAAAATTAAGGAGGATCAAACAATGAAGAAAATGATGCGCACGGGATTGCTGCTGATGCTGATGGGCCTCCTGCTGCTCACTACAGCGTGCGGTACGCCTAAGCAGAACCAAACGCCGTCCGGCTCCAGCGGCGCCGGGACTTCCTCACCCGCGCAGAGTGACAGCAAGGAAAAGGTCACGCTGCATATCGCAACCCAGTTTGCCGGCGTGGACCCGAAGGCTCCCTGGTTCAACGACTACGTGGTGGCAACCTTCAACGAGCGGTACGGAGATGAGATCAATCTTGAGATTGAAGAAATCGCCGGTGAGCAAAATTATGTGGACAAAATGCGCCTGCTGCTCTCCAACGACCAGCTGCCCGATATTGTCCACCCCGCCCAGACGATTACCCGCGAAATTGCGGAGGCCGGTAAAGCCGTTGACCTCACGCCCTATCTCGATGCGAATCCTGAGATCAGGGATATCATTGCCCCCAAGACGCTGGCGCGCAATACCATTGATGGCAAGGTCTGGGGCCTGCCTTTTGAAGGAAGCTGGATTGGACTGTACTATAACAAGGAACTGCTGGACCAGGCCGGCGCTGCGGTACCCGCCACCTGGGATGAGCTGCTGGATGCCTGCGAAAAGCTGCGTGCCGCCGGCATTGAATATCCCATGAGTTTTGAGACAGCCACCAATGCCTGGACCGCCTCCTTGATGTTCAGCGCCCTGGTTGGTTCCTCGGGCAGCGAAGGCTATGATTTCATGAATACCTACAATTCTATGGACTTTAATCAGCCGTATATTGAGGACGCCTTTACGAAAATCACGGAGCTGCTCTCCTACGCCGCCCCAGACGCCATCGGCGGCGACTATAACAAGGCATCCATGCACTTCTTCAACAGCGAGTCCGCCTTCATTGCCAACGGTACCTGGATGATTTCTGAATTCAGCGATCCCGCCCGCGCTCCCGAGGGATTTGTTGACAAGGTCGGCGTATGCGCCTTCCCCGGCAACGTGGCGCTGAAGACGCCTATGGACGGCTGGGTCATCACGGCGAAGGACCCTGCGGTCCAGGATGCGGCCTGGAAATTCCTCAGTATTGTCGGCAGCGCGGAGGGACAACTCTCCCACCTGGAGTACACGGCGACCCTTCCTGATTCCGACAAGCTGGAGATGACCGATGCTGCAAAGGAGAAATATCCCCTGCTTTCCGAAATGTACGACGCCCTCCAGGGCGCGCAGCCGATCCAATATTTTTCTAAGCTCTGGTCCCCGGCTGTTGTGGACGCCCTGTCCAACTCCTATCCGGCCCTGGTCTATGGACAGATCACACCCGCAGAGGCATGTCAGGCGCTGACTGACGCGGCTGCGAAAGGCTGAGCCTTTTCTAACGGCAAAAGGGAGGCCCACGCCTCCCTTTTGCTGTTGGAGCTGTATATCCGTTAGAAAGGAGCTCGTATGAGAAAAAACAACCGCGTCTGGTATGCCATACTGCTCGCGCCCACGATCCTTCTATTCCTGCTGATTTACGCAATCCCTGTCGTCACGGTTTTCCTGACCTCCTTTTGCGACTGGAAGCTGTTGACATCGCCAAGCTTTGTCGGACTGAAAAACTATGTGGACCTGTTTACAAACGACAAGGATTTTGTCGTTGCGCTGAAGAACACGGCCTTTTGGGTTCTCCTCCAGTCCACCGTCCATGTGGCCCTGGGAGTGACCCTCGCCATGATCCTGTCGAAGAAAATTCGCGGCTGGAAATTTATCCGGACATCCTACATGGTTCCCACGATTATCTCTACAGCAGCCCGCGCGATGGTGTTTCTCGCGGTGTTCAACCCGGAATACGGCGTGCTGAACTCGGTTCTGAAGCTCTTTCTGGGGGAATCGTTCAGGCAGAACTGGTATTTTGATCCCTCCACGGCGCTGTTTGCCGTAACGACCGGGTGGGTGTTCTATGCGGGAACGATTATGATTATGGTCATGGCGGAGATTGTCTCCATCCCGCCCTCCCTGATTGAGGCGGCCCGAATCGATGGGGCCAGCTCCTGGCAAATCGACAGGATGATCATCCTGCCCCTTCTGCGCAACGTCATTGGCACCTGCGTCATCCTGGCCGCTACCAGTATGCTCAAGGAATTTGAAATGATCTTCCTTACGACCAAGGGCGGCCCCTACAATCTGACATATAATATGCCGCTGTATTTGTACAAAACCGCTATGATGTCCAACAATTATGGCTACGCCAACGCCATCGGCACGCTCCTGATCGGGGTCGGCGTCGTAGTCGTTATTGTAATCAATACCGTTTTCAAATTTGGACAGGCCGAAAACTGAAAAAGGGGGGTACGGTATCATGACAAACGGCGTCCAAGAAAAGCGCCGGGCCGCCAGCTGGATCGCGGTCTTTGGGAAATGGATATTTCTGGCAATCATTGTGTTGATTTCCGTCGGGCCGCTGGTCTGGGTATTCATTTCCGCGTTCAAGACCAATCAGGAAATTACGAGAACGCCTCTGGCGCTCCCCGGCAATTGGTCGCTGGGCGGCTTCAGGGCCGCTCTGGAGCTGGCGCCAATTCCGGTGTTTTACCTCAACAGCATTATTGTCTCGGTGTGCGCCACAATCTTAAACGTGCTGCTTGTGAGCATGGGGGCTTACGTCCTGGCGCGGGTAACTTCAAAGTACAGCAACCTGCTGATGGCAATCCTGTCGGTATCCCTGTTCATTCCCATCACCGCCATGATTCAATCCATCTACAACGTCATTAACGGCCTGGGGCTCTACGATACGCGGGCCGGGCTGATCCTGGTATATACTGCCATGAACTTGCCCATGACGCTGTTCATCATGCGCAGTCATTTCCTATCCGTGCCGCTGGAGGTGGAGGAGTCCGCCTATATCGACGGGGCCAGCTTCGGAAAGACGTTTTTCCTAATTGCGCTCCCTATTGCGAAGCCCGGACTGTCTACTGCGGCGATCCTGTGCTTTATCAACTGCTGGAATGAGTTCTTGTTTTCCCTGACGCTGACCTCCAAAACGGCAAACCGGACGCTTCCGCTTGCGCTCAACTACTTCACCTCGGCGTTCAGCTTCAATTACACGGCGCTCTTCGCGGCAATCGTGATGATTGTACTTCCAAGCATCCTGGTTTTCGTTCTACTCCAGGAGCAGGTGGTAGGCGGTCTGGCGGCCGGGGCGGTCAAGGGATAGACGATGTATCTGCGGACAAATCGCGTACAGGCATCTTGGGCACGTGCGCTTCCCTATTGGGAGACGGCTGCGTCGATGATGATTATGGGCTCCACCGTGGTCGTCAGCAAGGTCATTGCAGGAGGATTTCCTGTTATCCTTGCATCCGTCCTGCGACTGCTCCTGAGTGCGGCGCTCCAGCTGGCGCTGTTCTTCTCCCTGCACCGCTCCATTCCCAGATTGGCCCGGCGGGATATGGGCGTCCTTTTCCTCCAGGCCCTGTTCGGCGTGGCCCTGTACAGTGTATGCTTCATGGAGGGGCTCAAGCGGACCACCGCGCTGGAGGCCAGCGTCTTCTCCAGCCTTATTCCGGCGGCCGGCGGCCTGATCTCTATTCTGGTGTTCCATGAACGGCTCAATCGCTTCCAATACTGCGGCATCCTGGCGGCTGTACTGGGGACGCTGCTCATCAATGCCGGCGGCGCGGGCGGCGCAGAGCTGCGCAGTCACCTGGCGGGAAATGTGATGATTCTGGCTTCCGCGTTCTGCCAGGCGGTCTTTGTTACCTTTGGCAAGCTTGTCTCCAACGGAGTCAGCCCGCTGTTTGTCAGCGGCGCGGTTTCCCTGCTGGGAACGGCTATGCTGGCGGTCCCGGCGCTGAATGAAGCGCTGAACGCTGATTTCAGCGGGATCTGTCCGCAGGATTGGTGGTGGGTCCTCTATCTGGGGCTCATCGGCACAGGCGTCGGCGTCATGCTGATGAATCACGGAAACCGGCGGCTCTCTCCCGCAGCCGTATCGGTCTTTACGGCGCTCAATCCCGTCAGCGCCATCCTTCTCTCCATTATATTTCTCAAAGAGAAGGTTACGGGGCATCACATACTGGGAATGGCCATCATTGGAACCGGAATTGCAGTTTCCCTGATCCCAAGCCGCGTACGCGGCGGCCCCCGCCGGGGGGAGACGCTGTCCCGCGGGCGCGGCCGCCCTGGGCGCACCCGTTCCTCTTCCTGATGCCTCGTTCCGTTCCACCCGTTTACCTATGGAAATCCGCTGCTGATGGGAGAATCTTATGAGCTCAGGGGCACTCCAAAAGTTTTCTGTTCACGAGGAAAATGATATCCGTAAAATCCCGCCTGCCTGGTCAAGTCATGAGCAGGCGGAAATCCAATACATTGTCCGCGGCAGCTTTGAACTGTGCATCGGGAATCAGCGGCATATTGTGGAACCGGGAAACATTGTGGTGATTCCCCCCAACAAGCTGCACCGGATCACGCCTCTTGATCCAAGAAGCTTTTCCGCGCTGAGTATATTGCTTCAAGCGGATATCCGGGAAGCGCTCTATAACGCGGGGGAAGGTACCGATATTCTCGGCTTTCTCACACAGGCGGTCCCATCGCCTGTTTTGCGCTTGGATGAAGCGCAGCGCGTCTGGTTTGCCGCGCTGTTCCGGCGTCTGGTCCAGGAAAACGGCAGAGAGGCGCAATACCGCTCCGTATACATGACCAACCTCCTGGGGCTGATTATTGCGGAGGTCGCCAGACAGTACGAAGGTACCCCGGCGCCGTGCAATTCTCCGCCCTACGAGCCGCCGGACATTTCCCGCCTGATTAAGAACATCATTCAATATATCAATCATAATTTCAAGGAGGACATCACCCTCTCCAAGATCGCCCGGGAGTTTTGGCTGAATCCGTCCTATCTCAGCAGGCAGTTTAAGGTGAACATCGGAGTCAACATCACCGAATTCATTACGGGACGCCGGTTGGATTACGCCAAGGTTCAGCTGGTGGTCAGCGATACGAGTATCTCCGAAATCGCCCTGAACTCCGGATTCAATAACATCTCATACTTCAACACTGTGTTCAAGCAGCGGATGGGGATTTCTCCCAGACAATACCGCAAGGAGAAGCGGCTGGAAGGTATTCCCGAGGGCGATCAGCTCTCTCCCTGGGAAGGCTGGTAGGCGTTTGTCCTCTGCTCCGCGCCAAATGGAAAGGAGATTTCTTTATGCGGATAGAACAGCTGGAAACCCCGGCGCTTATTTTGGATATGGAGCTTGTGGAGCGCAATATGGCCCTTATGCGGCAGCTGCTCGCGGGGACGGGGCAGGCGCTGCGCCCCCACTACAAATCCCACAAATGCACATACCTCGCCCGTCTCCAGATGGACGCGGGCGCAAAGGGAATCACCTGCGCCAAGCTGGGAGAAGCTGAAGACCTGGCGGCCAGCGGGATAAAGGATATCCTTATCGCCAGAGCTTCGTGGTCAAGCGCACCGGCGCACGCCGGGGCTGCCGCCTGATCGG
>OFFK01002493.1_pt1 | contig 11122 bp, 9 predicted proteins | sample 1521361 | NCBI WGS metagenome assembly OFFK01 (sample SAMEA3504096, study PRJEB24116) | mouse gut metagenome | biome: mouse gut; feature: mouse-associated habitat; material: faeces | place: Denmark | collected 2011
GTCAGGATACGGCTGCCCTGGTCGAAAAAGCTATTCACCGCACTGGATGAATTTGACAGGTACACGGTTATTCTCACAAACTTAAAAGACGACCCGGAAAAATTCGTTCAGAAAAGCGTAGGGAATAATCTTAACGACTTGTATAAGGAAGCCCCGCAAAAGGCGGATTATATTATTTCAGAGTGGAAAAAATCAGGACATAGCAAGGCGCAGGACTGGATTATTAAGCACGGAAGAAGAAATCAAAAGTAAGTCATTCATTGTAAATTAAGAAGAAATCCGTTATACTTAAAAGCATGTAAATGTTTTGGTATGACGGATTTTTTGTGAATACGAAAAAGAGAAAAAGCGAAAAGAACGGGAGTTATATGATAAAACTGATAATTACGGATTTGGACGACACGTTGTATTCGTGGATTGGGTTCTATATACCGGCTTTTTATAAGATGACAAAGGAACTGTCCTTTCTGCTTGGGGTTTCGGAGGATAAAATTATAGAGGAATTTCAGGAGGTTCACAGAAAAGCCGGAAGCGTGGAGCCGCCCTTTGGAGCCGTAGAGCTGCCCTCCGCAGAGAAACGCTTTGCAAACGCGACGAAAGAGGAAATCAGGGAAAAATTAGACCCGGCGTTTCACCGGTTTAACTCGGAGCGAAAAAGGCTGCTGAAGCTGTATCCGGGAGTGGAGGATACCCTGAAATATTTGTGGGAACGAAAAGTCATTATTGTGGGCTACACGGAATCGGCGGAGGAAAACGGCTATTACCGGCTGGAGCGGCTGGGGATAGCGGATTATTTCAAGGATGTGTATGTGTCAGGGAGCTATGACGGACGGCCCATAAAAAAACCGACCTCTCCCAAGACCCATGTTGTACTGGAGAAAAAACCAAATCCTGATTTAATAATTGAAATCTGTGAAAAAGAAGGAATTTCTCCAAAAGAAACCATTTATATGGGCGACAGCCTGTCCAAGGATATGCTGATGGCCAAAAAGGCAGGGGTGTTCTCTGTATGGTGCCATATTCCAAACGGCAATCCGCCGGAGTTATATGAGAAGCTGATGAAAATTTCCCACTGGTCAAAAGAGGACTGCGAAAGAGAAGAGCAGTACAAAAGAGAGTGGGAGGAGCTGGGATATACGCCGGATTTTACAATAACGGATTTTGCCCGGCTTAAGGATATTGTAGAAAAGCGCTGACGGCAGCGGCGGTATGAAATGACGGTACAGGGAAGAAATGTGATAGAAAATATGACATCATAGAAAGGAGAAAAGATTAACTATGAAGTACGATTTCACATCAATTATGGACAGGCGGGGAATGGATGCCATGGCGGTGGACGGACCCTTAAAGGGAGAGGGAAGCTTTGGCAATATGAAGCCAAAGGAGGGCTTTGATTTGATTCCCATGTGGGTGGCGGATATGAATTTCCCCACGGTTCCCACTGTGCCTGAGGCGATTATTGAGAGAACCAGACATATGGCTTACGGCTATTTCGAGCCGAGGGACGAGTATTTTGATTCCATCATCAACTGGCATGAAAAGAGAAACGGCGTGACGGGACTTACACGGGAATGCATCGGATATGAAAACGGCGTGCTGGGCGGCGTGGTATCCGTTCTGGACGCATTCTCCGCGCCGGGCGACGCGGTATTGCTCCACAGCCCCACTTACATAGGCTTTACCCACTGCATTTCCGGATGCGGAAGAAAAATTATCCACAGCCCTTTAAAGCTTGACGAAAACGGAGTCTGGCGGATGGATTATGCGGACATGGACGCGAAGATTAAGGAGAACAAGATTCATGTGGCGGTTTTCTGCAGCCCTCACAATCCCTGCGGGCGCGTCTGGGAAAAAGAAGAAATCGAAAAGGCAATGGAGGTATACCGCGCCAACGACTGTGTGGTGATTTCGGATGAAATCTGGTCGGATATCATTTTAAACGGACACCGCCATATTCCCACACAGACGGTCAGCGAGGATGCCCAAAACAGAACCATCGCATTGTATGCACCGTCAAAAACCTTTAATCTGGCAGGGCTGATTGGTTCTTATCATGTTATATATAATAAATATCTGCGGGAACGCGTGGAAGCTCAGGGCAGTAAGTCCCATTACAATTCCATGAACGTACTCAGTATGCATGCCTTGATTGGCGCTTATAAGCCGGAAGGCTTTGAGTGGGTGGACGAGCTGCGGCAGGTGCTCAGTGAAAATATAAATTACGCATGTAATTTTATTGTGGAGAACTTCCCCGGTGTACAGGTGGCAAAGCCAGAGGGAACCTACATGCTGTTTATTGACTGCACGCAGTGGCTTAAGGACCACGGAAAGACCATAGACGAGCTTGAGCAGGCCGGATGGGATGTGGGCGTCGCGTGGCAGGACGGGAGAATGTTCCATGGAGAAAATTCTATCCGCATTAATTTGGCGCTGCCTCACCAGAGAGTGAAGGAAGCGTTTGATAGAATGAAGAAATATGTATTTTGTTAGGAAAAAGGGGGCTGCCCCGACGGGAACTGAGAGCGCTGCCACAGATTCATAGTTGTGGCAGTGCATGGCGGAAGATTGGCGACAGGCAAGGACTATAGAAAAATAGTGCTTGCCTGTACAAATAAAACTGATATTATTAGATTTCAATAAACTTATATTTTCCGGGGCCTAATCCGGTAACTTTTTTAATTACATTTGCTGTTTTCATGGCGTTCATAATATTGGTTGCTTTAGATTTAGAACAACTTAACCACTCCATTACATTTGTCTGACCGAATGGAACACAGGTGCCGCACTTGTTATATACCTGTTTAATATTGCTTACGAAAATTTCTGTTATTTCTGCCTGTTCAAACAATGTATAATATTTTTCAAAATCATTGCTTGCTTTTTCGGAGTCATTGCTTACCTTTTCGGAGTCATAGCTTATTTTTTGGGGGTCATTGCTTACTTTTTCGGAGTCATTGCTTACTTCTTCGGAGTCATTGCTCACTTTTCTAAAAAGTGAAACTTTAAAATTGTTGCCAAATTCTTCAAATATTGGTTCCGGCAATCCGTACTCTTTACATCTGTTAATAATTCTCGGCAGTCCGGTTCCCCATGCCTCTACAATATGCATATAATGAAAAGCTTCTGCAATGGCTTCATTTCTGCATGTGGATTTTCCGGATTTTGCAGTTTCCAAATCCAATCCGCCATAGAGCATACCTGGTGATAAAACCTCAATTCTGTCATCGTACAGACATACCTGTACACAGGATTTATCCAGATAACTTCTGTGAAGGACAGCGTTTGCTATCATTTCTCTGATTGCGGAAATAGGCAGCTCATATAAATCTTTCCGATATTCACCTTCAATCTCAGCACCCATGTTTATATGTCTTAAAACAAAATGGTAAGCGTCATTTATCTGTTCAAAAATTGGCCCGTTAAATTCTTTCTTATCAATAAACACATCTCTTGTTTTGCCTTTGAATAAAGCGCATTGAATTTTGGAGGATTTGTTTTTATTATCTGTAAGCAAATTAAATGCATGCGTGGGATAAGGATTTCTGCCTACCTGGCAAAGTACGCCAAAATCGTGAAGCTTTTCCAGAGTCATATCTTTAATGGAGAGTTTCTCATCATCTGTTTTACAGGAGTCGATTGCTATTTGCTTCATTTTTTTGCACAAATCCAACGCTTTCTTTTCATCATATTCGCATCCAATTTCCTGAAGGGTATCATAGGATATACTTTGTCCTTCCAACTCCAGTTCGTGCAGCTTTCTGACATCAGCCGGTCTGCTTGTTCCATTTATTCTTATATAGGCACTGGTTTCTTTGCCCTTGCTTGCAAGATAATATGGTCTGAATTTACCGGGAGATATATCAATAACCAGAATGGTCCTGTTTTCTGCCGTTTGAATGGAAATATCAGGCTCTATCTGCGGGGTACATGCATCAGAAATCATATTTGATATACAATCTGATAATTTAAACGGACTTTGCTCCCCTATTCCATACACGGCGCCGGTTTCATCTTCCACACCAAGAATAACCTTTCCGCCGGTACTATTGGAAAATGCAATAATATCTTTTAGAAATTTTTCATGCTTATCAGGAAGCTGTCTTTTAAATTCGATGTTCTTACCTTCACCAAAATATTCTTTTTTTAACATAATACAATCTGCCTCCTGTGGAAAACAGAACAAAAATATTGCTAAAATTTATAATAATAATATACCATAATCAGTTGAAAAAATACAAGCCGAAACAGCGTCCCGCTTAAAATTTCTCCTCCCATTTTTCCTCCCATTTCTCCGCATTATTTTCAATTTCCCTTTCCAGTTCACTGATTTTCTGCATGATTTCTTCCGGGTATTCGTCCGAATCAATGTTACCCCCCATAAAAGCGTTGATAAATTCGTCGCTGACATGGAGTTTCCACATCCCGTCGTCCCAAAATGCAGAAAGGGTGACGCTCGTGGTGCAGGTATCGCCGGAATCCATAGAATCTATAACGGATAAAAATCCGTCCATGTCCCGTCCAAGGTCCAACATGTCTTTTATCAGGGAAACAATGCCCAGCCCACCGCTCTGGGACATATTTTCAAGAATAGAAACAATATAGTTCCCCGTAGCAACTGACAGGTCCAGATTGGTGACGGTTATATCGATTTCCGCTTTTTTATCGGATTTTCTTACATCGTCTATCTCCCATGACAGGTTTTGCATGATTTTTTGAGACAACTGATAATTCCTCCTGTAGTCCTTATTCTTTACAAAGGAGGGCTGCAGAAGTTCATTAAAGACCCGGTATTCCTTTGAGGTCGGAATCCCAATCCAGTTGCGGTGGGTACATATATAATTGTCCGTGTACCTGTTAAAGGTATCCAAATCCAGCGTTTTGAGACTGCTCATAACAAGTTCCGCAGCATTTTCCACTGTGCCGCTTTCCACTGTGCCGCTTTCCGCCGGCGTTTTGCCGGAGCAGGCGCATAAGAGTATGCTTTCAATAATAAGTAAAATTAAGAATGTTTTTTTCTTTGCCATAATTAACCTCCTGTTTTGCCTTTTGTCTGGTTTTATTATATTAACCGATATTGCAAAAGCAACAGGCATGGCAGGAACAGACGGCTGGAGAGCAAAAAAAGACGTCAGGGAATGATTGCGGAGAAATAAAACCATCCGTTATCATATTTTATGACACTGTCTCCGCCATGCTTCCTGATAACGGAATCCACATTCATCAGACCGATTCCATGGCGGGGGCCTCGTCTTTCCCGGGAGACTACCCTGTTGTCTTTTATCAGCACAGGCTCTTTTACAGGATTGTGTACGGAAAGAATCAACTGGCCTTTTTCAAGGGTCATTTTAAAACGGATTATCCTGTGGGAATCAAGCTTTTCGCAGGCGGCAATGGCATTGTCCAGCAGATTGCCCAGCAGTATGACAATTTCTTCCTCGCTGATGGAAAGCGCGGATAAGTCGTTCAGCATGAGCGTCATTGTGATGCCTTTTTCGGCGGACTCCTGGTATTTTCTGTTCAGAATAATGTTCACAACATCATGGCCGGTATTGATAAGACCGTCGCTTTGAGAGAGGGTTCCTGTCAGACGGGAAACATAGGAGAGGGCGTTTTGTGCCTGTCCTTCTTCCAGCATGCCCTGAATACAGCCAAGCTGGTTCTTGTAATCGTGGAGCTGTCTCCTTTGAAGGTCATAGCTTTTTTGCATACTGCGGTAAAGAGCCATTTGGTTTTGGGTCTGCTCGTGAACCAGACGAAGGCGCCGGGCTTCTTCTTCCTTATCCAGTATTTGGCTGATAAAATAAAAATAGCACACATTAATGACCGCAAAGCCGGAAACGGTGATAAATGTTGCCTGACGCGAACCGGCGTCCTGGCTTTCGCTTATCATGCTGGCTGAGAGAATAATTATGATGCTCAGAAGGGGAAAAAGGCTGACAGGAAACCAGCTTAAGGAGAGCCATTTACCGGAATGGCCTTTAAACCGGAAGTGAAAAACCAATATCAGACATAGAAAAATACTGTCTGTGATATATTCCGCAGTGCCGTTAGCGTTTTCACGCAAAGGAGGCGGGAAGAGGTAGAGGGCGGAAATAAGAAAGGCCGAGGTTATCCAGTAGATACTGCAAAGCAGTATGGAAAATGCCAGGCTTCGTACGGCGCTCACTTCATAATAAAGCAGAGAAGTCAGCAAAATTACCAGAACGAAACGAACCGGCTGGAAAATAAAGGGCGGAATCGGGGTAAAGGCAATCAGGAGTAATCCGGCCATAAACGTGGGAAGCGCCAGATGCCGGAGCCATCTGAAACGAAAGCTGCGTTTCGGCAGCAGGGTATCAAAAAACAGCTTACAGCTTACCGAAAGCAGGAAAGATAAAATAACACATCTTATGATAATCTCCATTACATTGCTCCTTTATATGTCACGAATGCTTCTTTGGCGGTCCTGAAGCGGGAACGGGGAATCGGGAGTGCAAGGCCGATATCCAGATAAGCCGTATAATTGTTCACTCTGCAGACATGCTTCATATTCACAAGATAACTTTTGTGGATACGCAGAAAGCCGCAGCCGGCCAGCTTTTGCTCCACGGCATCCAGACGGCTGTAAATCTGGTATTGAATCAAATCCGTTTCCATATAGTGAAAGATGGATTTGTGCTTATCGCTTTCGATATAAATAATGTTGTCGGTATACAGATTCCGTTCGCCCTCTGTAAAGGAAAATGCCACCTGCGCCTTGTGCATTTTCTGCAGAATGGCGTCCATACATTCCTCCACCGAGATATCGAGGGAGTCCTTCATAATATAACGGATAGCGTTTGCCTTATATCCCTCCAGAGCGTAATCAATAAAGGCCGTCACAAACACAAGACAGGTGTCTGAATGAAAGGAACGCATCCGCATGGCGGTTTCAATGCCGCTCAGCTCATTCATACTGATATCCATAAATACAATGTCATATTTTACGCTGTTTTCACTTTGGGATAAAAAATCTTCCCCGGAAACAAAAAAACGGATAGAGGCGGACAATTGGCGTCTGTCCAGGTAATTGCTGATAAGCCTTTGTAATTTTTCTCTATAATAGCTTTCATCATCGCATATGGCGATTTGGAGCATATCGATTATCCCCTTTCTTGTGAATAGTAACAGTTAAAGTTATCTTTGAACAGTCTTTCTGTTACTCAGAATAACACGCCTGAAGCAGGATTGTCAAAATATAATCAGGATTTAATATAAAGAGGCCAGGTCATTGGTTATTATGGAAGGGCAGTGAACATAAATTTCCGGCTTAATTGTTGCGGCGGCGGGGCAGGCTGTATTAGAATAGAAACAGTAAAAGCAGATAAATGACAGAAAAAGGAGAAAAGATATATGAGCGACTATATTCTGGAATGTTGTGTGGACAGTGTGGAATCCGCTCTTGCGGCGGCGGAGGGCGGGGCGGACCGTCTGGAGCTGTGCGCGGGGCTTGTAATCGGAGGAATCACACCGACCATAGCCCTGTTTGAACAGATAAAGCGTTATACCGGCATTCCGGTTCGGGTGCTTCTGCGTCCCCGGTTTGGAGATTTTCTCTATACGGAGCATGAGTTTGAAATCCTGAAAAGGGAAGCGGAGCTGTTCGGAAAAGCGGGCGCGGAGGGTATCGTAATCGGGTGTCTCACAGAAGACGGCAGCCTTCACATGCCGCAGATGAGAGCGCTGATGGAAGCGGCCGGTGGGATGAAAGTAACACTGCACCGGGCTTTTGACGTGTGCGCGAATCCCGAAGAAGCATACGGGCAGGCTAAGGAGCTGGGGATTGATACCATTCTGACTTCCGGGCAGGAGGAAAACTGCCTGAAAGGGATAGAGCTGCTAAAGAAGCTGGAGCGTCTGGGGAAGGAAAAGGGCGGGCCGAAGCTGATGGCGGGAGCGGGCGTAACGCCGGAGGTGATTGGCCGGTTTCTTAAGGAGACAAATATCACATGTTATCATATGTCGGCCAAAAAGACTGTGGACAGCGGTATGCGCTACCGCAGGGAAGGGGTTCCCATGGGACTTCCGGCAATGAGCGAGTACAGTATTTTCAGAACGGACAGCAAGGTAGTGGCGGAGGCAAAGAGGGTACTGCTTGAACATACTGCAGGGCGATAAACTGGATGGGGCAAAGCAGGCTCCCTACAGCCGCTCCTTTATGTATATCCGCGCCCGGCTCTGCATCACCTTAACCGTTTCTTCCAGCGGCCTGTCTCCGCTGAAATAGCTTTCCGCCTCCTCCAGAAGAATAGTATGTAATCCGCTGTCAAAGGAGGAAGCGATGGAAGCGTTTTGAATAATGTCTGATAAAGCGTCTTTTTGCGCTTCTGACATTTTGTAAATGTTAACCGGTTCCTCGCCTTCAAAAATAATTTCACTTTTGGGTTTCAAGGTTCTGCGGCCGTTCGAGTCCTGTATGTATTCTTCCGTCATGGCAGAGAATAACTGCTTTTCCAGCGCGCTTCGGCAAAGGGGGAGGGTGTCAGTGAGACTTTCCTGATATTCTGCTGTCAGAAACTGACTGATAAATTCCCACGCGGCGTCCTTATGCCGGCTTCCGGTACTGACCGCAAGTATTGTATTTCCGGGAACAATCACCGTACCGTCTGTTCCTTCTGTAGGATATCCAATGCAGGCGGCTTCCTCTCTGAAAAGAAGCTGCGGTCTGCAGATATCGTAAACGGAACGGACAGAAAGCGGAAGCAGGAGAGCTTTTTTGCCGGAAAAGAGTTCCATAGGCGAAAATTCTTCCGTAATAACCAGCTTATCCGGGAACCGGTTTGAAAATGCCAGAATTTTTTTAAAATCCTCACTGTCAAATTTGCAGGTTCCGTTTTCCCAGTCCACATAATTTCCTATATTACCAGTGATAAGGGAACCGAACACGTCCTTTTTTGTTTCGCCCGGATACAGCATGAAAAAACCGTCCGCCTTTTCATATTCTTCCTCATAGCAGACAATCATTTCTTCTATTGTCCAGCTTTTTCTTTCTCCGGTTAGGGAACGCGCGGCGGCATAAGTACGTAATGTAAAATCTACAGGTATGGCATATAACCCGTCCTGATAGGCAAACGCGTTCCATATATTTGTGAAAAAATCCGACTGTTCCCCCTCTAAATAAGGAAACAGGTTCTCTGTATACTTTCCCATAACATCTGTTATGAGATAGCTCCCTCCATAATTAATTAAATCAGGTCCTTTTCCTGACAGGATTTCGCGCCGGAGCCTGTTTATTCCGTCTTCCTCCGGCCGGTCGCAGCGGTAATACTGTTTGATTTCTATCTGATAATCCGGGTGCTCCTGGTTAAAAAGGTCAATTTGTTTCCGGAGTTTTGAATCATTTCCAAAGGACGCCAGCGTTAAAACGACTGCTTCGTCAGCGGACTGCTTTGTTTCTGACGGACAGAGGGCGCACCCTGTTACCAGAAGCGCTGATATAAGACATACTAATCCTTTTTTCATAGATAAGCCTTTCATGGATTGTAAATCCGTTGTCATCCCGTTTACCGCCCGCCGGGAATATACTGACAGGTGATTCCGGCCAGGTTATCGTTATCCAATATATGTTTTACCAAAAGCAATCTTCCGTCACTTAGAAATTTGCGGGCGACAATGATTTCATCGTAAGGAAGCTGGGCTTCTTTTATGTCTGCGCGTTTTTCTATTCGGTTTCCGTCAGGCGTCCATGCCCAAATGCCGCTGCTGCTTCCATACAGCAAAAGCGTGCTGTCGGTGCCCTGTTTCATAGTCATTACCGGGTCGGAATCTGATATTCCGGCTAAAGGGTATTCTTTACACAGACTGCCGTCTGCGGAACTGACTTCCCCGATACAGGTAATACCGTCTTTCTGATAAGATATATAAATTATGTCTTCCACAGCCTCTGCGGCATAGGAACGGCTGATTCCCATTGATTGATTATCCATTTCCCAGAGAACTTTTCCGTCCTTGCCGATGCGAATCATATAGTCCAAATCTTTAATATAATAATTTCCCGAGGAGTCTGCCAGAAAAGCCTGCCATAACACATATCTGCCTTTTACGGCTTCGGAAATATCCACATCCCTGACGATACCTCCCGTTCTGTCAATTTCCCGGATAAGGCTTACTGAGGTTTCCGGTTGTCCGGAAGAAGGGCGCAGAAGCAGATGTAAATGTCCGGCATTATCCTCAGCCATTGCTTTTACCTCCATTCCTTCGGGAACCGGTAAGTCAGACGGTAGCAGCGAATTTTCGCCTATGTTCATTTCATACAGTGCGGATTTTCTGTTTTCAAACTCCCACTGACTGAAATACATTTTATTACCCGGACAGGCCACGGCGCGGGAGAGGCTTTCGCCGTTCCAGTCTATTGTTATTGTTTCTGCGGCCGTATTTACCGGAACCGGTTTTGGTGCATCATTAACTTGCTCCGGAGGCGTTTTATACGGTGCGGATTCAGTTGATTCATGGCCGGAGGCTCTATTAACTGCGTCATCTTCGCCGGAAAGGATATGAGCATCATTTACAGCATGTGAATTTCGAACTGTGTTTTTGCCTGCACAGCCGCACAGACAGATTAATAGCATGAAAAGCAAAAATATATGTTTTATATACATTTAATAGGTTCCCTTTTCTGCAAATCTATCAATAGTAACTTTGCTTGATTGAGCGTTTTTTTGCTTTCAAATTTGGGGTTCATTCCCCAAATGAGTAGAGTTTTACCATCTATAAAACAACTTTTAGTATAGCGATATTCATCTAGTGACAGTGGAGTGATATATTCTGCTTTTTGCGTGTCCTTATTAAAGCCATATACACTTTTGGAACCCTTAATAAATAAATCGTATTCTTTATTTCCTGAACCAAGGACACTATATATATCATCATATGGCAATAAATTACCACTATATATGCTATAAATTTTTTTGTTTGAAAACTCTACAATTTCATACCCGCCACCAGAGACTATATTTTTGCAAAATAGGGCATGTACATTTCCGTTTTTTCCTACAGCCATACTTTCAAAGGAGATATCTTCATTGAGGTCTGGAAATAAAATACTTTCTCCACTTAATGGTTCAAAGAGGATAATGTTTGATGAGATCGGAAGAGCGTCGTGTAG
>OFFK01002495.1_pt1 | contig 11099 bp, 6 predicted proteins | sample 1521361 | NCBI WGS metagenome assembly OFFK01 (sample SAMEA3504096, study PRJEB24116) | mouse gut metagenome | biome: mouse gut; feature: mouse-associated habitat; material: faeces | place: Denmark | collected 2011
CTGCTTGTGTCTCTGGATTGCATCCTGTTGTCGCAACGAAAATCAGCTCGAAAGGGGCGTGACACGGCGGTGGCCGGAGGGAAACGTCGAAAAACCTCGAAAATTTTGGGCAAAACGCAGAATATTCGGAACCTTTGCTCAGACTTACGGGGTCTACCAAATGTCCGAAGCAGGACGCGTCCAGCCCAAGATCCGGCCCCTCTCAGGCCGAACAAAATTAAAGGAGGAAATCCGAATGAGAAACCTGAAGCGGGCCCTCAGCCTGACTCTGGCTTCTGTCATGCTCCTGGGCATGATGGTGGTTGGTTCCAGCGCTGCGGGCTACCCCGATGTTGCCGAAGACGACAACGTCGAGGCCATTGAGGTTGTGCAGTCGGTCGGCGTAATGGTCGGCGACGAGAACGGCAACTTCCGTCCCGGCGACTCCGTGAGCCGCGCCGAGATGGCTGTCGTTATGGGCAAGCTGCTCAACCTGGATTACAACTACTATTCCGCCACCTGTCCCTTTACCGACGTAAGCGGCGTGTATGACTGGGCCAGAGGCTGGGTCGGCGCTGCTGCTGCCAACGGCATCGTGTCCGGCCGCGGCGACGGCATCTACGATCCCGCCGCCACCGTCACCGCCGTGGAAGCCGCGTCCATGATGATGCGCGCTCTGGGCTACTTCAAGTACCAGAACGACTATGCCGACGGCTTTGAGGTGTCCACCGTCCGTCTGGGCACCACCATCGGCATCTTTGACGGCGTTGGTTCCAGCGCTACCGAGCCCATGACCCGTAATCAGGTGGCTCAGATGGTGCTGAACGCTCTGCAGTCCGCGGTTGTGGAGCCTGACGGCAACACCATCAACCTGACCACCCCCGACGGCTCCGTGTTTACCGGTAAGGTCAACTACGTGTTTGTCACCAGCGCCAAGCCCTACGCCACCGCCATCAGCCCCGTGCAGGCCACTGCTGTGGGCTCCCAGAACGGCGGCCCCATCGTGGAGCTGGGCGAGCAGCTGTACAACGGCGACCTGAAGCTGTATGACAACCGCGACGACGAGTTTGGCCGCCCCTCCCGCACCTGGGAGTATGACGGCAAGGAGATCGGCACCTACATGAAGAAGGAGCTGATCCGCGCTGAGTACACCACCGCCATCAACGGCAAGACTCTGTATGAGCTGCTGGGCAAGTCCGTCATCGAGGACAACTACGTGGAGTACTTCCTGGACGGCAGGGATGACGCTACGATCAAGGCCGAGAACATGGTCCGCGGCAACACCAAGGACTACGCCACCACCGGCAAGGGCGTGCTGACTCAGGTCTTCTTCGACCCTGACCGCGAGGAAATCACCATCGCCTCCATCGACACCTTCCTGGCCGACGTGGACGACGACTACAACGAGGCCAAGGCCGAGCTGACTGTTGATATCCACGCCAACACTTCCAAGGGCAACGACACCAAGGTCACTCTGGATGAGGTTGCCAACATTGAGGGCTATAAGGATGGCGACAAGATTCTGGTCCAGGTGGCCTGGGACGGCCAGTCCAAGTACGAGATCGTGCGCGTTATGGACCCCACCAGCTCCACGGATGTTACCCTGAACAAGTACTCCAAGGAGAGCTACGTGGTCACCGAGGGCACCCAGTATGACTACGCCGCCAACGGCCGGTACAGCAAGATGGGCGCTCTGGACGAGCTGACCAGCGAGGGCAGCTACGGCGACCTCCAGCTGGCCGACTACACCTATAACCTGTGGTTCGACCAGTACGGCTACCTGATCGGCAACGTGCAGGTCGAGGCCGACAACCACTATGTGTTTATCACCGGCTATGACTTCTCCGGCAGCCACACCGCCATCAGCCACGCCACTGCCTCCGCCATCTTCACCGACGGCACCATGGAGAACATCACTGTGGACGTGTCCAAGACTCAGGAGAAGATCGAGCTGTACAACCACCTGGCTAACGGTGGCACCGTGTCCGATCTTTCCACCACCCCCAAGTTCGACCCCAAGTGGTACTATGACTTTGACAGCGCTAACGGCAACGACGACCGGAAGTCCGAGTACAATATGTGGTTCACCTACACCACCGCTGAGAAGAACGGTGGCACTGTTTACACTCTGACCCCCGTGAACAACTGGGTCAACCAGGAGTATGATAATAACGGCAAGGTCAACAGCTACACTCTCCGTACCTCCGCTATCAATGAGAAACTCGCGGCCGCCGGTGTCGGCGGAGCATACAACTCCTCCAGCGTTGGTCTTACTGATGCTAAGCCCGGCGATTACTGCAACGGCACCGGACATACCGGGACCCATAATGGCAAGATTCACTGGGCCGTGGGCGATGAGGATTCCGTCTACCTGACCGTGGACACCAAGGACGTGACCTCCGGCACCGCCCGGGGCATCTCCAAGGTGAACGGCGTGTTCACCGGCGTCCAGGATGTGGACATCGAGGTGCTGAGCAAGACGGACAACAAGCTGGACGGTGTGGATCGTGTCGATGCTGCCACTCCGACTAAGGGCATCAACACTGACGCCAGCGTGTTCGCCGTGGCTGACGACAACAACTATATTGTCGCCGCCGTGGTTATCGGCAAGGACACCGCCTCCACCAAGAACTATGGTTACATCCTGGGCGACGCCGAGGACGAGACCTATGAGAAGGAAGGCAACTACCACTACTGGAGCTTCGAGGGCGTCCTGAACGGCAAGATCGAGACTCTGACCATCCGCAAGAACGATGTGGATGAGTTCAAGACCCTGCGCAGGAACATCCAGAGCTGGATGAGCAACATCACTACGGGCAATGTTCACAATGCTGTCAACGGCTTCGTGGAGTTCGAGTTCGACAAGGACGGCTACATCATCGACGCCAAGCAGATTGCCAATGCGAACGGCTCTGATAACGTCTACGGTGAGCACGACTTCGGCAAGGATCCTGATCCTGACGACTTCAAGACCTACCTGATGCCCTGGGGCGACAACACCAATGGCGCTCCCAACCGTACCCAGAACCTGGGCACCGACAGTAACAAGGTCGCCGACTTCGGAACCTACAGCAGCCAGTACACCCTGCACGCCGGCAAGAATCATCCCACCGAGGCTGGTCTGACCCTGGCCAAGGACGGCACTGTTGTGGTCGTCGAGACCGAGGTCTACACCGGCGGCGAGGACCCCAAGGTTGTCTGGACTCAGTTCAGCGACGTGAAGAAGGCCATCGAGTACCTGGAAAAGAGCGACGAGAACAACCACGTGAACGATCGTGCTGAGGACTTCACCGGCTGGGTTGCTGGTCCTCTGAACAGCAAGGGCACCGCTCAGTGGCTGGTTCTGAACACCAACCGGACCAAGACTGTTGTCACCGACGGCGGCGGCAGCAAGAACCCCGGTACCAGCAATCAGGGTATGACCGTTATTGTGGAGTTCAGTGATGGAACCAACGAAACTTACAAGGTCGCCCCGGCCAATGCAGGGGACAAGACCCTGAAGATCGAACCTGGTGTTACTGTGGACGTGAATGGCAATGTGATTGCTATTCCTGAGGGCAAGGTTATCAGCCCTGCCTCCAAGACGATTGTCTACGATGCTGACGGCGTTGCTACTGTGAGCTTCACCATTAAGCCTGACGTTGCGGGTCAGCCTGCCACTACTGCAGGTATGAATGCGGCGATTGCGGCTTGTGAGAACGAGGAAACAACAAAGCCGATTGCGGGCGCCGGTGCGGCCATCTCTCTGCTGAACCAGGAAGTCATTGAAAACAGCGACGGCTCTGTGACTGTGAAGCTGTCCGGCGCCGCCAAGGCTCTGACTTCGTCTACAACCGACGATGCTACTGTGAAGGCCATGCAGATTCTCTATTGGGATGTGAATCAGCAGCCGAGCCACAGTTCTGAGAGTGCTGCCGATATCATGAGCCTGTTCTACTATGGCAACAAGGACAATTCCAGTAAAATGTCCAGCTTCAAGATGTTCTTCCTCCGGGTGGAGATTGAGGGCCAGCAGATGGTCTTCCCCATCTTCAACGACACGCCTTCTACACAGAGAGTGCGCACAGTCAACGACAGAACTTACATCATAGATTTTAGCGGAGTAACTGGTTACACGGGTAGCTAACAGACAATGTAAAAGAGGCATCCCCCGGACGCAAGTCCGGGGGATGCTTTCCCTTGTTCAGTCCAGCTTATAGAGCATCAGCGCGGTGTAGGTTCTCCCGTTGACATTGAGCTGATACACGGCATCTTTGTAAGCATACCAGAATACACCGCTGCTTTGCCAGGACACATGGCAGTAGTTGGAGTGATTGTTTGTCTGGACCAGACCTCTGTGGAGCAGGAGGTCATCATTGCTGCTCCCAAAAACCAGAACCAGCAGAGGTTCTCCTTTGGTGAAGGGGATGTGGCAGGGGTTATCACCGCCATACGTTCCGTTCCCGGTGTAGGTGTAGAACTCCGCCCAAACGTTGCCCTTTTTTGCCAGAGCGGCTTGCAGCGCAGCATCCGCCGCCGTCCGGGCGTCGACCTCAGCCTTGATGGCCGCGTCGATTTTGGCGTTGTCCGCGTTGAAGTCTTCCATCAGGATGCGGTCGTCCCGCTCCCACTGGTTGAGCGCGTAGTTGGGTGTTTGATTGCTTGGCATGTTGTTTCCTCCTTTGTGTGTTGTGGGGGACGGCCCTCTCCGTCACGGCTTCGCCGTGCCACCTCCCCCAAAGGGGGAGGTAGGAGTCTTCCCGGTAACCGCCCAAAAGCTCCCCCTTTGGGGGAGCTGTCAGCCGCAAGGCTGACTGAGAGGGCGTCTCCCCTCCACCCATACCGTGTAATCCCCCCAAAGTGGTACGTTTCCATACACTTATTGGAAATAAGGGGAAACTGCGCCCATTTTTGGCCAGTTGAATAAAAGGAACGCCCCCGGCTGAGCCGGGGGCGAACTTTGTTCAATAGGGCCGCTGGTCGATAAACTCCCGTGTCAAATCCTCCGGGGTAAAGAGGCGCTCCCGGGTGTAGTAGTGCTTGTCGGGCACGTCTCCCTGTTCCAGAATCTGGATAATCTTCTCCACCTGGGGCCCCACCAGGGGGTCGCACTCCACCTCCAGGGATATTTTTCCCTCCAGGCAGTAGTCCAGCCCCTGCCGGGTGGCGTCGAAGGAGATAACCCGGATGCCCTCCGGGCCGCAGAGGTAGCCCCGCTCCTCCAGGGCCTGAATGGCCCCCAGGGCGGTGTTGTCGTTCTCGCAGTAGACCGCGTGGATATCCGGAGGCTGGGATTGGCTGTCCAGCCACCGGGTGGTCGCCTCGTATGTCTTGGCCTGGGTAAAGTCCCCGTCCAGCTGGGCCAGAAAGGACCAGCTCTCATGCTGTGCCACCGCCTCCTCCAGGGCGTTGGACCGCCCCAGCTGGGCGCTGGTGTCCAGCGTACCCCGGATGTGGAGGATGTTCACCGGCCCCGGGGCCTCACGGAAGGTCTCCTCCAGCCAGGCCACCGCCTGCTCCCCCTCCCAGCGGAAGTCGGAGCCCACATGGGCGGTATAGAGGCTGTCGTCCTCCGTCTCGATCACCCGGTCCACCAGAATCACCGGGATGCCCGCCGCCCTGGCCTCCTGGAGCACCGACTCCCAGCCGGTGACGTACAGGGGCATGAGGAGGATGTAGTCCACCTGCTGCTGAATGAACTTGCGGATGGCGGCGATCTGGTTCTCCTGCTTCTGCCGGGCGTCCTCAAAGAGGAGGCGGTAGCCGGCCTCCTCGGTGAACACTGAGCGGATGGACTCGGTGTTGGTCACCCGAAAGCCCGACTCAGCCCCCACCTGGCTTACCCCGATTACGGTGTGGATGATGGCGGCGGGCTCCTCCGGGGGGCGGTGCGCCGGGGCGCAGCCGGCCAGCAGGCAGAGGGCCAGCAGGGGCGCGAGCAGCTTTCTCAAAGGGCGCTCTCCTCCTTCCTCCAGGGGATGCGGATGGTGACGGTGGTGCCCACCCCCGGCTGGCTGGAGATAGACAGGCCGTAGGGCGGACCGAAGAACAGCTGCAGCCGCTCGTGGACGGTGGACAGGCCAAAGCCTACCCGCTCCCCCTCTTCGATGGACCGGGTCAGCTGGGCCAGCCACTCCGGAGGCATGCCCACCCCGTCGTCAGTGACCTGGAGGAGAATATCCGCCCCTTCAATCCGGCCCGTCACGTAGATGTGCCCCAGCTCCCGCTTCAGCTTGACGCCGTGATAGAGGGCGTTTTCCACCAGCGGCTGGAGGGTGAGCTTGGGAATCAGGGCCCCCTTCAGCTCAGGGGCGATGTTTACGGTGTAGCGCATGATGTCCTTATACCGGGCCTGCTGGATTTGCAGGTAGCTGCATACGTGCTCCTCCTCCTCGTGGAGGGTGATCACGTCCTGGCCCCGGCTCAGAGAGTGGCGGAAGAAGGAGGACAGGCTGGACACCATCTCCACCGCCTCCTCGGTCTTCTCCGCCTCGATAAGCCAGATGATGGTGTCCATGGTGTTGTAGAGAAAGTGGGGGTTTACCTGGGACTGAATCAGAGCCAGCTCGGTGCGGCGCAGCCGCTCCTGATTGTGGGCGGTCTCCTGAATCTGCCGGTTCAGCCGGCCCACCATCTGCTCAAAGCCCCGGCTGAGGGTGCATATCTCATAGTCCTCGGCCTGGATGGGCTCCCGCTCGGCCAGGCCGCCGCTGTTCACCCCCTCCACCCGGGCGCACAGGGCGGCGATGGGCTCGGTGATGGACCGGCCCAGCCGGACCGCCCGGCGGGTGAAAAAGAGGACCAGCAGGCCGGTGACGGCGGCAATAAGGATAAAATCGGCCACCAGCCGCCGGCCGATCTGGGACTGGAGGACATTGAGGCGCGCCGCCTCGTAGTAGAGGTAATTGTACATGTACTCCTGAATAAGGGCGGTAAGGACATAGATGTTGTTCTCCAGCTGGCTCTGGCGCTCGTCGTAGCTGTCGGTGTCCCGCAGCTGGTAAATTTTCTCCTCCAGGTTGTGGCACAGGCTGAGCACGCTGGAGATGGCCATGCTGCTGTCCTTCTCGGTGGTGGTAGACAGCAGCTCCTCGGCCAGCTGCTGGGCGGCCCGGACCTCCTCCAGGGGCAGTCCGTCGGAGTACTGGCTCTCGATGACGTAGTAATACATCTTCAAATCAATGGTAGTCTTGAAATCCTGGTTAAACTCCGAGGCGGTGGTCACGTTATACAGCAGATTTTTATACCGGCTGTTGTACCGGACCAGCAGGCCGGAGGCGGCGGCCAGGATGAGGAAGGCCAGCAGGGCAAAGGTGAAGATCAGTCCCCGGAGGCGGCGGCGGACGGAGGACTTCATGGCTTCCGGCCCCCTCCCGCCCGGTAGTCCCGGGGGGTGCACCCCTGGGTCTTTTTAAAGAGGAAGGAGAAGTAGTGGGGGTCCCGGTAGCCCACGGCGAAGGCGATTTCGCCGGACCGCTTGTCGGTGGAGCGCAGCAGCTCCCGGGCCCGGTCCATCCGCTTGCCGGTGACGTATTCGGTGAAGGTGACCCCCATCTCCTGGCTGAAGACGGCGGACAGGTAGTTGGCGCTGATGTTGATTTCCCGGGCCACCAGGTTGAGGGAGAGGTTGTCGTCGGTAAAGTGGCTGTCGATGTAGTCCACCGCCTGGCCCAGCAGGGTGCCGTACTGGCTGCTGGAGGCCTTGTCCCGCAGGGCGGCGGCCTGAAAGAGCACCTGGGTGAGGTAGTGCTTCAGGTCGGCCTGGGTCACGTTCCGGCCTGTCATGTCCGGGCAGTCCAGCAGGGCGAGGAACTCCTCCTGGCCGACGCCCAGGCCGGCGGCGAACTCGGTGGCGGTAAAGCGGGCGCTGAGCATCAGGTACTGACAGAAGGGCTGGGAGCCCAGGGCCTGGGCCACGGTGAGGAGGTACTCGTCCACAAAGCTGGAAATTTCCTCGGCGGCGGCGGTTTGCAGCACCCCCTGCCAGATGGAGGGGTTGACCTTGGCCGGGTCCAGACCGGCCAGGTTGTCGCCGCCGTCCTGAGAGGTGAGGATGCCCACCGTCTCGGGGGAGAGAATGTGCTGCCGGGGCAGGATGTAGCGGCAGGCCCACAGGCGGGACACCTCCTCAAAGCACACCGGCAGGGCGCTGAGGCGCTGGGTGGGGGTGCCGATGGCCAGCGACCAGCTGTGATCCGGGGCGCAGGTCTCATACTGGTCCCGCACAGTGTCCACACAGCGGCGGACGCAGCGTTCCATTTGGCCCCGGTCGGCCATGATAAGGACCACATAGGTGTTCAGATTCCACCGCAGCAGGAGGTATTCGGGGTATTTCATAAAATGCTCCAGCAGGGCATCCCGCACCCGGGCGGCGGGCTCGGAGTAGGGGGACCAGGGGTCGCCCCACTTGGGCAGGATGGAGAACAGGGCGATGGTGTAGCACTGGGCCCGCAGGTCCAGGTCCAGCTTGGCGGCCTCCTCGTAAATCTGTTGGACCGTGAGCTGGCCCCCCACCACCTGCTCAAAGAAACGGCGGCGGGCGAACTGCTCATATTCCTGAGCGTCGTGGTGGAACTGGGCCAGATAGTTGCTGCCCTCGATTTTCTCCTTCAGCTCCCCCAGCACCCCCATCAGGCTGTTTTTGGTGATGGGCTTGAGGAGAAACCGCTCCACCCCGATGTCAATGGCCTGGCGGGCATACTCAAAGTCGTCATAGCCCGAGATAATCACGATTTTCACGTTGGGGAACTCCCGCAGCACCAGGCGGCTCAGGTCCAGGCCGTCCATGAAAGGCATGCGGATGTCGGTGATGAGCACGTCGGGCCGGGCCTGGCGGATAAGGGGGAGGGCCATCTCCCCGTCGCCGGCCTCGCCGGCAAATTCATAGCCGCATTGCGCCCAGGGCACCGTGTCCCGGAGGGTCTCGCGGATGGTGCTTTCGTCTTCGACCAAAAATACACGCAGCATAGGGACCTCCCTTTCCTCTGTTGGCGATTGACTGAGATTGTCTTATTATACCGCAAACAGCCGGGCCAGGCAAGAAAAACCATTGCGGAGGGCATTGTCGTCAAGTTGGAATCCGTATAGCCTACCCAATCTGAGCGGCCCGCCGGGGGCCTGTTTTGGAAAAGGTATGCTGACAGCATCGTATTGTTTTTTCCTGAATTTATGCTATTATAAAATATCAGAGCGCACCGCGCACCCATGAGAACTGAAAGGAGAAAACAAGGATGAAAAAAGCAGTATCCCTTCTGCTGGCCCTGGCGCTGAGCTTAGGGCTGGCCGTTCCCGCTCTGGCCGACCAGAGTACCACCACTTTGCGGACGGCCTACAAGGATCTGGATCCCCGCACGGAGATTTACGCCGTCACCCAAACCCCCGGTTCGGACTACCCTTACTATGGGGCCAAAAACGAGCCCAACGGCGGCGTGTACTACGGGCGCACCACCCAGGGCGGCACCCTCAGCGACGGCAGCTTCGGCCTGGTCAATTACAGCCACATGACCGATGAGTCGGCCGTCTCCTTCTACTACAGCCTCACCGACAGCTACGATCTGGAGTACTGGTCCTATCTCTACGGCCCCGCCCTGCGGGACGGTACCCGGGCCTTCCTGCTGTACCTCAACTTTGAGGAGGAGGGGGCCGAGTGTCCCCGAGTCATCAGCGGCAGCTATGATGCCAAGCTGATCGAGACCTTCGGCTATCTGAATACCTTAAGCTGCCCCGTCTTCGTCCGCATCGGCGGCGAGGTGAACGTGTGGGGCAATCAGGCCAAGCCAGCGGACTTCATCGCCGCCTATCAGCACGTGGTGAACATCGCCCGCAGCCAGGCCCCCCGGGCGGCCATGGTCTTCTCCCCCAACTTCAGCAGCGCCAACAAGGTGGATATGGACATCTACTACCCCGGCGACCAGTATGTGGACTGGGTGGGGGTCTCCCTGTACTACGACCGCTGGCACCGCAGCGGTGACACCCAGCGGGACGAGTTCTACGGAGTGGGCGCCTACGGCGACGCTCTGTTGAACATCCAGCAGGTGGTGAACCTGTCCCGCCTGCACCACAAGCCGGTAATCGTCACCGAGGGCGGATCCTGCAACATGTACAAGGGCACCGACAACTCCGCCTGGGCCGCTGACCGGATGCAACGGGCCTACGCCTTCCTGCCCATGGTCTACCCGGAGGTCAAGTGCATCATCAGCTCCGACTATGGCGAGAGCTGGAGTGGTATTGACTACTCCTTCTACACCAACCCCACCGTCACCGCCGCCTACCGGCAGGGGGTGGCCTCCAACGCCGCCTATGTGCGCAGCTATCAGGACAAGGGCTCCTATTACACCAAGCTGTCCGCCTACACCGGCAAGTGGGAGGGCGTTATGGAGCTGGCCGCATACAGCTGGTCCTCCGATAAGCAGACCGCCACCTGGACGGTGGACGGCCAGGTGATGGCCACCGCCGCCGACTACCCCTACTCCTTCCGCCTGGACACCGCCGCCCTGGCCACAGGCAGCCACACCGTGGCCGTCACCTTCAGCGACGGGGCCACCAAGAGCTATACCTTCCAGACCACCGCCCCCGCCATCCTGGCCAGCAACAACGCCCAGGTGGACGGCTGGGCCAAGGACCAGGTGAACGAGGCCATCGCCAGCGGCCTGGTGGCCGGCGGACTGGGGGAGGACTACCGGGTGAACATCACCCGGGCCCAGTTTGCCGCCACAACGGTGAAGCTGTATGAAGCGATGAGCGGAGAGAAGGCCGCTCCCGCCGCCGAAAATCCCTTTACCGACACCAGCGATCCTGTGATTCTCCAGGCGGCTGAGCTGGGCTTTGTCTACGGGATCACCGATGATACCTTTGCCCCCGGCAGCCTGGTAACCCGGGAACAGGCAGCTGCCATGCTGTCCAGAGTGTACACCAAGCTGGGCGGCGAGATTCCCCAGGTGACCGCCACCTCCTTTACGGACGACGGCGGCATTTCCAGCTACGCGAAGAGCTCCGTCGCCTTTATGGCCGAAAAGGGCATCGTCAGCGGCAAAGGGGAAAACCGGTTTGACCCCGGCGGCAGCGCCAGCGTACAGGAGGCCCTGTCCATCGCCCTGCGGATGTTTAAAAACCTGAAGTGAGCCATAAAAGGAGGGCCGCCC
>OFFK01002496.1_pt1 | contig 11096 bp, 10 predicted proteins | sample 1521361 | NCBI WGS metagenome assembly OFFK01 (sample SAMEA3504096, study PRJEB24116) | mouse gut metagenome | biome: mouse gut; feature: mouse-associated habitat; material: faeces | place: Denmark | collected 2011
ATGAATTAGCCAGTACCCCCAGAGCTCCCAGAAACTACACCACCAACTAGAGTACAGTGGAACTCATGGCTCCAGCTGCATATGTAGTAGATGATGGCTTTGTTGTTCATCAATGGGAGGAAAGGCCTTGACCCTGTGTAGGGGAATGCCCAGGCTAGGAAGCCAGAGTGGAATGGTTGGTGAGCAGGGGGACAGGGGAGGAGATAAGGCGTTTTCAGAGAGGAAACCAGGAGGGAGGATGGGATAGGAGGTTCAGGGGAGAAATCTGGAAAGGGGATAACACTTGAAATGTAAATAAAAACATATCTGACTTAAAAAGAAACAATAGAAACATTTCATGCTATCAAGAGGGTTCTTTTTCCCAATCAAGCTTCTAGGAAGCTAATCTCAATTCTAAATTTTACAAAAGTGCCCAATCTACATTGTCATCCTATATGAGAGGTGAAGATCTGCTCTAAAATTGAAAATAAAAGATACTGAGGCAATATCCTGAACACAGAACTAGCAGTGGTAATATCAGAGCCCTGCATACATGCCTGGCAGCCTAGGACAATGAGTATGTGCAGGTCAGGCACTGTACCTAGACATCTCCTGAGATTTCTCCACTCAACTGGACTTGATCCTGTCCATCTAATGCAGGACATGCACTGAAAGGACAAAAGCCAACTGCAGGAGGTGTGGGGATGCCTCACATGTTAGATATCTGCTACTCTCTAGAAGACCCACATGGTGCCTAACAATCATCTCCAGGAATGGTTGTGATTCCTTCTGTCCTCTGAGGGAAATGTCTCTCGGGAGGAGCCACATACAGTATTACATTCATAGGAAAAACACCCATTCACATAAATGTTAAACATAAGTCTAATCAGCAACAGCAAAAACACAGCAAGTTTATGGTCAAGGACAACAGCATCTATCAAAAGCTATTTCCCAGTAGGACTTGGAAGGTCATTATATCTGCTGTGTGGTTGTCACTGATGCTGTATTGCAAGCAAAACTGAGGCATATGGCTCTGGCCTTCCTCATTTATTTTATATTCCTTTGTGAATATTTTTATTTCCTTGGCAGCTTTAGAGTAATGACGGTATATTACTCAGTATCTGGTCCACAGGATCATGAATGGATGTGTGTTACAGAGTACTATATGTTAGAAGTAAGAGAATTCATGACACCATGGATGCAGTATGGCAGTGATTACATCATCAAGTGTGTGTCCATGGGGTAAGTGACATTATCCACACACAAAAGATCATCATTGCCTTGTATACCCCCTAGGTGGCTATGGCTTTACTATGTAGCCCTGGCTGCCTGGAACTTACAGAGATCCATCTCTGGCTGTGAATTCTAGGTCTGCAGCAGGGGACAGAACACCTGAATAAGGAAGATGGTCTCAAGAGTCACTACTTGCAAATCAATTTTTATTCATAAGAAATAGAATTTTTAAAAAATAGGTTTTAAAAATTCAATTAATATAGAGATAAAGGCAAAAACAAACAATGAAATACAAGAACAAGAACATATAACTTCTAAATAACATAACAATAACTCAAAGAACAAAAATAAAAACTTAAACCAAAACTCTAAAGGAAAATTATTGTTCAGCTGCTTTCGCTTTCTGCACTTTTAGCAGCACAGCCCTCCAGCCTGCTGCTCCTCTTGGACACTAGGTATCAGTGCAGCCGCCTCAGTTCTCTGCCAAGAGACGTTGTCTGAAGAGAAAAGGGAACAACGCCCTGAATCAGCCATGGCTTCCTAGTAAAGGCCTATTCACCCTAAGAAAATGAATTATATGGAAGAAGATTCATCCGAGGAAGATTGTGGGTGCTGGAGATGGTGCTCAGCAGGGGCCTCCTGGCCTGGCAACTCATTCTGCAGGATGCTGTCTTCTTCAGCTGTGGCCAATCCCAGCTCTCTTGCAGTTTCTGAGACCTGGGAGAGGAAGGCAGTTACTAAGACACAGGAATGGTGGGGATGGGCATGGCAGCTCTCAGGCTGCAGTCTCCCACTACCTCAACTTTACTTGACAGTCAACATTAATATTTTAACTGAAATTACTGCTGTGAAATCTGCAGACAGGCAAAGTATTCAAAAACAGTCACAAAAACATGGACTGACAAAGATCAACTCAGGCTTCTATCAGTTCCAACCAAAAACATGGCAAAGGAAGAGACCTCAGTGGATTACAGGAAGAAAGGAGAAGGGCACAGGACACCAGATCAATGATAATGAGAAGCACTCATTTGACATTTGTACTTGGCTCTAATCCCTCCAAGGTGCAGACACATGGGATGTCATAAGACCTCTGCCTGTCTCCTGTCTAAGGACCCAGATCTCACTCAAACCTCTGCATAGCATTCCACCTATCATGAGGACATGCAAGAATGTGACATGTTATTCACCTGTCACCCTGTAGTGGGCTGCAGATTAAAGCAGAGTTGAAAGGTGCATTTGCCAGTGGTAACAGTGTCTCAAAAGAAGCTAATTCAGTGTCTCACAAGAGGCTAACTTCCAAGAATACTTGTGTGAAGACAGAGCAGTGAACAGCTACATTCCATGAGGAAGGTGGCTGCTTGGGAGTGTAGATTAGAAAGGTGGTGGGGGGAAGCAAAGATAGATCTAATGTGCCAATGGTATCAGACAGTCATAGCCTGACCGAATTGTTTGTCTCTACCTGATATTCTGGAGTCTCAAGATTGCTGTTCTCCTGTTCGTCTTTACCACTCAGGTTCAATTCCACCAAACGTTGGTGAATGATGGCCCAATCAGCCTGTACTTCCTTGCTCTCCTGCTGCAATGTCATCGACTTCTTCTTTATAAGATTCTCCTCCATCAGGAGCCGGCTGTGCAGGTTACTGTAAGGACACTCTGCATGGTAAGATCCTGCAGCCTCCTCCTCCCATTTCTACTTATAGGTCCCATTAACCTGACCAGTACCCTGGTTCCCATGAAGACCTAATACAATCCACCTCAATACATCCATGACAGCTGTACAAACAGCAACCAGCCATTTCAGGGAAGAAGAAATTTTGGCTGCAGTCCAAACACCAAAAAGGGTCCATGTTTCTCCAAAAGAAAGAGGGATCTCCATCTACCCATGACAGCCCATGCATTGGGGCAACACCAATTAGTAGGGTGCAAGTACAATCAGGGTAGGTTGGTGGAACAAAAGGGAGGGCGTTCTATCCTTGTGTTACAATACACTCAGGTCTGTAAAACCCGCCTGAGCCCCAGAGGCCCAATACTGCATAATAACCCTCTTATGGTCTGAATCACTTTCCTATCTGGAGGCTCCTGAGGATGCCTGGACAACACTGGGAGGGGTGTCTTAGAGACTTAGGAAAACTGAGTCCAAAAGATCCAAGGCACACTGATGGCTAAAAAGCAGAAAGGATAGAACCAGACCTGCAGACTCTCCAGACCAGAAACAAAGGAAGGTAGAAATGGCCATTTCACAAGTGTTGGCCTCCCTGACAAGAACTTACCGATAGAAATGTGTCTCCTTCTTGAGCTCCTGCTTGTTCTCTTGGGCCTCCATGTTCTCCATCTCTAAGTTGTGTAGAAATGTCATGATCTCCTTCTCCTTTAACTTCAATTTTTCATAAAGGGGATTTTGCCTGTGGTAGGGCCTTGCCCCAGGAAGATAGGACTCCATGAACTTAGGCTTTTAGTAACACATGAACTCAGGCTGGGTCCTGGACTACTGCAACCATGGAAACCACACTCTGCATTCTAAATGCTGAGATTTTCTTAACCTTGGAAAACTGGCTATCCTGGCCCCAGAACACCAGAAGCTAGGCATCCAGATGGAGGGTGCCCTGGCTCCCTGTGTTACTCAGTAGGGCTGAAGGGCAGACTAAACAGTTATGTTCTCAGGAGGCTAGGCTACAGGTCATTGCCCACCAGACACCTGTGATGTTAATTCTCCTGTTTTCATAAAAGGGATTCTGAATCCTGGATAACTAATACTGTAGAGACAGATATTACACATGATTCTGGAGATGAGGCCAGACATCACCACAGATTTATAATCTGCTCAAGGGATACAAATGTATGAACAGTTGTGACCACATAGTCAAAATGCAATGCTATTTAAAGTGGGGACAACCAGACCTCAGGACCCACATCACCTGGAAACTGTTAGGCAGGTAAATCCTCAGGCCAAAACACCTACCCCTAGATTCCAAATTGTGGAGAGAAATAAAAACATACAAAACATATTCACAGATCTGGACATGTGCATGCACACAGGCTCATAGACTTAGACCTATACACAAGATGGAGAAACAAAGAGTGAGAGAATGAGATAGAGACACAGAAACATAGAGAACACAATGAGAGGTAGAAGAAATGTATACAACATTCCTGTCTCAGAGTATAAGGCACACAGACAAAGAGGAACAGGCATGAAACTCAGCCATTCTAATCAAGCAGTTGAGAAGAACCATGTGGGACCAGGCCCCTCCAGCTGCTACCTGGAGGTTCCAGCACTCAGTCACCTGCCAGACAAGTAAAATCACAACTACAAACTCCCATCACCTAGAAACCTCCTGTCAAAGGCTTTCCAAATGAACTCTAGGAAATCATCACTGCCTCTATCCCTGAGTTCTTCACTCAGACTCCAAGTTCCTCTTTTCAAGTGGAGGGAGCAGAAGAGTCTATTTCCCTTCTCACTCCTGACAAATCTTCAGGTGCAGCCTCTCCTCTAATAAGTATTTAGGGGCATGAAGTGGGGCCCAGGTATGTTCTCGTGGTATAGCTTCCTAGAACCCACCCCTTTAAAAGCATAAGATGAGGGAGGCATTGCAGACCCCAGACTGACACCACAGGTTTTGGAGCAATGTATACCTCTTGTTCATAGATCCCTCAGTCACGTAGATCAGGCGATCTCTCAGCTCATTTGTCTCCTCGGTAGTGAGCTGGATCTCTTTGATCAGCTTTTTCTCTTCCTTCTCAAACTGCTTCTTGCTTATGACAGGTACAGGGGATGATGTCTGTCTGAGAGCCACTGTAGGTAGATGAATACAAGATTATTTGATGTGAGAATGCAAAGAGTGTAGACTGACCACAGAGAAGGAAAAATGCCTGTAACCTAGTGACACCACCAAGAGATTGGTCCCAGCATGAAATTTCTTCTCAGTGGATATCAATTCTAACATCACTCTAGAGATATCAGGAGATGTAAGCAGACATATGTTTCCTCTGTCTCCCTAAACATAGATATGATAACCAGAGAGATGTCTTCTCCAGGATGATTATCAACAGCACAAAGTACAACTTGGCTTCAGAACCTTGAGTTGAGACTTTACAAGTCAGATGATAGATTCACCATTCAAAAGTATTTGAGATTTTGGAGATGCTCAGATATCCTACCTGTTACTCTAAGCCAAGGAATTGGCTTAAAAAGTCATGCAGGGGGAGAACATGGTCAACACAATGATCAATTCCTCCCCCCCCTGAAACACCAAACACCCCAGAAGTAGCAATAGAATCCCCCTCTGTCTGGGTGTATCAACTGATAGTTCTTTGTTTACAGCATAGAAATGCCTGCCAACCACAATTGGTGATAAAGAAAGGTAAGGTAGGAACTGTCACAAACAGGAGGTCAGAGTAGTTCTGAGAACATGAGGTCATGGTCTGGAGCACCATTCTCTCCCTGTCACTAATGTCAGATAACTACAGGAGCTAAAAGGAGCCATGGACTGAAGTGCAGGATTTCCCTCCCCCAAACTGGCATTGCTTAGACCCGCTGTCACTCCTGATGGTCTCATTCTGTCCCCATGTAACACCCACAATACCCAGTGCAAAAAAAGACTTGAAGTTCATGGCATAACAGCTTTGACCTTGTCAATTCCTTCCTTAGGGGATGGAAAAGTACTGTTCTGAAATCCTTGATGTTCAAGAATTGTGATAACCATGGAAATGTTTTCGCTACCCAGAGTCTCCAGTTCCACATTACTGGAAAGGCCAGCTCAGGCCACCCCTACCAGGAAGCTCAACATCCACTTCCCAGGACTTACTCCACATTCGCCAAGTCCACCTCCTTCGTCCTTCATTCCTCTCAGATGGAAGGTCAGCATCCTTCCTCCCCTCTCTGGTCTCTCTCCCATCCACATTGGCTCTCTGAAAAAGTCTGCAGAGTCGGGCAAACAAGGCCATCACTGCAATGTCCAGCCTCTGACTGAGAAATCTCAGTGAGTTTGTTGTCACTACAACACTGGTGACATCACAGAGGTTGCTAAGAACTCTCCAGGAGACAATAGAATGTCCAAGAAGGGACTGCTGATGTCATGGACTACATACAGCCTTTGGTTCCCTGCTAATGTTCTCCCTGTACTGACAGGAAGCTGAGCTGCCCTTTCCTGGGGCATAGCCATTGAGCACATCCTCCTTCCAAAGCCAGGGTTTGCTCTAGGCTTGATTGGCAACACCTAAGTAATTCCTATGTATCTAACTGAGTGTTTCCTTTCCAAACCCCTCTCAGAAATGTCTCATCCTACCTTAAATTTTCCTCAATCAGCAATATGAACCATTAAAAAACTACTGAGAAATCATACCAGTTCGAATATGCAGCCAAAATCTACTCCTGTCTCATCATGTACAGGTGCATGAAATCTCATCCAGGCTGAGCCTGCAGGGCCGGGTGTAGTGTGGGTGTGTGTTAGGGGCCACACTCATGAAGCCTTGTGCTTAGCATTTAAATTTGCCCCAAGATCCCTTAGGAGGGAGACATGCAGTCATCATGCAGTCATCATGCTTCTGACAACAGTCTAGAGATCTGTTGGCAGAGGAAACTGAAATATTGGAGCCACCAATGAGTGGCCCTCAGATTGTGTGGGGGCTTTTCTCACTGCACCAAACTCACCAATCAGTATTGCTTACAGCCCTCTCTGAGAGATACCATGAGATTCTGTATGAAGTAAATAATATATTCAACAGAGGTGCAGATGTGCAGACAGAAGATATAGGGAAATACAATAGACATAGGTTAGTTTACAGAGCAAGGGCCTAGCATCTTGTATTTGGGTTCATGTTTGGATCCACAAACCACACAAAACCCAATCTCAGTCAAACATGAATGATTCATTAAATGCAGACCCTAAAGTTGATTGATCAGAACCATAGCTCAGGTTTTGGGGGTTGAGCCATAGCCTCAAAAATCTATCTTTGTTAACTTATAAAGACAAAAAAACCGAAAACCAAAACCCTAAAACCAAAACAAACAAACAAACAAAAACAAATGAAAAACACAATTAGTTCATTTAAAGTTAGGGAAGTATCCAGTGGTGTTCTGATCAGACCATTTTAGATATAACTGCATACTGACCTTTAATTGGAGGGGTCCCATGGAATGGTTTATGGACCATTGTAAGATTAACAAGCCTCATACAGAACACAACAGGATGTGGACACAGTGACTTTGCTCTGAGTCAAGTTGTTTTTCTGTGTTGATGATTGGCTGTCATATGACAGCAACTATCTGAGATAGGGGGCAGACATAGAACACGATGGCTTTTGCTATACTAAGCAGTACATGCCTCAGCATTAGATTATCCGGGTCTCTCATAATGACTAGTTCTGTCTTCACAGTACTTGGAGGCCCCACTTGTAAGCCCAAATATTGGAAACTGGAAGGAGAATTGTCTGAGCTCAAGGTTAACCTGGCCCACATTGGGTATTTGAGATCCTGTTTCAGAAAACAACTCTGAAACACATGCTACGTCCAAGGCCTCACTTACCAATCCTTGTCTATTATAAAGAACTTACCATTCTCTCCCTTCCAGTCTTTCTTCTGGGAAGATGGAGAAGTGAAAATGATCTTTCCATTCTATGGACCATGTTCTCTTTTTCCCTCAGCCCACATTACGAACAAATGAAAGTGAGTATCATCACCTGAACAACTGAGTAATATCCACTGCTGCTAGCGTGGTACTGTGCTGATGATAATCTTAGCTTCCTTTAGTGTTGCTGCCCCAGCAGGAAGTATTAAGTGCTGAGGCCAGAGCTCAGAGAACCTTTCAAGGGGCTAGAGAGAAGCCATCAGAGACTCTCCACTTCCTTGTCCTGAGATGAAATCCAGGAACACAATGTGAACTTGGTGGCTAATTAACCATACATCATACTTCTACCTCCACCTTTCTATGTTCAGTACAGGAAAGTGTTCATGCACCTCCATGCCAGATTTATCTTGATATATGTCGCAGGGCGCAGACTTTTTAGAGAGTTGCGTGTAGTCAAGCAGTTGGTGCCCTCAGTAAGATGTGAAGACTATCAATAACAAGTGACCACACTGTATTTGTTTAAACATTAGTTGAAAATTGAGCATAACTGAGGAGTGGGACACTAGCACTGTATCCTGGCTTTTTTGTGCCTAGATGTGGCTCAAAGGGAAGATGTGAGGACACCTTGGGTTCCTCTGAATGGACAGAGTGATATGAAATGGGCACTGACCAGGCTGAGAAACACTGCTGAGGCCCATATTCCAGGTAACAAGCACATTCTCTGCCCTCCTTCCAAAGAACTCCTGTTGAGGCCATGGACCTTGTCTACACATGGGAACATCATGCAGACATCTTTCCTAATGATACAAAGTTCTCTCTGGTAAGGCTTGCCCCTTACCATATCTGTAGCAAATTTGTTACAAGGCAGCTGTCTATATCATGCTGTTGCTGTAATATGCTTCCCAGTTGTGATGGTTTGTATACTCTTGCACCAGGGAGTGGCACCATTTGGAGGTGTGGCCTTGTTGGAATAGGTGTGACCTGGTTGGAGTAGGTGTGTCACTGTGGGTGTGGGCATAAGATCCTCACCCTAGTTGCCTGGAAGTCAGTCTTCCACTAGCAGCCTTTGGATGAAGACATAGAACTCTCAGCTCCTCCTGTGCCATGCCTGCCTGGATACTGCCATGCTCCCACCTTGATGATAATGGACTGAACCTCTGAACCTGTAAGCCAGCCCCAATTAAATGTTGTTTTTTATAAGACTTGCCTTGGTCATGGTGTCTGTTCACAGCAGTAAAACCCTAACTAAGACAGAAGTTGGTACTGGGAGTGGGGTATTGCTGTGATAGGCCTGACCATGCTTTTATTTGAAAGAATGTGGATTTTGGGACTTTGGATTTGGAAAGCAGTGGAATGCTTTAAATGGGGCTTAATGGGTCATCCTAGTAGGAATATGGAAGACTTTGTTGCTGGGAGTAATTTGAACTGTGTTGACCTGGCCCAAGAGATTTCAAAGGAGAAGAATTTCAGAATGTGGCATAAAGACTGTTTTTGTGGTATTTTGGTGAAGAATGTGGCTACTTTTTGCCCTTGTCTGAAAAGTCTGCCTGAGGCTAAGGTGAAGAGACTCAGATTAATTGCATTGACAAAGGAAGTTTCAAAAAAGCCCAGCAGAGACTTTGTTCTCTGGTTAAGTCTTATGAAGAGAAGTTTGAACAAGCATAGCAAGCTTAGAAAGGAAAAATATAAAATATATGGTTCGAGTATTAAAGGGGTACCAGGAAGTGAAATGGAGCAAAATCCTGTGTTCTAGGAGATAACAGATTAAGGGAGTGGGACCTTGGGGCAAGATCCTACCCAGCTGAATTTAGATCCAGGCATGGTGGTACACACCTTTAATCCCATGAGACAGGCATGCTGATCTCTGCATTCAAGGTCAATCTACAGAGCAAGAACCAGGATAGCCAAGCTTAGGCAGTGAAGGATTTAGAAAACATAAAGCCAGTGATAATGTAATAGTACAAGGGGATCATGTTCTAGTTCCTGTAAGCAGCAGAACTCGGCAGCTTCAGCCATGTGGCTCTGGCTCTAGAGTTAAGAATGGAAGGAACTACTGGGAAAATTGATGCTGGTTAGCTGGAGCTAAGGAATTAGCAGTGATTAAGAAGAGACCAGCATCACTGAGGTGAAATCTTCTGGAAATTGTTTTCTGGGAGCACAAAGAAGCTGTGTTCCAGAGATACCCAAGGTTGTACCTCATGCTGCGGCTGGACTTGGTAATGTGTAAGAGTCACTCAGGTGGTACTGCTTGTGAAGGAATGAAGGGATCATGGAGAGAAGCTGAGGCTTAGCACTGTGAGAGGCCAGGGAAGGCCATTGGAGAAGGTGAAGCCTCAGCTGTAGTTGATGGCCCAGGACTGAAGGGGTCATGCAAAGGATTTGAGGCTTGGCACCCTGAAGAGAGCCTATGAGAGGCTATTGGTGAAGCCTAGTTGGAGTGGAACACCCCAGTGTATTGGAGATGTCAGTACCATGGGATGATCACCAAGAACAGCAGCCGTAGTGGAGTGGATCAACCTGAGCTTAGAGTGCTACAGAGGGCAGAGCTGGAGAAGTGATGCCAGCCCTTAGGAGGAGTCCAAAAGATCAAGTGGAATCCCAGACACTGAAACAAGAAGCTGTAACATTGAAATTGCCTTGGAGACTCAAAGATGTTAAAGATGCCAGAGCCATGGGATACATGCTGAGGAAAGCTGCTAACAGGGAGTGGAACCAGCCCAGGAGAAAGCAGTTTGTTGCAGTCAACAAAGATGAAAAAGGAGTGGAGATCTGAAGACCGCTTTGACATCAGCCATGGAGATGCAGAGTTTGGAGTTTGCCCAGCTGGTTTCCTGCCTTGCTTTGGGGATTACAGTTAATTAAGTTGAATGAATCTCAGAAGAGACCTTGAACTTTGGACTTTTAACATTGTTGCGACTGCTATAGACTATGAGGACTTTGAAAGTTGGACTAAATGCATTTTGCATTATGCTATGTTTAAGTATGGCCCCCATAGACTCATGTTTTTGAACAAGTCTATGGGGACCAGGGAGTGGAATGTGATGGTTTGTATATCCTTGGACCAGGGAGTGGCACCATCTGAAGGTGTGGCCTTGTTGGAATAGGTGTGACCTGGTTGGAATGGGTGTGTCACTGTGGGTGTGGGTATAAGATCCTCACCCTAGTTGCCTGGAAGTCAGTCTTCCACTAGCAGCCTTTGGATGAAGACATAGAACTCTCAGCTCCTCCTGTGCCATGCCTGCCTGGATACTGCCATGCTCCCACCTTGATGATAATGGACTGAACCTCTGAACCTGTAAGCCAGCCCCAATTAAATGT
>OFFK01002499.1_pt1 | contig 11088 bp, 8 predicted proteins | sample 1521361 | NCBI WGS metagenome assembly OFFK01 (sample SAMEA3504096, study PRJEB24116) | mouse gut metagenome | biome: mouse gut; feature: mouse-associated habitat; material: faeces | place: Denmark | collected 2011
GGCTTGGAGATGCCCACCAGGGCGGTGCCCCCCACCTCGCTGGCGCTCATCAGCTTTTTGAGGTTCTTCAATCCGCCGGACACCATGACGGCGGCCAGCTTGGTAATGAGGTTCTTCTTAAAAATTCCTTTCAGCTCCCGGACCAGGAAAAGTCCGGTGCCCTCCATAGTTTTCAGAAAAATGTTCCCGGAGTAGCCGTCGGAGACGATCACGTCCACCGCCCCCTCCACCGCCTCCCGGGCCTCCACATTGCCCACGAAGTTGATGCGGCCGGCCTCCGCCGCCGCCTCCAGCATGGGGTAGACGGTGGTTTGCAAGCTGGTGCCCTTGGAGGGCTCGGCCCCGATGTTGAGCAGGCCCACCTTGGGGCTGGGGCGGCCCAGCACCTTCTCGGCGTAGTAGGAGCCCATGTAGGCGAACTGGAGTAAATACTCCGGGGGACACTCGGCGTTGGCCCCGCAGTCAATAAGCACTGCGCCGCCGTTCCCCGTGGGCACCACGGGGGCCAGGGCCGCCCGGCGGATGCCCTTGATCCGCTTGGTGACCAGGGTGGCCCCGGACAGCAGGGCCCCGGTGGAGCCGGCAGAGACAAAGGCGTCCCCCGCCCCCTCCTTGAGCAGGTTCAGCCCCACGGTGAGGGAGGAGTCCTTCTTCTTGCGGAAGGCGGTGGCCGGGTCGTCGCACATCTCCACCACCTCGCTGGCGTGGCTCACCGCCACCCCGGAGGGCAGGTCGCTGATCCCGTTGTCGGCCAGGGTTTTGAGAATTTCCTCCCCCCTGCCCACCAGGATGATGTCCACCCCGTATTCCCGGTTAGCCTGAATGGCCCCCATTACCGGGGCCTGGGGCGCGTTGTCCCCGCCCATGGCGTCTACAATGATTTTCATGGTATTTCCTTTCTGTTCCGCGGCGGTGTTTACAGGTTTCCTCCCAAAAGCCCCCCTTGCCAAAGGGGGGAGGGCCACCGAAGGTGGCGGGGGGATTCCGTCCACCGAATCGTTCCGGTAGAACGGAATCCCCCAGTCATTTGCTGCGCAAATGCCAGCCCCCTTTTGTAAGGGGGCCTTTGGTTAAAAACCGGAACGTGAGAACAAACGCAAAAAGGAGCGACCCATGATGGCCCTTTTCAGGAAAACAACCCAACCGGTGCAGGGGGAGGTGGACTTCACCCGTCTGCCCCGGCACATCGCCATCATCATGGACGGCAACGGCCGCTGGGCCAAGAGCCGCGGCCTGCCCCGGAAGGCGGGCCACGCCGCCGGAGCGGAGACCTTTCGGACCATCGCCACCTTTGCCAAGGAGCTGGGGCTGGAGTATCTGACGGTGTACGCTTTTTCCACCGAGAACTGGAAGCGGCCTCCCGATGAGGTGGCGGCCATTATGAAGCTGCTGGAAAGGTATCTCCACGAGGCCATTGAGACCATGGCCAGAGACAAGGTGAAGATGGCTTTTTTCGGTGATTTGTCTCCCCTTGCGCCCCATCTCCAGGACCTGTGCCGGAAGACGGAGGAGATATCCAAGGGCTACGATGGCTGCCAGGTGAATATTTGTCTGAACTACGGGGGACGGGATGAGCTGGTGCGGGCCGCCAAGGCGTTTGCGTTGGACTGCGTGGAAGGCAGGGCAGACCCGGGGCACTTGACAGAGGAGGCTTTTGGCAAGTACCTCTATTCCGCCCGGGTGCCCGATCCGGATCTCATCATCCGGCCCAGCGGGGAAATCCGCACATCTAATTTTCTGGTCTGGCAGTCCGCCTATGCGGAATTCTATTTCACCGATGTGCTCTGGCCTGACTTCACCAAAGAGGAGCTGCTGCGGGCCCTGGCGGCCTATCAGCACCGCTCCCGCCGGTATGGAGGTGTGTGACATGGCGAAACGAATCATTGTAGCGGTAATTTTAATGCCCGCCATGCTGTGGATCATGCTGGTGCCGCCTCCGCTGGCATGGACGGCGCTGGTGTGCTTTATTTCGGCTATGGCCGCGTTTGAGCTGCTTCGGGCAGTGGGAGGAGAGAAGGTCACCATGCCGATGCGGGCGGTTACCATTCTGACTGCCGCCCTGCTGCCCTTTGGGAGCTGGGCCGGACTGGGGACGGCTTATGTGAACCTGCTGTCCTTCGCGGTGACGGCGGTGTGCTTCTGGTGCGCCATCCGGGCCTATGATGAGGGCGGGGTCAAGATTGGCTTTTCCCATGTCCTGGCCTGCCTGTTCGGTGGCGTCATCATTCCGCTGGCCCTGTCTGCTCTGGTGGAGCTTCGGCGGATGGATCATGGGCAGTATCTTGTGCTGCTGGCGGTGCTGCTCACCTTTGCCACCGATGCCGGGGCCTATTTTGCCGGAGTGTCCCTGGGCAGGCACAAGGGCGTTACCAAGGTCAGCCCGAATAAAAGTGTGGAGGGGTACATCGGTGGGTTTGTGTCCGGGGTAGTGTTTGCCATTCTCTACGGCATTGCGGCCAGCAAGATTGCGGGGGCCGGTGTCGATCTTTTCCCGCTGGCGCTTTGCGGGCTGTTTGGCGCCCTGGCTACCGAGATAGGAGATCTGGCATTCTCCTTCATCAAGCGGCAGTACGGTGTGAAGGACTACGGCCACCTTCTGCCCGGCCACGGCGGGATGCTGGACCGGTTTGACAGCATGATGTTCTGCGGACCGGTGGTGTTGTTCATTGTCCAGTGCCTGCCTGTATTTTGAGAGGCGAAGGTTGAAACATTGTAATCTAAGCAACATCCCGAAAAAGGGTACAAAAACCCACGCCCCCTAAAAGCGGGCGAAATCGAAGGTATGCCGAAAAGCTAAGCAGTAGGTGGAGCAGTCACTAAATATCCCTGGCGTTGCAAAATGTAGACAGCTTCTTCCACAGAAACTTCCCGGTGAGTAGGAGGACGGTCAGCCTTACGGTAAAGCTCGGGGTCGTAGGGCTCATTTTTCTTGAGCATATTGTAGATGGCAGTCAGCAGCATCCTGGCAATGGCAATGATCGCTTTTTTGTGCCCCCGGCGTTTTTTCAAAGCGAGGTAACGGCGGCGGACTTCAGGAAACTGTTTGGCCCGAACAGCGCAGAGGGCGCACTGAACAAGCAGGGGCTTGATATAGGCCCCGGCACGGCTGATCCTGGTGGTCTTTTTCTTTCCGGCGCTCTCGTTGTTCTGCGGCGTAAGCCCAGCCCAGGAGCAGAGATGCTTCGAGCTGGGGAACACAGACATATCCACGCCAATTTCAGAGACGATGCCTATGGCGGAAAAGGCTTGGATACCCGGAGCCGTTGCAACAATGTTAAGCTGGGGGAGATATTTCTCAGCAGTGGTCAAGATCAGCGATTGCAGATTGAGCTTGCACAGCTCCAGAGCGTCCATGTGGGAACGGATGATGCGGAGCTTTTCAGCCTGTTCAGCACACATCTCTCCATCCACGGCAGCCTGAATTTTTTCAACCGGGGTCTTGATATTTTTCGTGAGATAAGGGGTCACATCAAAGGGTTCGCTGCTCTCCAGCAGTCTGGTTGTAATAGCGGAGGCCGCTTTGCCAAAGACATCGGAAAACACATCATCCAGTTTGATGTTGGAAACGGTCAGGCAATTTTGAGCACGGTTTTTCTCCCCGACCGTGAAGCTGGTCAGCTTCCAGTAGTAACGCATCAAATCCCGGAGCTGCCGGATATCTGCGGAAGGGATAAAACTGCCAGACACCAAATCATGCTTGAAGATGTCGGCGATCCATTTGGCATCTTTCTTATCGGTTTTCTTTCCCCGTATCGCTTTTACGTATTTGGGGTGGGCCAGAACGATGGTACAGGTGGCTTCCAAAATATTGTAAACGGGGATCCAATACTTCCCTGTGGACTCCATGCACACATCCTTGCAGTGGTTCTTTGCCAGCCAAACAGCACACCGGCGCAAATCATTCGTGAACGTAGAAAACCGTTTGCTTTGGTAAGTTGTAACACCCTGCTCGTTTGTTGAGGCGATACACGCCACGATAAAACCTTTGTGTACATCCATCCCGCAGCAGATTGGATAAACAATTTTGAGCATAACACATCCCCTCAGAATGATATTTGAGGGAGCAGGCGGGGACTGGACGCTCACTGAAAGATTGAAGCAGTCCGTCTCTCCAAAGATAAGGTTACAGGGTCCTAAGCCCTATTTATTGGTGCTTGAAAGAGCGTCCGGCACACATATTCATTCAGTCCAACCGTCAGGTGAGCCTACTCACCTCCACGTGCTCTGTAGTGTGCCTGCTTCCTCAAGTATATTCTAACAAATTACAACCTGCTGCGTTAGAGGCACTTGTGTTTCATTCTCTTTGGTGCCTTGCAGCGTAGCGGAAAGGAATGGTCATATTCATGAGCAAACAACCAAAGGTCAAGAAGCCCCACGGTATCCGGCATAGCATCGGATTGTTTTTCTCTGTGCTTCTGCTGGTCTTGGGCATCGGGCTCAACATCGCCTGGGGAATGTTCGGCCCCTTGGCGGAGACCTTCATGGGCGCGGCATCGCCGCAGGTCAGCGAGGAAGACAAGGTCTCCACCCTGTCCGCCGCTGCGGAACTGGCCCGTCAGGTGGAGGCGGAGGGCGCGGTGTTGGTGCGCAACCAGGACAACACCCTGCCCCTGTCCGGTGATGTGAAACAGGTCAACGTATTTGGCTGGGCGTCCACCGCATGGTTGGGGGGTGGCTCTGGATCCGGCGGCGTAAGCGCCGTGGACGTGGATTTTTTGCAGGCGCTGTCCGGCTGTGGCATCGCCTACAACACTGCCCTAACCGATATGTACAAGGATTTCCAGGTGGGGCGGGAGTATGTCCGTACCTTGAACAGCTGGCCGGAGCAGTCCTGCCGCTTGTATGAGCCGGACATCGGCAACACTGCTTGCTACACCCAGGCCATGCTGGACGACGCCAAGGCGTACTCTGATACCGCCATCGTGGTCATCGGGCGTCTGGGCGGCGAGAGCAACGATTGCACCAGGCAGCAGTACAAGCGGGTGGAGAAAGGCGGCGACATCGTGGTGGACGACAGCCGTACGTTCCTGGAGTTCTCCGCCGAGGAGCTGGCCCTGCTGGAGTATGTGGGAGCCAACTATGAGGACGTGGTGGTGCTCATCAACAGCTGCAATGTGATGGAGCTTGGCCCCATCGAGACCATTCCCGGCATCGACGCCTGCCTTATCGCGGGTCTGTCCGGACAGAATGCCGCCAGCACCATCCCCGCCGTGCTGTGGGGGGAGCTGGAGCCCAGTGGGCGTACCGCCGACACCTGGGCGTATGACCTGTCCACCGCTGCCAGCTATGCCAACTCCGGCCTGGAGGGCGTGGGGGCCTACACCGGGGCGGAAGGGCTTTATCCCTTTGACGGCACGACCTCCGGCAACACCGATGTGCCCTTCGCCTATGAGCAGGTGAGCTACACCGACTACGCCGAGGGCATCTACATCGGCTACAAATGGTATGAGACCGCCGACGCGGAGGGGTTCTGGGACAACGTCTCCAACGGGTACGGCACAAGTTACGAGGGCGTGGTGCAGTACCCCTTCGGATACGGCCTGAGCTATACCGGCTTCAACTGGGAGATCACGAACGCCCCTGCAAATGGATCCGCCATTACCAAGGACGGTACAGTTTCCGTCACTGTGAAAGTCACCAACACCGGTAGCCGCGCCGGGAAAGATGTGGTGCAGCTCTATTATACCGCCCCGTATACCCCCGGCGGTATTGAGAAGTCCGCGCTGGAGCTTGGGGCGTTTGCCAAAACCGGGCTGCTGGAGCCCGGGGCCAGCCAGGAGGTCATCCTGACCTTCGCCGTGGAGGATATGGCGAGCTACGACTGCTACGACGCCAACGGCAACGGCTTCGCGGGCTATGAGCTGGACGAGGGCGATTACGTCCTCACCGTCCGCTCTGACGCCCACACGGTGGTGGGCGAGCCGGTTACCGTAACTCTGGCGGCAAATGCCCAGTACCCCACTGACAGTGCCACCGGGATCGAGGTATCCAACCGCTTTACCGGCCCGGACGCGGTGGATGGTGTGCCCATCGACGGCGAGGGCAGTGAGAATATCGCATACATGACTCGTGCCGACTTCGCGGGTACCTTCCCCAGGAGCAACACCCCCAGCCGCCCCATGACGGACAAGCTGCGGGCGCTGAACCTGTTTGACGAAACCCAGGCCGCAGCCTATGTAAAAGATAGCGACGGCCCCATTACTACCGGGGCCAAAAATGGCCTCAAAATCGAGGACAAGGGTCTCACCACCGAGCTGGGCTACCAGCTGGGCGCGGACTTCAATGATCCCCAGTGGGACGCCCTGCTGGACCAGCTCACCGTGGAAGAGATGGAGGAGCTGTTCATCTTCGGCTACGGCGGCACCGTGGATCTGCCCAGCGTGGGCAAGCTGCGGGTCAAGGACGCGGACGGCCCCGCTCAGATTGGCGGGTTCACTGGCATGGGTGCGGGCACCGGCTTCCCCAGCTCCAGCACCTTGGCCCAGACCTGGAATGCAGAACTGGCACGGGAAGAAGGCCGCGTCATTGGGCGGCAGGCCATCCAGAACGGATACAGCGGCTGGTATGCCCCTGCCGTCAATATGCACCGCTCCCCCTTCAACGGGCGCAACTATGAGTACTACTCCGAGGACAGCGTACTGTCTGGGATTATGTGCGGCAATACGGTTCAGGGGGCCAGCGAGGCCGGTGTGTACACCTACGTGAAGCACTTCATCTGCAATGACGGCGAGAGCGGCGTCTACCGGGACAGCGTCTACACCTGGATGACGGAGCAGGCCCTGCGGGAAACCTACCTGAAGCCCTTCCAGGCGCTGGTGGAGAATTATGACGCCAACGGCCTGATGAGCAGCTACAACCGCATCGGCGCGGTGTGGGCCGGGGGCAGCAAGGTGCTGCTTACGGACGTGCTCCGGGGCGAATGGGGGTTCCACGGAGCGGTAATCACCGACTACTGTGACCACCACGCCTTTATGAACGGCGACCAGGCGCTCCGGGCGGGCACCAGCTTGTGGATGAGTGGTGTCACCGGCGGGCAGTTCGCCCAGGAAACTGCGTCCGACAGCTACCTCAATGCTTTGCGGAGGGCGGCCAAGGAGACGCTGTACATGACCCTCCATGTCCGGGTGGTCAACCGGGACTACAGCGCGGCATCCGGCGATGCGGGCATCCTCCGCCCGGCCTACAAGGAAAGCGGCCTGGGCATAGTCCAGCCCCTCATCTACGTGGTTATCGTACTGGGCATTGCGCTGATTGCGCTGTGCATCCGCTTCCTGGTGATTGACCACAAGCTGCGCAAGGAGTTGAAGGCGCAGAAATAACGCTGCTGCATCTCCGGCATTTGCGTGCCGGACGATGATAAAGGCGGTTCGTGAATGTTCCGTCTCCTCATTCACAGGGCGGTCAGCTTGCTTAAAGCTGACCGCCCCTATTTTGTTTACAGTGGCGCAAAATTGGGGTGACCCGGCTGGGGGTTCCCCATTCCGATGTGTACTTGCTTTTGCGTCTTGACCCACAACCTGACCCACAATAGAAAACGAGCGGGCGGAGGCAATGGAGCGAAAAGCACCATTGCCTCCGCTTTTCTGGAACAAAAATGCCCCCAAAGCGCCGAATGAAGGCGTTTCGAGGGTAGGGAATCAGTTGGTAAGGATGAGGTCTCCGGTTCAAATCTGGATAGCAGCTCCACGTAAACCCGTTGTCCCGCAAGGGATAGCGGGTTTTTGCTTTGCTCATGCGTAGAGGTAAGGCAACACAAAACCCATACAGAAACCCATACCGATAAGAGACGAGGGCTGGCGGGAGGTCATTCCTGACCAGCTTTTTTCAAAGCGTTGCGGAAGATCTGACTGGCCCGTTTCATGCTCTCCTGGTCTGCGTGGGTATACATTCGGAGGGTGACAGCCTTGTCACTGTGCCCTAACTTCTCCGACACGCTTGCTACATCAGCTCCATTGGTGATGGCGATGCTGGCAAAAGTGTGACGCAGTTTGTGGGGATGAAGGCCCGGAACGTTATAACGCTTGGAGAATTTCTGCATATACCGGGCAGGGGACTGTGGGTGCATGGGATCTGGGCTGTTAAACTGGGTAAAGACATAGGTGCTGATGGCCTGGCTGGCTTGCTCCCGCCTGAGTTCATGGAGCAAAGAAATGATTTCGGGATCAACGTCTATCGTCCTGACCTTGCCGCTTTTGGGTGTGTCCAGATAAATGCCCTTTTGAGGGGTATAGCAAAGGTTTCCGGAGATGGTAATCGTGTTTGCCTTGAAGTCTATATCCTTCCATTGAAGCCCGCAGCACTCCCCACGCCGGATGCCGGTATCAATGAGCAGTCGAAGCAGGACACGCCATTTGAGTGGTTCGTTTTCCAAAGCGGCAAAGATTCGCTGAACCTCCTCGGTGGTGTATGCCTCCATATTCTTTTCCTTGAGTTCATCTTTACGGGGGCGGGGCCGCTCAACCTTGTCCATGGGGTTAGTGGTGACAACGTCGCTCATATAAGCCATTTTAAACAGACTGTGCAGGATGGTATAGACTTTGACACAGGTGCCGTGGGCTTTGCCCTGGGATTGCATGGACAGAAGCAGGGCAGAGATGTTGGCTGGGGTGATGTCAGGCATTTTCAAATCGCCCAGGGCAGGATAGATCCAATGGTTGAGACTGCCCTGGTAGGCGCATCGGCCGTTTTCACTCATGGTCACGGCCTTGGTGGGCATAAACACTTCCTCGCCAAATTTTTTGAGGGTCTGGACTTTTGCGGCCTCCCGCTTTTGCTGGAGGTCGCTTTCTTTTTTCTCGGCGCGGCTGGTTACTTCACCCTCGTGGCAGCGACGCTCAAAATCAGCCGTTTCCTTTGCCAGGGCGCGGTCAATGGTCTTTTGGCTCCAGCCCTCCGGGGGATACCAGCGTGTGGTTAGGTAGGATTTCCCACGTCCTCTGCTGACTCGAATTTCGTAGAATACTTGTCCATCTTTTGTTGTTCGCTTTCGTGTAGATGCCATAAGCACTCCTTTCTTACATAGGTAGGGCAACCTGCTCGGCTTGATATGGAAGTACAATGGGGTTATCTGTCTTTTTCCGCAACTGTTCGACCAAATACTCCCCGTAAGACACCAGATGCTCTACAGATTTATCATCCAAGCGGGTGGCCAACTCAGCTAAGACCCGCATAAAGTGCATTTCTTTCTTTTGAGCCGCTGCGTTAACCTGATACAGTAATGTAAGCAGCACCACGAATTCGTATTCCATAAATCCGCCGCAGGTGGGCGCCTTCAGTAGAATATAGCGATAAGTCAGGCCCTCGGTGGAAACGCCGTCTTCAAGCTGCGAAAGGATTTTATCCATTTCCTTGTTGTGCTCAGTAAAATCACGGAGAATGAATTTCCAATCCATCAGTTCATTCGGTGAGGTATCCAACGCATCGGCCAAGGGCTGAAGCATGCTGGCTGGCATTTCAATCTCATCGTTCTCATAACGGTAAATGGTTGCGCGGTTCTTGCCCACCTTTTTAGCCAGTTCATCTACTGACATACCCAGTTGTTTGCGCCGGGTACGTATTTTTTCTCCTGTAGTCATAGTAAGGCCCCCTGTTTAGAATATAGATTTCAGTATAGCATGAGTATCGCAAAAATGCAAGCAAAAAGAGGAAATATAAAATATTTTCGAAAATACGAAATGAGGGGTTGACAAAATATGGTGAGTGGAGTATGGTAAGCATATCGCAGGAAAGCACAAAGGAGATGATAAAATGCTGATTTGCGAAATTGAAGGAAAGGAGGAGATGCCCACGGTTCCATTCCAAAAAATAGCGGAAGCCTGCAAGACCACAGGACTGTCACAGTATTTTCTGCGGCAGGGCTGCAAGGACGGCACGATCCCGCACGTCAAGAGCGGCGGTGTGTATTACATCAACATCCCGGCCCTAATGGAAGCATTGGGCGGAGAGCAGGCAGAGCGTCCAAAATCCTAAGAGTCTGCCACACAGTACAAACGTATAAGTAACAGCGGGCCAGCGGTTTACCTTTGAGACCGCTGGCCCGTTCACTAATACGGCGCTAAGACCGCACTAATACGTCCACGATTTGTAGGCGCGGATAATACGCGTTTAATACGTACAACCCACAGCTTTGGACGGCGCTTATGCCCCGTTTATACGTATTGGCCTAAACTGTGGACGTCCGGACGCATAAGCGCGGCGCTAATACAGCGATAATACGTAGAAGGAGGACATTTTTGAACAGAGAAATTTTGATCCAACGCGTACAGTCCATTGCAAAAGATATCCGCATCCTAAACGAGGCTGTGGAGAACATGGATGTGACCAACATTCCGCTTGTTTTGGAGAACTACAAAGATTTTTCGGCTGAAGCGGCGCAACGCGCGGAATGGGTTGCTGTTCGCCTGCGACATTTGGTCTATGTACTCCCTTTTACCCCCAAGCGGGACTACCTGCCCCAGGCCGCCGACACTATGGGGATTAAAATAGAACAGCGGGAGGGGATGTATGAGCTTACCCTGCCCGGCCTGATGCCCAAGCGGAGATCGACACGGGGTATTGAATACCTCATCGACCCGCTGATGGCGGCGCTGGAACGGTTCGCGAGGGAGCATGGCGTTGTGCGCTTCCCCCACTACACAGTCTGCTTTGTCATGGTCTATGACCGAACCCTGCCCGAGCGACGCATCCGGGACTACGATAACCTGGAGCTGAAAGCGGTATTGGACGCCGCGGCCTGCTTCCTGATGGAGAGCGACAGCGGGCTTCTGTGTGATGCCTACCATTCCACAGAGTTGGGGGAGACGGACTGTACCCGGATGTTCATCATGGACAGCCGGTGTTATCCGCAATGGTACGCTGAACGCCAGGAAAGGCTCCACGCCGCACAAAATTAGGGCGCAGAGCAGGTAAAAAACTGGGTCCCAATTTTGCTGATTTTGCGATTTCAATTTGGGACCCTGTGGTAAATTCCGAAAGTATTGAAAACAGCGGCTTTTGAGCGTTTTTGAAAGCTGCTGGACTTACCGAAGCCGTATTGGTCACGGTAAAACATAGAACAGAAAGGAGCTGGTGCCATGCCCCAGAACAAAA
>OFFK01002508.1_pt1 | contig 11055 bp, 10 predicted proteins | sample 1521361 | NCBI WGS metagenome assembly OFFK01 (sample SAMEA3504096, study PRJEB24116) | mouse gut metagenome | biome: mouse gut; feature: mouse-associated habitat; material: faeces | place: Denmark | collected 2011
AAATCTTGAAATACACAAAGTATTCCCGCGATTTTTCGCCTTGCCACCGGCAATTTTGACTCGCAAATCTGAATACTTCGGCGATTGGTACAGCTTCTGAAAAAGTGAGGGGGACCAGTCGTTGACTGGTCCCCCGGAATGAGGAGCGGCGGTATGTTTAGGCCACCGCATCATCGTCCGACAAAGCCGTTTGTTTTATCAGAGATGTAGTAAAATGAAGTTCGATGTCCCGCTTATTCCTGATCCTTTTTATACTTGCGGAGCACTAGGAATTCCGCGCCAGCCAGCAGCACCAGCAGCACCACGTCCGCGGCAATGAACATCTTAACCCATGTGGGCATACCGCCCTCGCTGTACATGGCGTTGGAGTTGACCTGGGCGTACAGGTTCTCATGGGCGGCTTCCCGCAGGGCGATCACGGTGCCTGCCTTGTCCGTGTCATGGAGCAGAGTGGGGTCGGCGGCAAAGGACAGTCCCTTGGTCAGGCCGCTGCGGATGCCCCGGTTCAGATCCATGTAGAAGTCGGCCAGCGGGTCCATGGCATCGGTGATGACGGCACCGTGGAAGCCCCACTCCTCCCGCAGCACGTTGACGAGCAGGCTCTCACAGCTGCCGGACCATTGCGGGCCCACGCTGTTGAAGGCAGCCATGACAGCGGTGGACTTCCCGTCCTTGAAGGCAGACTCGAAAGCCTTCAAATAGATCTCCCGCAGGGCCTGTTCGGTGATCCAGGTGCACACGCCGTTGGTGCGGTTGGTTTCCTGATCGTTGAGGACGAAGTGCTTGACATAGACCATGACGCCCTTCTCGGTGGCACCCTTTACCTCCAGACCTCCCATGACGTCGGAGAGTGTTCCATCCTCGGAATAATACTCAAAATTGCGGCCGGAGAAGGCAGTTCGGTGAATGTCGATGCCGGGACCGTACCAGCCGGTGACCCCCAGCTGCTCGCATTCGATGCCGATCTGGGCACCCCGGCGGTAAGCCAGGTCTTTGTTCCATGTGGCGGCGATCAGGGTGGCGCAGGGGTAGGCAGTGCCCTTGTTGTCGTTGAAGTTGCTGGAGATGCCTGCGGGGCCGTCGCTGTCCACGGACTCAGGGGAGCTGATGGACGGCATAGCGGTGCTCTTGAAGCCGCCGTCGGTGGCCATGTTCACCATCTCGTTCACGGTGATCTGGTCCAGCAGGTCATTCCACTTGGGATCGTCATAGTCCAGTCCCGCCATGTCGGCCAGGGTAAGGCCGTTTTTTGCCCCGGTAGTGGGCATTGCGGCGTTGGGGTCGTCGTAGCCGGCGGGGTCGAAATTGTTCTTACACTGGTAGGCCGCCATCTCCTCTGCCGTCATCTCCATATTGGAAGGGGCGGCGGTGGCCTCGTCATAGTTGGCGAAGCCGTCCTTCCGGCTCAGATAGGTGACGTGGCCCCGGGCCTGGTCAAACTGGTTGACGGCGGTGACATAGTCGCTGGACCGCTTCCCGTCATGGCTGTCGTCATAGATGCGGTCGGCATCCACGGTAACGGTGCGGGAGTCCACCACAGTATGGGAATCAGTGTTGAGGGAGACGATGTACTCGCCCTTCTCCAGCACATAGCAGCCGTGGCCCAGGTCATCGTAGGAGGCCATGTCCTCATAGTCGAAGGTGATCGTGACCTTTTCGGAGCTGCCGGGCTGGATGAGGCCGGTCTTGGCAAACTCCACCAGGTTCGCGCTGGCCTTTTCGATGCCGCCGTTGGTATAGGGCGGGTTGAAGTAGATCTCGGCCACGTCCTTGCCCGCCGCGCTGCCGGTATTGGTGACGGTGATTTCCATAGTGATGGTTTTGCCGTCGTCGGTGAAATTGCTGATTTCCTGGTCAAAGGTAGTATAGCTCAGGCCGTAGCCGAAGGGGTACTGAACCGTTTTGTCATAGTCGATAAGCCCTTCCACGGCGGCGGTCTCGTAGAACTTGTAGCCCAGGTAAATGCCCTCCACGTAATTGACGAACTTGGCGGTATTGGCGTCGGAGCCGGTGATCTGGGTGGAGTTGGAATAGGTAAAATTGCCATAGTTATTAGCGGTGGGGGTGCTCCTCAGGTCGTACACCCAGGTGTCTGTGGTGCGGCCGGAGGGATTCACTGTCCCAGACAGAATCTCGCCCAAAGCCTCAAAGCCGTTGACTCCAGCACCTGCCACCCAAAGGGCTGCGTCCACGTCGTACTGGTCCACCCAGCCCATCTCCATCACGTTGGCGGAATTGACCACCACATAGACCTTGTCAAATTCACTGGTGACACGCGCCACCATTTGAATCTCCCGGTTGGTCAGCTCCAGGTAGCTCTTGCTGGAGTCGATATCGTCGGTCTGGGTGGAGTATACCACATCGCCGCCCATCTGGGTCTTGTTGTAAGTGCAGTCGGAGGAGTAGACATCGGGCAGATCCATGCCCTCGCCTCCGGCTCGGGTGATGACGATGAGGGCGGTGTCGGAGAAGCTCTTGGCATCCTCAAACACATTGGCGGCATCATACTCGTCCATGGTGGGCTGTACCACGGTCCAGTTTACCTCACCCATGCCCACCACTGGACGGTCAGCGCAGTAGTCCACATAAAACTGGCTCAGCTCGTCGTTCAGGATGAAGCCGGCGTTCTTCAGCCCCTGGAGCAGGGTGACGGCGGTGCTCTCATCTACACTGCCCGACCCGGTGCCGCCGTAGACAGGCATGGTGCTGCCCCAGCCGAACACGTTCAGCTTGGCGTCCTTGCTGATGGGAAGGGGGGAATCCCCATCGTTTTTCAGCAGGACGATGCCCTCCTCCGCGATCTCCTTGGTGAGGGCCAGGGAGTCGGCCTTGGTCTCATCGGTGAGGCCGCTGGAGTCGGCCAGCACCTGGTTCAGCAGAGAATATTCGGTGCCCAGACAGATCCAGTTCACCGCCACGGCCACCACCAGCACCGCCGCGATGAGGGACTGCCAGCGGATCATGGACTTTTTGGCCTTGGGGAGCTTGATCACCGCGATGCTCACGGCGATGGCGGCCGCGATGGCCGCGCCGATCAGGATCAGCTGCCAGCGGCAGGCGTAAATGTTGCTGTAAATGTCCTCAATGGATACGGCTACCGCGCCGCCGAACAGCAGGTTGTAGACCTTTTGATAGATCACAAAGCCGATCACCGCCGCGATTGCGATGACAATTGCCGGGATCAGCCAGCCCGGGAGTTTTTTCTTCTCGTTCATGGTGTCCTCCTTGTCACAGTCGCGCTCCGTTGCGCGTTCCCTCATTTTGCTCACTGGCGGGAAGCCGGCCCAGCGTCCCGCCCAAACACTGTCCGCCGCGGAATCCGCCGCCAGCTTACCATACCGCCCGGGTGCTGTCACGGCTTTGGGAACGAATGGCCCGCATATGGAACGAATGGAGTGAAACTGCCCGTTGACACCCTCCCTCCGTCCCATTATACTGAATCCGAGAGGAGGGGACGGCATGGAGCTGGAGTGCTGGCAGGCCGCCGCGTGCGAGGACAACCTGGGCGCGCTGGGCCTCATCCGGGAGCGGCTGGAGGGGGCGTTCCACGATCAAAAGCTGCCCATTGTAGTGGACGCCTACTCCGATCCCAGGATGCTGCTGAAGGCGGTGGGGGACGGGCGGCGGTATGACCTGTTCTTCCTGGACATCGATATGCCGGGGCTTAACGGCATTGAGCTGTGCCGGAGACTGCGGGCGGACGGCTCCCGGGCCCTGGTGGTGTTTATCTCGGGGAAGGAGGAGCTGGTGTTCCAGACCTTCGAGGTCCAGCCCTTCCGTTTTGTGCGCAAAAACCATTTCCAGGAGGAGCTGCCCCAGCTGGCCCGGGACGTGTCCCAGGAGCTGCGGGGGCGGACGGAAAGCTCCATCGTGGTGGCGGAGCCCCACTCCAAGCGGCTGTATACCTTTGAAACCCGGAGCCTCCTCTACGTGGAGGCCCTGGCCAAGGACTGCCGCTTTGTCACTGCCGCCGGGGGGACGATCCTCACCGCCCGGCTCATGGAGCTGGAGGAGCGTCTGCGGCCCCACGGCTTTGTCCGGTGCCACCGCAGCTACCTGGTGAACTGCCAATACATTTTCAGCCTGGACGACCGCACGGTGCTGCCCGTATACAGAAGGATACTGTCACCGAGCCGGGGACGGGCGGAGGAGCTTCGGGAATCGTTTTTCGCCTATGTGAACGGGGGAAGCGCGTGATGGCTGATTTTTTGCGCTGGTCTGAGGGGATTGTTACCTTCGCCCTTGTGTTGGGTACGCTGGCCTTGGCCTGTAAACACCGCCGGAGCTGGCCACAGTGGTGCTCGGTGCTGCTGTGGCTGGCACTGTTCGGGGGGACCTACCGCCTTCTGGAGTCGGTGGCCGGGAGCTTTGTGTTTTATCTGGCGGCCCTGTTTTTGTGCGCCCTGTCCTACACGCTGGTGTTTCAGCGGGGGGCACTCTATCACCGGATCTGCCTGAGTGTGGTGAGCATATTCAGTATCGTCACGATCAAAACGCTGGTGATGTCCCTGAACTCCCTGTTCTCCGGTGTGCCGGAGATGGGGGCCAGGGCCATGACAGCCCTGGATTACCTCCTGTTCTACCTGGCGTATCTGTTGTGTGCCGCCTACCTGGCCCGGTTTTACCCGGATAAGCAGACCCATCTCCCGCCCCGGTATTGGATTTTGTTCTCGGCATCCACCGCCTTTTCCGCTGTGATGGTCTATCTGTCCATTGAGTTCTCCATATCCACGGCCATCAGCGTGTCCCTCTCCGCCGCGCTCTACCTGGTCAACCTGGGGCTGATTCTGCTGATCTACTACCTCACCTATCTGGTGTCGGAAAATTATGCCCGGGTGCTCCAAGCCCAGGCGGTAGAGCAACGCCAGCAGAACCAGATCGAGCAGCTCCAGCATACCTCGGACATGATCGACAGGGTGCGCCGGGAACGGCACGAGCTGAAAAACACCTATTTCTATATCGACGGGCTGGTGAAAACCGGGCGTTACCAGGAGCTGGAGCAATATTTGGATACGGAGCTGAGTGCCCGCGTCACCAGCATGGAGGAATTTCAGACGGGGAACGCCCTGGTGGATCTGCTGCTGACCCAGAAAGCGGGGGAGGCCCGGCAGAAGGGGGTCCACATTATGACCAGCGTGACCCTGACGCCGGAGCTGTCCGTTAAGGAGGAGGATTTGTGCGCTCTGCTGGCCAACCTGCTGGATAACGCCATTGAGGCCAGCAATGGGGAGGCCCATGGGGACGTGCAGCTGTTCCTGGATCATGTGAAGGGTTATCTGCGCATCCGGGTACGCAACCGGACAGAGGAGGATGTGCTGGAGAAGAATCCGGGCTTGCTGAGCACGAAGGAGGATCGCGGGCACCACGGCATCGGGCTGTCTGTGGTGCGTTCCATTGCGGCGAAGTATCAGGGGAATTTTCAGGCGCGGTGGGAGAATGGGTACTTTTGCGTGACGGTGATGCTGCTGGGGTGAGGGAGAGGGGCGGTGAATTATGTGGGTGACCCACAACTTGACCCACAACAGAAAACGAGCGGGCGGAGGCAATGGAGCGGAGAGCAGCATTGTCTCCGCTTTTGTGGAACAAAAATGCCCCCAAAGCACCGGATGGAGGCGTTTCGAGGGTGGGCAATCAGTTGGTAAGGATGAGGTCTCCAGTTCAAATCTGGATAGCAGCTCCACAAAATCCGCTGTTTTCTGTTAAAAGCGGCGGGTTTCTTTTTGCTTTTAGCACTTTTATCCGTTTTTGAATTTTTGCATTTGGGGGTTGACCACATAACAAGCCACAGACAGAAAAAATGGCCCATCGGGGTGTCCCCGATGGGCCATGGATCTTTGTCAGCCGACTTTGGGTTCGGCTTTCAGCTGCTCCTTCTCGGCGGCGATCTCTACTTTCATTTCGGCGATCATTTCCGCCAACAGCTTTTCACACTCCTCCTCACTGTGGGCATAGACGTTGCGGGAGTGCTTTTTGCCGTCCGGCCAGATGGGGGAGTAGCGACCCTCCCAGAGTTTTTCGTTGATCTGGGTGACACAGCCCGTGCCAGCCTTGCGCCGCTGGCCCTTGTAGGCATGGAAGGTGCTGGGGGCGGGTTTTTGAGGAGCGGCCCCGATTTCTATCTTCGGATTAGCTTTACCGATGCCCTGATCGATCTTCACCGCCGCTGTCCGGCGCATCTCATCGGTGACGTGGGCGTAGACGTTCAGTGTGGTGCTGCTGGAGACGTGCCCGATAATAGTGGAAAGTGTTTTCACATCCATGCCGTGTTCCAGACAGGTCGTGCAAAAAACGTGCCTGAGATCATGAAACCTAACCTTTTTGCACCCGGCTCGTTGTAGGACTGTCTGCAGCCGCTTTCGGACAGTGGCGGGATCTCTGGGCGAGCTTTCATTGAGTGGAGAGGGGAACATCCACTTAGAATTTACGATTTCCCTGTATTTTTTGAGGACGCCCAATACGGGGGCGGGAAGGATCAGGCTTCGGTTTCCCGCTTTGGTTTTGGGCGGGGAGACCATCAATTCCCCTCTGACCCGGTGAACTTGCCGTTCCACCCGAAGCTCCCCGGTGCGGAAGTTCAGATCGTCCCATTGGAGGGCGCAGATCTCACCCCGGCGCAGGCCGGTGGAGAGCTCCAGCAGAAGCAGTTCAAAGCAGCCGTCCTCCTTGGCCTGGATCAGCAGACGCTGGATCTCCTCCGGGGCCAGCACCTGCATCTCCCTGGCCCTGGCGGGTGGGAGGCGGCAGCCGTCGGCTGGGTTTCGGAAGATCAGCTTCTCTACCACGGCCTTGTCCAGCGCGGCGTGGAGGGTGGCATGGATGCCCCGGACAGTCTGATCGGACAGGCCCTCGCCATAGATCTCGGCACGGATCAGCCGACCGCCCTGCTTGAGCTTGGTGTAAAATTGCTGGATATCGTTGGTGGTCAGCTTGTCCAGCTGAGTGTCGCCCAGCGCGGGGATAATGTGCTGATAGATGCGCCGCTCATAGGACATCTGGGTGTTGGGGCGAAGATTGGGCTTTTTGTAACTTTGGTACCAAAAATCCAACCAATCGCCCAGAAGAATACCCGGTTTGGGTTGCTCAGGGGTAGGAGCTTGAATGCTGTCTTGCAGGGCTTTGAGCTTTGCCACGCATTCGGCTTTGCTCTTTGTGAGGACATTTTTCGTGACAGGGAGGCCCTTATCATCGTAGCCGATAACCGCCCGTCCCTCCCAGCGACCATCCTTTCTCAGGTGGACGCTTCCCTCGCCCCGTTTTCTGCGTTTTGCCATGGTTTCATCTCCTCTCCAAGGTAGTCGGTCAGGAAACCGCCCACGATATCTGCGGCCCGCCTGTGCATATCGCCGGTGGTGTGGGTGTAAGTGTCCAGCGTGAAGGACGCTTTCGTGTGGCCTAAAATGCCGGACAGAGTTTTGGCGTCCACCCCGCTGGCCAGGGCATGGCTGGAAAATGTGTGACGAAGATCGTGGAAGCGGATGTCGGGCAGTCCGGCCCGGGTCAGCAGCTTCTTCAGTTGGTAGTAGGCACTGCTGGGGTTCACGGGAGCCTCCGGGCGGAGGGGATCGTGGAAAATCCAGGGGGAGAAGGAGGTTTTCTTCCGTGCCCGCAGCAACTCCGCCGTGCTGGGCGGCAGGAGGATTTTCCTGGTTCCGGCGTAGGTTTTGGTGTCTCCGGCCACCAGCCCTCCACCCTTTTCCCGGTGGAGGGAGCGGCAGATGTGAAGTGTTCCCGCTCTGCCGTCGAAGTCCGTCCACATGAGGCCGCAGATTTCACCCAATCGGAGACCGGTGGTCAGTTCAGTGTAGAAGAAGTCGTGCCAGATGGGGTCAGCTTTGATGGTGTCCATGAAGTTGTCCAACTGTTCCTCGTTCAAGATGTTCACGGGCTGGCGGATCACCTTGGGCGGTTCCACCTCATCGGCAGGGTTGGTGGGGATAAGCCCCTGTTCCACTGCTGCACTGAGTGCGTGGTGGAGCGTGGTATGGATGCCGTGAACGGTGGTGCTGGAAAGCCCATGGTTCTGGCCGGAACGGGGCTTCACCCGACCATTCTTCTTCAGACTATCGTAAAGTTTTCTCAAGTCTGCCGCCGTCACTTGGGAGAGCATTTTCTTCCCCAGATAAGGCACAACATGGTTTTCCATATCTCGCTGATAATGCTCCAGGGTGCTGGGCCGAAGGGTAGCGGACATCTGCCCCAGCCACTGCTCCAGCCATTCCGCGAGGGCCATCCGGCTCCGCTCCGTCAGGTCGACGCCCTGGTAAATGTCGATGTTCTGGCGGAGCTTCGCGGTCAGTTCCTTTTGGGTGCCGGCGTAGAGGTAGCGGAAGATGGAATCACCGTTTTCTTTGTGTCCCACTACGATGCGGCCCTCCCAGCGGCCATCCTCCCGCTTGCGCACCATGCCGTCGCCGGATGGCCTGCGCTTTGCCATTTGCTATTCACCTCCCGTTTTAATGTCGCCATCGTTGTTGTCCATGCACTCCATCACGATTTTGGCGCCCAACCGAAAACCCAGAATGAAGTTTTCCATGGCGGTGATGCTGTCGATTTCCTGTTGTGATTCGATGAGTTTTGCCAAGACCGCTTGTCCGGCTTCACCAAGCCGCTCCGTAAGCTGGTTTTCGAAACGGGTCACCCGGTCTGTTGCCCGTTTCAGCTCTGAATTGGGTGCCATGTCCTGTGCGTTGGGTGTGATGTTGCCATAGTAGAGATCTTCTAAAGTGTTTCGCATTGTCCTTGCCTCCTGTAGCGACAAACCATACCACAGGCTGGCGGGAATATCCATGGTCAACGGTGAGAGTTATCAGAACAGACACATATTTTGCGGCGTGCTGCTGGGCTTCTCTTTGTATACACTGGTGCAATTCATAATTCGCCACAGCCCTCTTGCGCATGGCTCGGAAAAAGTATATAGTGGATATAAGAAATTTGCCGGGAATGGGGTTTGCGACTATGATTTCGCCAAAAGATGTCCACGCTGCCGCTGAGAAGCGGGAGGATGAAAATCTGCGTTTCCGAATCTTCCTCAAAATTCATGCAGATCCGGACGAGCTGGATCGGCAATTCCTGGTGCTCCATCAGGAATTGTTTTCCGGATATGATTGCTGCCAATGTGGGAACTGCTGTAGGGCATACAGCACATACCTTTCGGAAGAAGAAATCAACAGCATTTCGGCCTATCTCGGCATGACGCGGCAGAAATTCTTGGAGGATTGCCTGATCCGGGGCCGGGATGGGCTGGAATTGCCTGCCCCCTGCCGGTTTCTTGAAATGGATGGCAGGTGCCAGATCCAGAAGTGCAAGCCAGAGGAATGCAAGGGCTTTCCATACACAGATCGGCCTGACCGCTTGTGGAGCCTGTATAGCGTACTCTCCGCAGCGGAAGTATGCCCCGTGGCCTATGAGATTTTGGAGCGGTTGAAGGAATTGTATCACTTTAGGAAGCACAGAAGATAAAAAGGCTGGTGCAGTTCGCAGTTCCTTACAGCGGCCCGCAAGGGGGTCGACAGCGCGCTTCACCTATGAGAGGGGTACGGATGCCACCTACTCCGTGGGATGGGCACAAACCGCCGCACAGGGGCTAACACGGGGGAAACCAGGGTGGCACCCTGCGGACGCAGGGCGCCGCCCATTTGTGACTGTGAGTGCTTATTCCGGGTAGCGGGTATACAGCGTATACCCAGGTTGCTCCTCCAACCACCACTTGAAGTACTGCCCTCCCCAGCGGGCATGGTTGTTGAGACCGCTCTCCGTGACCTTGACGTACTCATCCGTTTTACTGATCACAACTACCACATGGCCATTGCTGCTGTTATCGTAGCGGAGCAAATCCCCGGGGCGGATCTGATTCCAGCTTGGGTTGTCCACCCTCCGCCATGGGAGATCGCCAAATGCGGCGTCCGAACACAGCGTGGCCCAGCCGGAGCAGTGGGTCCCCCGGTAGTAGGGCCCACCGCTGGTGGAGCGATAAGGCGTGGGGTACACTGTCCCGGTGGGGTAGGTTTCCCGGAGCTGCGCCAAAGTGGCCTGTACACTTTCTTCTGTAGGGGCAGACGGTGTGGCGGGAAGTTCTTCTCGGTAAGGCTGGGTGCTGTCGATGTAGACGCTGTTGGTGGCGGTACCATAGGTCACACCGAAGTCTACCGCTCTGCCGATGTCCCGGAGCCGGACATAATTGTTGCCGCCGATGGAGTAGGCGGTCATGCTCACCCGCTGACCGTCCACGTAGATGGGCTGGGTACTCAGTGTGGCGGTGATGGTAGTAGCTGCTTGCGCTGCTGGGCGACTCAGGGCGAGACCGGCGAGGATGCCGAGCCCCATTAAGACGGCTTTCCGTTTTCTGCTCATGTTGTGACGCTCCTTCCAATTTTGTTGTGCGTTTCGCAAACACAACCATGCCGAAGGAGTGCCGAGAAGTCAAGAACAATCGGAGCGGCGGCGTGGAGAAGAACGGGGCGGCAAACGAAGCATATTGCACAGCGCCAATGTGCCTCTTATTGCTTTCTATGGTGCAGATTTTACGGGGGCCACATGGTCTGCTCCCAGTGGCTGTACTGTCTGCCTTAATCAAACCCTCCATTGTCATGCTCCTGCAGCACATCCTTGAATTTGATACCGCCGTTGGTTTTCATGACCTCCTGGACGCACTTTCAGCGCAAGGCGTCCAGCTGGCTGCTGTCGATTTCCAGCCCTGCCGCCAGCACGTGCATCATCATGGCGATTTCCACCGTCAGCTTGAACAGCAAACGGGCGATACGATTTTCACTGCCTTGGATTGTGGCCCGCAGGGCGGAAACCAATGCGGGGGCCAGGAAATCTGTGACCTCTTGGCTTATGATGTGATCGCTGTAGAAGCATATCGCCTTTTCTACAAACTCGTTCTGACTTCGGCAGTTGGCGTTGGGAAACTCTGCCTCCTACAATATAGATTACGGTGAAAGGCACGGCAGCCAGCCGTGTCTTTTGTTGTCTCAAAGCTGAAGCTGTAGAATGGGGGAGTAAATGGCCTGACACATGCTGCCTTGGGCAACACGCCCGCAATGGAGTCCGTCA
>OFFK01002514.1_pt1 | contig 11038 bp, 10 predicted proteins | sample 1521361 | NCBI WGS metagenome assembly OFFK01 (sample SAMEA3504096, study PRJEB24116) | mouse gut metagenome | biome: mouse gut; feature: mouse-associated habitat; material: faeces | place: Denmark | collected 2011
TTTTGTGTTGGCTGCACGGTTCTGCATTTTCATTCAGGATATTTTTATCACCTCCATTGTAACCGTTTTCTCTTTTTTCATAAACATCACGCTCCCTTCCTGAAAATATTTATAAATATCACTTATAAAAAGTGTACTTATCGAAATTATTTGATTAGTGAGGACATTTCACTAAATTTGTTTCACCTATAACATCACCCATCCACGTTCCACTGCAGATAGTGCATTGCCTTCCCTCATAGTAAGTGGTTGTACAGGAGCCATCACTGTTTTTCTTATGTTTTTTGATTGTCACATCAATAATATTATGAAGGTGCTGTGGTTCCACAGGATTCTGGGCTGATGAAAAAACTGCTCCTAAGTCGTTGTCGTTGATAATGATTTCATATGTAGTATCAGCCGTATCGCGTAAATCGACTTTTACGAATGTACCTGAATCCAAGGTATCTCTGTTCTCCAGATCGCCGCCGGAAAAAATATCCTGTTCCTCTATGACTTCAATCTCGCTGGTTTCAACAACCTCGACATTTCTGGAAAAAATTTGATTTACACGCATATCCGCTGCCTTTGCAACAACACTTCCCGAAACCATAGAAAGCAATGTTACAAACGCCACAACCGCCTTACCATGGATGCCAGTTGTTTTTTTATTCCGCATAATCTTCATCGCCCTTCTTTTATATTTTTTGGAACCGCTGCCTTTGAAGTTTGCACCAAATTCCGCATCTTGGCATGCTGTCCGTTCAAGGTGCATTACTTTTAGAAGCAGCTGGCTGTATTGCAATTGTTTCTTGGGTGTAAAATCCGCAATAACTTCTTCGTCACTGGCAGACTCCTGCCAGTTAGATAGATTTTCCTTCAAAAGCCAGAACAGCGGATTAAACCAGTTGATGCAGCTTAACATCGCAATCAGAAACTTTCTCGGCAGATCTTTATGGAGTACATGGTAAATTTCATGTTTCAGAATAAACTCCATTTCTTCCTCATCAAAAGCATTCAGCATGCCCGCCGGAATAACGATATATTGCTTTCTAATCCCTACTGTGCATGGCGTATGGATGACATAGTTGCCGACCAGCGAAACATCAGAAATCTTCTTTCCATCTGCCAGTCTGCTAAATATTTCCGCCCATACAGTCCCTTTCAAATGAAATTTATTTGCCCGAACTCTATGTATCAGGCGGATATATCGATAAATACAACGAACCAAAAATACAATCATTCCCAGCAGCCATATGGTACTTATATACTCAACAATCTGCATTTCCCGTATCTTCCCGACAATCCCTTCATAAACCCCTGCATCTCTAAAAACGAGAGTCTTGTATTTCCCGAATGAAACTTCGCTTTTATCGAGCAGAGATGCGACATAGTAAAACGGGATTACAAAAGAGAAAAGCGCGGTCGTATTAACGGAAACCATCGTTTTTGCTGAAGTCAGTCGGAATGCATATCTTTCCAGTGAAAAAAATACAATGCAAAACACAAAACCACTTATAGAAAGCAATAAAACTGTAATGAATATTCTATCTATTATCATCATCGAACCTACGCAGCCATTCTTCCAACTCTTTTTCTTCTTCGTCACTTACTGAATTTTTACCAGAAAAAGCCGATAGGAAATCCCTTATTGAACCTCCAAAGTTTTGCTTAACAAACCTTCTGGCCTCCCGCCTTTTATATTCCGCTTTATTCATAAGAGGAAAATAAGATAGTTTCTTGCCGTTTTTGATGGAACCAAGGATCTTTTTTTCTGCAAGTCGTCTTAAAAATGTTGCTACAGTCGGGTACGCCCATTCTTCACCTTCTTCCTTTAACAAAGCTACCATCTCAGGAACGGTAACCATCTCACCCTGTTTCCAAATAATGTCCATCACCTTCATTTGTGCTTCTGATATACTCGTCTTTTTGTCCACTGCTTCACCTCCGTTCTGTTACTTATAGTAACAATTATATATTACGACATTTTGTCATTTAATGTCAACAAAATCGCCTATTTGATGTGAAAATAAATTATACATATATTATATGATTTTTGCGTATTCTAACCAAAAATTTGTTAGGATATGTCTAAGAGGTGTAGAACCGTGAAGAAATCAATTTCAATCAGGCTTAAAAATTTAAGAGAAGGGCGAAATTTGAAACAGGTAGATGTTGCCAATTACCTTGGCCTTTCACAACAAAGTTACTCAAGGTATGAGAATGGTGCCAATGAACTGCCTTTGCGATTTATGGAGCCACTTTCCAAGCTATATGGTGTATCTTCAGACTATATTTTAGGGATATCCGCAAATGCACATGATATCGCCTCCGTATCTGAAAATTTCTACGACGGAGTCCTTCTGGGAAACCTAATGGAAAAAATCTCTCTCCTTGATAAAAAGCGAATTGCTAAGTTATTTGATTATGTGAAATATTTGATATATGAAATGAATGAAGAACAAAAATGATTTTTCGATGTTCGAAAACCTCATTTTTGTTCTTTTTATCTGGTTGCTGAATGCTTCTCTGAAACAGTAAACACTAAGCCGATGGTATCTTCCGTAAATTGCCGATATTTATTTTTATCATGAACATCGGCTTCCTTTCATGACCGATGTCCGCCTATTTGATTATTACGGCTTTTCGCCGTTGCCCCTTCCTCCAAGCTGCTGGCGCGCAGCGCAGCATTTTTTCCGTATTTCTGCCTGATACTTAGCATGGCAAGCTGTGCTTTACGCTCACGTTCCAGTTGCTCCTTTTCCTCCGTATTGCGTTTCTGTTCTTCAGCCCAATCTGTAAATAAATCTAACTGCTGTACAGAATGCCTTGTTTCAGCTTCTTTCTCACCAATGACGTGAGCGGCTTCTATTGTGATACGTCGAATCAGAAGGTTTTTGTCAACCGTCCGATCAAAAATGGCTGTGGCAGCATCGGTAATCAATTTTGCTGATGAGGTGTATCTGCCGATATGCTCTGTTACATGTGCGTGTTCAGGTATGCTCCTCCCATAAAAATCCGTTTTGATCTTCCCTTTATACTGCCTGCGGATGCTTTCATTTTCGAGATTTTGCCTGTCAAAGCCGATTGTCAACGTGATCTGGTCTGTAAGAAGCCTTTTTTCCAATAAATCAAACGAAAGCATATCCGCCATTTCCTTTACAATCAGTCTTGCTTTTTCGGCATCATAAGGGTTTTGTAGAACCTGCCCGGAACTGATACTGTTGTTCCGGGGTTTACAGGCGTGGATCGCTGCCATTGTGCAAGGTTCTACGCCCCATGCATGATCAATCAGCAATTCTGCGTTGACGCCAAACATCTTGTAAAGCAGCTTTTCACTGTGGAACTCTCCCTCTTTGCCAAGAGAACATCGCGCAATATCTCCCATAGTATACAGTCCATGTTCTTCCAGCTTTTTCGCGTAGCCTCTGCCAACACGCCAGAAATCTGTAAGCGGGCGATGCCCCCATAGCTGGTACCGATAGCTCATTTCGTCCAGCTCCGCGATCCTCGTTCCATTTTCATCCGGTTCCGTATGCTTTGCGACAATATCCATCGCTACTTTGGCCAGATACAGGTTTGTTCCAATACCAACCGTTGTAACAATGCCTGTTGTTTTCTGAACATCACGAACGATCTTTCCTGCTAACTCGCGGGCAGACATCTTATAAAAATCCATATATTCTGTAATATCTATAAAAACTTCATCAATAGAGTAGACATGAATATCCTTCTCCTCCACATATTTCAAATAAACCTGATAAATATCAGTGCTGCACTGGATATAGTGCGCCATGCGGGGAACGGCTACAATATAATCCAATTCCAACTCTGGTGACGCCGCCAGTTCCTTTGCGTCACAGGATTTTCCAGTAAATTTGTGGTTGGGCGCATAGCGCAGACGCTCCCTGTTCACATCCTTAATTTTCCGGATCACCTCAAACAACCGTGGTCTGCCCGGAACACCATGGGCTTTCAGGGAAGGTGAAACTGCAAGGCAGATCGTTTTGTCGGTACGGCTTTCATCTGCAACGACAAGGTTTGTCGCCATCGGGTCTAACCCGCGTTCCAGGCATTCCACAGAAGCATAGAACGATTTACAGTCAATTGCGATATAAGTGCGTCTATTGCTGTCCATTTTAATCCTCCTTGCATAGAAATTTCGTTCTCCTCGCAAGAACTATTGTTCGTATATATTGTAATTTTATTTCATGGATCAGTCAAGAGGATATCACTATGCTATTGTAAAAAACAATCATTATAACTCCAATTTCATCATTTGACATAGTTGCGGGAAATTAACCTGCACCTTCATTTGCCTTTCCCCCGCCACATTTCTGCTGCGTTTTCATCATCAATAGATTTTGCTGGTTTTGGCTGCCACAAATTGATTATTAGTTCAATCGGGCAGTGGTCTGAGCCATAGATTTCTGTCATGTGGCGTATGCTTTTAACATCGCCTATCAGCCCGCATGACACCAAAAATAATCTAACCTCCAGCCTCTGTTTTCCAACCGTTTTTTCATGCGGTATGACCACCATGTGTAGCTTGCTTCATGTGGGTTCATTGTCCGAAAAACATCATACAAATTTCCTTCTTCCAGCAGCTTTTCCATTGCATTACGCTGATCCGGTTCAAAGCCCGGCGGGTTTGGGATATTGCGTAAATTTTCGGGATAAATATCAATCGTATCCCTTGCAACATTAAAATCACCACAAATGATTAAAGGCTTTTCTAAAGTTTTGACATATTCCAAAAAAGCCTTATCCTAATCTGCCCTGGCTTCCTTCCGTTCCAGGCCGCTTTCGGCATTGGGAACATACACGTTAATCAGAATAAAATTTTCATATTCCAGAGTGATACAGCGGCCTTCTTTATCAATCTGGGGTTCTCCGATTTCCATATGGACAGACAGGGGCTTTTTCTTCGCTAATACCAACGTACCGGAGTACCCTTTTTTCGTCTGGCATAGGTTCCAATACTGATGGTATTTCGGTGTTTGCAGCATTGGCTTAGTTTTTATCTCCTGACAGCAAAAAAAATCGGCATCTGATCTTTCAAGGAAAGCATCAAATCCCTTTTTCCTGCAAGCGTTAAGGCCATTTACATTCCATGATATAATCCTCACTGCATTCACCTTTTCCAAAACCAGCAAATGTGTTGGACGGACAATGATGTCTGGTCTATCTTATTATAACAGGGGCATTTTACCGCCTGCAATCGAAAACACCCATTCCGCTTTTCTATTGCATGACATAGACGGCAAAATTTATCACAAAACAAAATGGATAAGTCGATGCTCTTTTTTTCATGAAACTATCCCTGGAACGAGAAAACGGAGAAGCGGCTGCTGTGGATCTGCAGCTGTCTTTTCTATTCTTCTTCATCTGATGCGACCCAATTCTCACTTTCTATATGTTTCTTCTCCAGGACATAGGATACATAAGAGAGGAACATTTCATCTCTTAAAATATCATACAAAGGAAAAACTTTGTGACATTGTCGATTTTCTGTCCTTCCCAGCAAATAGTCAACACTTACATCTAAAAAATCCGCAATCCGGCAAAGATCCCGATGGGATGGTTCGTTCCTGCCAGATTCATAATTGGCAATGGCAGTATACCCATAGCCAAGTTTTTTGCCAAGCTCTACCTGTGTGATTTCATGTTCCCTTCTGATATTGCGAAGTCGTTCTGCGAAAATCGTCATATTTTCCACCTCCCTGCCCGCTCATTCATCATACAATTTGTCTTAAAATATCTCCCTATATGACACTTTGAGCATGTATTCTTGTAAAGTTTTCCTATTCAGCAGCCGCTTTTTCGTAAACCCTCATCCTGCAGAAAGTAGATCACCAACTACTGCCAATCTTTTTGGAAATTGTCAATAAAAAAAACTATTTTTCATATATTTACTATATCTCAAATGAGTAACTTAATCAACCATATTAAACTCTATTTTTATTTTCTATTGAGCAATAAAATATACTCACAAGGGGTGTGATATTTTGGACATCGTACAACACATTAGGGAATTAATGAGCGAACGTGACTGGACAGAATACAGGCTAATAAAAAATTCAGGTCTGCCATACTCAACCGTAGCAAACATTTTTCATCGCAACACTGTACCCACCATTTCAACATTGGGTGCTATCTGCGATGCTTTTGGCATTTCCCTCAGCCAGTTTTTCTCGGAAGGCGACTTCGTTTCCCTTACGCCTGAACAGGCTGACCTGCTGAAAAGATGGTCTAGTTTGTCAAGTTCACAGAAAGATGCTGTACTTCATGTGATGTCCGAAATGGGAAAACAAGTTTAAAGTTCGCGAAATTCCTAACAAGGAGGCACCTCTTTTTTCTGTATAGAGTACTATATATTCCGATGTTATGTATACAGCGTGACCCTAAAATCTTTCTTTTCTGTAACTAACGTTAAATTGAATAGTTAACATTCTACGGCCACTCTGGCCTATGGCATAGTCCGCGAAATGGACAGACTGCCCCTGTCTGGAAATTTTGCCGTTTTGCAGGTTGTGAAATTATCCTTATTTATAAAATATAATATAAATTGCTGCTTTTCCCGCCGTTACTCCGGAAACGATGTTCCTTTGTAATGTACTGCCTCTCCAGCAGCTCGTTCAATGACCGCTTTACCGAACTCTCCGACAGTTTTACCTCCCTGCTGATGGTCTTGATGGAGGGAAAACAGGTTTTGCTTTCCCTCCCCGAACGGCCGCAGAGGTATAAATAAACCAGCATTGCCTTTGGTGAAAGTTCTGTGTCTTTGTATGCTCTCAGTTTATCTACCATGTGTTTTCCTCCTTATTTACGTCCTAATATTTCTTCCGTTTCCCTGTCCTTTCGTCGGCATCGGTATGTTCCTTCGCTGCTGTTCCTCCTGCCTGCTGCCGTATTTCTCGCGGATCAGATCCTCAATCATGCTGCAGTCCGCATAGGAAACTTCCCGCACTTCAGATTTCCTCGGCTTATATGGGCTGCCCAATTCAATGCCCCATTCAAAAAACAGCCGCAGGATTGTTTTCATGGGTTTCACGCCTGTTCGAGTGACGATGAACGTATCCTTCGGCATGACTTTCAGTTCGTCCGGCGTCATAAGCGGGCGCCCTGTCATCTGGAAGGAGGTCGACTTGTCCTTCCCTTTGGAAACACTTCCTGTTTGAACGGTTCTATCACCCAGCGTTTTGGACAGCACCTCCGCAGCTTCGGAGTTTGGCGCAAAGCCGCCGTAAATGGCAATCTGGCAGTTGTCAATAATGATTGCAGAACCTTCTTTGCCATAATTCTTCTCCAGCTGTGCCAGCGATTGTATAATCGGCACAAAGCTGATCCTTCTGGAGCGGCTCGCAGAGAACATCATTTCCGCAGACTGTATTTCCGGCAACGTTCCAAACTCATCCAGCAGGAACATTACCCTGTTTGGCAGCTTTCCGCCCATTTCATCAGCTATGGTGAGCATTTCGCGGTAGATTTGCTGCACAAAAAGGGAAACTAAAAAATGCTTCGTATTGTCCTCCTCCGGTAAAATAATGAACAGAGCGGATTTATTTTTACAGAACTTTTCCGTATCCAGCTTTGTTTCAAAACACAAAAGCTGTTCGATTTCTGAATCGAGGAATGCGTTCAAACGGGAAAGGGCAGTTGACATGACGGACGCCATCGCCTGATCGCCTGTATTCAATGCTGCGCCGGAAAGCCATCGTGCCTTATGTTCATCGGGCAGCTGTTCCATAAGCAGCTTGAAGCGGCTTTTTCCCTTGACAGAAGATGGCTCCAGTAAGTCCTGTATCATTTTGAACACGCTGACAATATGCCGCTGGCTGCCCGGCAGAGGCGTTTCCTCTGGCTCAGCAGGTGTTTCTTCGTCCGGTTCCGTATTTTCTTCTTCTGTTCCCTGTGGTGGTTCAAATAAATCGATCTTCACATCGAAAATTTTTCTCTCCTGACCGATTGCTTCAAAAGCTATTTCCGGCTTTCCATATTTTTTCTGCAGCTTCTCCAACTGCTGTTTTCGTTTCTCCAGCATCTCCGCCTTGCCTTTTCTCTGTTCCGGGCAGAACACATACGGCGAGCAGAACTCCGCAAGGACGAGAATGACCGCTGTCAGCAAGCCCTCTGCGGAATCATAGAAATACGCGTTTTGACCGGCATTGGAGGAGTCGAAGCCTCCAGCATTCATAATGGTTTTGGAAATCACCTTCGCATATTTTTCTGCCTTTGCCTTGCTGACAAGGGTGCCTGTCTGCAAATATTCGTCCATGTAGTGGTTCACCATATGCAGCATATTGAAACCGTCGCTTTGCGTTGGATTACGCAGATCCAACACGGAAATATCATAGCCATAGTATTTTTCAGCGATTGGCGCATAGCTCCGCACCAGGTCGCCCTTCGTATCGCTTGTTACGAAGCTCATGCCGGACGCACAGCAGTATTCCATATTGGGATACAGGAATTTTGCGGTTTTGCCAACGCCCGCCGCGCCGATCATCAGCGCATGGACGTCACCCTCGTCCACGATTGCCGTTACTTTATTCGTTTTCCCAACCTTCCGGATCTCGCACCCAACGATGATTCCCTGCGGCAGATCATCCGGATTCTTTTTCCGCCATTCTTCCGGTTTGAATGCAATACGCCGGAAGGCTTTGCTGATTTCCTTCGGCGTAGCGAAGCTGGCGGAGCCGTGCTGGCCATCGCCTACCGTTTTACTTTTAATATCCAGCGATTTCCTGCTCAGAACAAACATCACGATAAGGAACGCGCCGAACAACAGCACAAGCGGCAGCAGTGCCGCAACTTCTCTTGGCATTTTGAACACCTCCTGAAAGACCTAAAAACCTTGAGGGCACCGCCCTCAAACTCCCGCAAGGGCTTCCAGCCCTTGACCCGGACTGCAAAGCCGGACTTTGTCCGGCTTTGAGAATCTATCAACAGACCATTCTCGGTTCCTCCGGTTTTTGTTCTACCGGAGCGGGTTCTTCCTGCTTTGTTTCGGGAACAGTTTCCTGTTCCCGCTGGAAGCTGTTCCTTCTTTCCAGTTCAACGGCAAAATCCGTCTGAAGGTACACCGCGAACCGGATTGCCATATCCGCAAGCGTTTTCAGGCACAAAAAAAGAGACTGGCTATCCGGTGCATTCCGCACCTCTCCAATCCCTTTTTGCAGTTCCCTCATCCTTGCATCAACTCTCAGTTTATCCTGATAAGGTTTATAGTTGTACTCCAGTTCCGAAAGCATTCCCCTGTAAGATTTTTCGTTTTCCATTCCATTCAGCATACAGAGCGACAGGTCTGCGATACGCGCTGCCCCGGCTGTCATCCGTCTGGAAACATCTTCGCCGCTGATCTGTGCCTTTCGCAGTTCCGGCCACTCCTTTTCCATTCTTTGGATATAAAATCCCTGCCCGTTTTTCTGAACCTGCTTTTCCCGCCACTGGCAGTACGCATTTTCTTCATTATTCAGCCATTTCAGCAGCTTTGTTGTCCTGCTGTAAGCATCTTTTTTCGGGTGCGTCTGCGCAGGCTGGGCCTCGGCACCGTTTTTCGCTTTCAGCACTTCGTTCCAGTCCTTGTAAGCAGGGGAGAGCTGCCAAACCTGTTCCTCCGTATATCCCCGTTCCAGAAGCAGGTCTTTGAGTTTGCCACAGGCTTCAATGCCCGCCGCATCGGAATCCAGACAGAGATAGATTTCTTTGACATTCTCATTTTCCTCCAAGAACTGCAGCATGGCTTTGGGAGAAAGTCCGTCCAGCGAGATATAGTTCTGCCCCATCCAGCCTTTGGGATAGAGCGTTGCGTAGGACATCATGTCAACTGCAGATTCAAACACAAGCAGCCACTCCCCGCCGCCGCGCCAGCAGAAGCCGTAATTGCAGTCCGATCCGGTTACTGTCATGCGGAAACCCTTTGCGCTGCTTACAGCAGACTTTGCGCTTGCGGATTTCGGGTTCCCGTCTTTGTCTGTTCCGACAAAAACAATGTTATTGTATTTTCTTTCCTGATAGAGCAGGTGTGCATCTACAAAGGCTTTTACCACATCGCGCGATAGGAAGCGTGTTTTCAGCAGGTAGGCAAACAGCCGTTTCATGTTTCCGGCTTTTTCCGGCAAAGCGAACGACGGCCTGCTTGCTTGGTTTTCCCGTGGTTTATGATTTTCATACATAGTGGCGGCTTTGTTTTCACAGGCGGTTTCTCCGTCCAGCAGTTCCCGCACAGCTTGCCGGAAACCCAGCCCATAGAATTCCTGCATAAACTTTATGGGATAGCCGCCCGTCTGGTTCTTATGGTCGTACCAGCGGTTGCCGGAAATGGAAACGCTGTCGTGTTCCCCGCCAGAATCGGAGTAATAAAACCGGCTTTCCTTTCCGGTGCGCCTCAGCTTCGCGCCCCTGCGGGCAAGAAAATCCTCAAGGTCAATATTGTTTGCTTTTTCAAGCTGTTCCTGTGTATATAATGCCATTATGCATCCCCTCCAGTATCTGTTTTCCCACACAGGATTTTATAAATTCCTGTCATCAAGCCAGGCTGCATTTCAAGCATTCCATCCGTGTTCCATAGATACTTAAAATCTATTCCTGTAATCGCCTCACGGAATGCCATAACCAGTGTGTCGAACATTCCCTCATCCTTCATTAATTTCTCAAGGTAATCTTCCCATGCCATCACTGTAGATTGTGTATCTTGTAAATGTCTATAATAGGCATATTCTGTTTTATAGAAAAATGCTTCTATCATTCTGATCCCGGCCTCTTTGGGAAACAGCCTCCTGAGTTTTATGATTCCATCTTCTGGTATATAATCGCCTTTCCGAAGGAATTTTACATTTTCATTGGAAAATATGAAACTTCCTGAATAAAACCGTTCTGTCATTCCGCGGCAAATCACCCTGAGAACGGCGTCGCGTTCTTCTTCCGAATCAGCGAGTACACAAATAAAAGGCTCCCACTCCATGTTATCCGCACCAGATTCTTCCATTATCAGGTCAAACAGATCTTTTTGTACCCTGTATAAAATCACACGGGCATATAAATCCATTTCTTCTTCTGG
>OFFK01002515.1_pt1 | contig 11036 bp, 10 predicted proteins | sample 1521361 | NCBI WGS metagenome assembly OFFK01 (sample SAMEA3504096, study PRJEB24116) | mouse gut metagenome | biome: mouse gut; feature: mouse-associated habitat; material: faeces | place: Denmark | collected 2011
GGCGGTTCTGTTTTGTCTACTACATTTGATAAATACTGTTATGTAACCGTTCGCCACCTCCCGCGTTTTTTCGACTATTCTACTGATTTAACTTATTCAAAAAGTGAGCGTGTCAATTCTGTTGATGAAATTGAACACCCTGCAATCCGCAATGCTATGAAAATGCTGGATATGCGTGAATTACGGCTTACCTATGATGCAGATCTTCCGGCTCGCTCCGGCCTTGGGACAAGCAGTTCTTTTGTTGTTGGAATGCTGAACGCTTTCTATGCTTTAAAGGGGAAATATGTAGACAAAAAACGGCTGGCCGATGAAGCGATTTATATTGAACGTACATTGTGTAATGAAAGCGGAGGCTGGCAAGATCAAATTGCTGCAGCTTTTGGTGGCTTTAACCGTATCAATTTTTTTGCTAATGAATATGAAGTCTTTCCCGTTATTATTTCGCCCGAGCGCAAGCAACAACTGAATCGAAATCTTATGCTTTTTTTTACTGGTTTTACACGTTTTTCGTCCGATGTTCAAAAAGCAAACGCATTAGGTAAAAGTGACCGATTTGCACAATTAAAAGAGATGCATCAGCTTGTAAATGAAGCGGAAGCCATTCTAATTGATAAACATAGAGATTTAGACGAATTTGGGCGTCTTTTAGACTGGACCTGGAAACTGAAACGCCAGGTTGGCGCCGCAGTTAGTACGGAAAGTATAGATGTGTTATATGAAAAGGGAATAAAAGCTGGTGCCATTGGTGGAAAACTGCTTGGAGCAGGAGGAGGAGGCTTTCTCCTTTTCTATGTGCCGCAAGAACGCCAGTATACAGTAAAAACAGAATTAAAAGAATTGCTTCATATTCCTTTTGAATTTGAAAATAAGGGAACCCAGGTACTTCATTATACCCCGGAATCATATGTGCCCAAGGAGATGTAAACCTTTATGAAAACAATTATCATGGCTGGTGGTCGTGGAACACGTATTTCCTCTGTAATATGCGATATTCCCAAGCCAATGATTAAGATTGGTGGTATTCCGGTATTGGAACACGAGCTGGAATGTCTAAGAGTACAAGGTTTTACAGATATTATTATAACAGTTAGTCATCTGGGACAGCAAATTATGGATTATTTCGGAGATGGCAGTGGAATTTCACCTACAACTGGAAAGGCATTTGGGGTACATATTGAGTACTTTATGGAAGAAAAACCGCTGGGCAATGCAGGGGCACTTTTCAGGCTGAAAGAAAACTTATCTGATGATTTTTTGCTGTTAAACGCGGACATGATTTTTGATATTGACTTTAGCCGTATGGTATCTTATCACAAATCTAAAGGCGCTTTAGCAACTTTATTTACTCATCCCAATAATCATCCTTATGACAGCGCCTTGATTTGTACCGATATAAACGGTGCAGTGACAAATTGGATTGCAAAAGAAGAACGACATCCTGAATTTTATCAAAACTGTGTCAACGCAGGTATTCATATTTTAAGCTGTAAAGCTTTAGAAACACTTATCCAAACTGAAAAAATAGATCTGGACCGGCAGTTGCTCAAGCCTCTTGCTGGAACTGGCAAAATGTTTGCTTACAATAGCCCTGAGTATGTGAAGGATATGGGAACACCGGAAAGATATGAAGCAGTTTGCAAAGATTTTGAAAATGGAACTGTGAAAGCAAAAAGCCTAAGAAATAAACAAAAAGCGATTTTTATAGACCGTGACGGAACAATAAACCAATATATCGGGTTTTTAAGAAAGCCATCGGAGTTTGAGCTTTTACCAGGAGTTATTGAGGCGATTAAAAGAATTAACAATTCTGGCTATTTGGCAATTGTCATCACAAATCAACCTGTAATTGCTCGTGGAGAAGTGACAGTCAGTCAATTACAGCAAATACATAATAAAATGGAAACCATTTTGGGTGATGGTGGAGCATATTTGGATGCTATTTATTATTGCCCGCATCATCCGGATAAAGGTTTCGAAGGCGAAATTCCGGAATTGAAAGTCCAATGTAATTGCCGAAAACCCAGACCTGGAATGCTGTTACAAGCAGCTGATGAATTCAATCTTGATCTCGAGAATTCCTGGATTGTTGGTGACAGCTGCTGTGACATGGAGGCAGGTAGAGCAGCCGGATGCAAAACCGCAATAATTGGCACATCAGATCCGCTGTCAGTACAAGTAACTTCTCTCTTTGATTTTGTTGATAAATATTTATAATTGAAAGGGCTATTAATGAATACCATGACTCTCTTACCAGACGAACAGAAGCATTTAGATCTGCTTTTAGCACGATACCCGGATCTTTATCCAGTGATTCAAGATATTGCCGATAGCTATATCGTATTTAAAACGGCATTTGAATGCGGTGGGAAATTACTGGTGGCAGGAAATGGAGGCTCGGCTGCGGATAGTGAGCATATTGTTGGTGAGTTGATGAAAGGCTTTGTGCTTCCAAGAAAGGTTACAAGGGAATTTGCAGGTACACTATGTAGTGTTGATCACGAACTTGGAACTATCTTGGCAAGTAAACTTCAGGGCGCACTTCCTGCAATCGCCTTGGATGGACATTCGGCTTTAACTACTGCCTTTATGAATGATTCTGAGCCCTTACTTTGTTTCGCGCAACAGGTAAATGGATTTGGAAAAAGCGGAGATGTATTTTGGGGTATTTCGACCTCTGGAAATAGCACTAACATTTTATATGCAGCAGTTACGGCACAGGCAAAGGGAATGAAAGTTGTAGGCTTGACTGGAGCGCAAGAAAGCAATTTGTCAAAATTGGCAGATATCTGTATACGAGCTCCGAGAACAGAAACATATATGATTCAGGAACTGCATCTTCCAATTTACCATTGTTTGTGTTTAATGCTAGAGGATTATTTTTTTAAGGAGCAAAAGGCAATATGAGGATAGCGATTGTAGGTAGCACAGGCTATATTGCCAGTTATTTAATAGAACGATTAAAAAACGAAAAAGAGATTACATCTGTTTTAAGAATTGATCGTTCAAATGCAAATCAAAAATTGGAGCTCCTTAGAGCTAACGAGTTCGACTATGATTTGCTAAACAGTGTAGAATATGTCATTTTTACAGCTGCAATTTCCAGCCCTGACCAGTGTGCAAATGATTTCCAAACCTGTTGGAAAATCAATGTCGAGGGTACGTGTACCTTTATTGAAAACGCCTTGTCGCGGAATTGTAATGTGCTGTTTTTTTCAAGCGATGCTGTTTTTGGAGATGACGGTGGAAAAGCCTTTAATGAAGAGTCTCCCACCTGTGCTATTACACCATACGGACAAATGAAAAAAGCAGTTGAGGATAAATTTAAAGAAGAAAGCGGTTTTAAAGCCATTCGACTTTCCTATGTTGTTTCCTCACACGATAAATTCATTAAATATTGTCTTGAATGTATACAAAACAATTCTGCTGCAGAAATTTTTCATCCCTTTTATCGTAACTGCATCACCTTGTCTGAAGTTGCAGACATTGTTATTTGGATGCTTTGCCAATGGGAAAACTATCCTCATACATTTTTAAATGCTGCAGGTTTAGAACTAATAAGCAGAATTAGGCTTGTGGATGAACTGAATCGTCAAATTGGTAAGAATCCAAGATACACGGTAACAATACCGGAAGAATCGTTTTTTAAGAACCGTCCAAGAATTACACAAATGGAAAGTAAGTATATACGGACTTATAGAATATTAAAAACTAGATCATTTTCAGAAAGATTTCGGGCGGAACTGAAAGGAGTCACATTATGAGATGTAGAGCATTGATTACGGGAATAACCGGAATGGTTGGTTCACATTTAGCAGATTATCTGCTTGAAAACACAGACTGGGATATATATGGCGTATGTCGTTGGAGAAGCCCGTTGGATAATGTCAGTCATCTTTTGGATCGTGTCAATAAAAAAGATAGGATTTTCTTTGATTACGCAGATCTGAATGATGAAATATCTTTAATAACTGTTATAAACAATGTAAAACCGAACTATATTTTTCATCTTGCAGCACAAAGCTATCCCTTAACAAGTTTCACTGCCCCGCTTGACACACTCAACACGAATATTCTTGGTACCTGCCGCCTTTTGGAAGCAATCCGTATTGCTATGAAAAGTGATGAAGAGTATAAGCCGGTGATTCATATTTGTGCTTCCTCTGAGGTGTTTGGGAAAATTCCTGCTGAGAAAAAACCAGAAACCGGAATTCATGAGGAATCTCCTTTCCATCCAGCATCACCTTATGCTATCTCCAAGGTTGGAACAGATTTGTTGGGACGCTATTATGCTGAGGCATATGGAATAACAGTTATGACAACAAGGATGTTTACACATACCGGTCCCCGACGGGGAGATGTGTTTCATGAATCGACGTTTGCAAAGCAAATTGCAATGATAGAAAAAGGGATAATTCCTCCTATTGTAAAAGTCGGGAATTTACATAGCCTCAGAACATATGCCGATGTCAGAGATGCGGTTTACGCTTATTATCTGCTGGTTACTGTAAATCCTGTTCCCGGAGCATACTACAACATTGGGGGTTCGTATTCTTGCGAAGTGGGGGACACATTGAATACCCTGCTGTCCTTTTCCCCGATGTGTCAACAAATAAAGATTGAGGTTGATCCAGAACGCCTTCGTCCGATTGATGCTGATTTGCAGATTCCAGACTGCCGGAAATTCAAGGCGCACACAGGCTGGGAGCCTAAAATTAGTTTCGAAAAAACGATGGAAGATCTATTGCAATATTGGAGGGAGCGAGTAGTAAGCGGACAAAATTTTCTAACCCGATAATTGTACTCAGAGAACAAATAAAAGCACTGCTTCATCCATCAGATTCAGTCTTGCATAAAATTTCCCCTTTTTATTCTTTTCCTTCAGCTTTAACATAATATTGGTTTTAATGCCATATGTCAGAATGGAAGCGTATAAATGGAGGTTTGAGATTTGATGGCCCCTTTAATATCCGTTGCTATGGGTGTTTTTTATCAAAGGGCAGATTTGTCTTTTTTGGAAAATGCAATAACATCCATTTTGTCACAGAGCATGGACGACTTTGAATTACTAATTTGTTACAATGAAGATTCTACTGAGTCGGCAAGTGCTCTTCTAAAGCAGTATGCGGTAAAGGACGGTCGCATCAAACTGATTTTTGGTAAGCATAAAAAAGCCTTATCGGAAAAATTAAATGCTTGCCTGGCTGAGGCTCGAGGAAAATTTGTTGCGCGAATGGATGATGATGATTTTTCTTACCCAAATCGTTTTGAGAAGCAGATAGCGTTCTTGAATACATACTCCAATATTTCATTTGTGGGCTGCAATGTTGCGTTAGTGCGTGATGGAACATCAATAGGAAAAAGATCTTTTCCGGAATATCCAACCGTGCAGGATTTTTATATAACACAGCCATATATTCACCCAGCATTGATATTTCGTCGTGAAGTATTAGAAGCAGTGGGAGGTTATTCAGAAAGAAAGAGCTGTGTGCTTTGTGAAGATTATGATTTACTGTTACGGCTATACAAAAAAGGTTTTTACGGGGCAAACTTACAGGAAATACTGTTGAATTACACTGTTCCTGTAACTGCAAAGGGCAACCGAAATATGAAACATCGATGGAATGAATCTGTAGTCAGATGGCAAAGATTCTATGAATTAGGTGTTTTGCCTGGTGCAATACCATATGTAATAAAACCACTTGCCGTGGGATTGCTTTCGGAATCCATACTGGCAGAAATCAAAAAACGGAGGGGTGACTTCATATCATAAACAAAGCCCCGATATTAACCATTGCCGTACCACTCTATAATATGGAACTGTGCTTGCCCCGCAATCTGGAATCCATCTTAGCTGCTAACTGTGATGCGATAGAGGTCTTGGTTTTAGATAATTCGTCAACAGATAATTCGGGATATCTTGCGGATATGTACGCAAAAAAATATCCGCAGTTTTTTACTGTGATCCATAAAGAAAACAGAGGATATGGGTCCTCTGTTAATTGGGCAATTAAAAAGGCAAACGGTCAATATTTGCGAATCGTTGATGCAGACGACTGGGTAGATTCGAAGGCACTTGCAGAATTGGTATCGCAGTTGAAAAATCAAACCGCCGATTTGTTCCTGATGTCTTATCGGACAGTAAATATGAACACAGGAGAAGAAATTTTACAATCTTCGGCACCAGAAGAATGGAAATCAGGAGATATTCATTTGTCCTTTTGTGAAGAAACTTGTCCTGTGCCGCAACTTCACGGAACGGTTTTTCGAGTTGATTTTCTTCGGAAGGCTGGGATCAATCTTTTAGAGGACGCCTATTATGTAGACGAACAATTGATGGTCTGGTCTTATATGAGTGCAGAATCAGCCTGTAAATTAGAGCTTGATGTGTATCGTTATAGCGTCGGCAGTAGGACACAAAGTATTTCCTTCTATAGTATGGCGGAACACTGGTATGATCGAGAACGTGTAATACGAAGCTGCTTGGAACGCCAATATATTCTGATGGAGGGCAATCTCTTGCAACATCCCTGCCCAAAACAGCTTGCTAAAAATATCGGAAATCACTTCACAACATTATATATTTATTTATCTCCGAGAGAAAAGGGTAATAAAATTGCAAAGGAATGGCGGAGCTATATTCAAAAAAATGTTCCATATCTATGGAATTTAGTAAAGCAAAAAGCATGGATACTTTCTCTCTTGTGCTTTGCCCATATTTCACCGCTTTGGTATGAGCGAATGAAGTGTACCGTTACTTTGAAAAAAATCCTTAGGTATTGTAACAACTAATAATGATTTTTCCTTTATAACCATTATATTATTTGATATTTCTACAGTAAATTATTTGGAGGAATTTTCCTGTTATGGTAATCTGTAAATGCGTTGACTTCTTGCAATTCATGGATACAATCCGGGAAAAAGAAACCCTGGAAAGGCTGTGGGCGGCGGGACAAGCTCCATGGAAAGTGTGGGTTGACTGATGGATAAAAAAGTATTGGATTTTTATAAAGGAAAACGGGTCTTTGTAACCGGGCATACCGGCTTCAAAGGAAGCTGGCTCTGCCGGATGCTAGTTGGCGCAGGAGCCATTGTCACCGGCTATGCCCTCTCAGCTCCTACTCAGACCAATCTGTTTGACCTTTCCGGTTTAGAAGGAAATATGATTTCGGTGATTGGTGATATCCGGGATAGGGTTAAGTTGAAGGCCTCCTTCGATGCCGCCCAACCAGAGATTGTTCTTCATCTGGCTGCCCAGCCCATTGTTCGGGATGGCTATAAGGATCCGGTCTACACCTATGAGACCAATGTGATGGGGACCGTCAATATTCTGGAATGTGTCCGTCTTTCCAACTGTGTTCGCAGTTTCCTGAATGTCACTACCGATAAAGTCTACCAGAACCGGGAGTGGGTATGGGGATATCGGGAAGATGAGCCCCTGGATGGCTATGATCCTTACTCCAACTCGAAATCTTGTTCTGAGCTGGTGACACATAGTTACTTCAGCAGTTTCTTTCAGGATTTGGAGATTGCCGTTTCCACCGCCCGGGCGGGGAATGTCATCGGTGGCGGAGATTTTGCTAACGATCGGATTATCCCAGATTGTGTCCGGGCAGCCCAGGCGGGGAAAATCATTGCGGTGCGGAATCCCTATTCCACCCGGCCTTACCAGCACGTGCTGGAGCCATTGTTCGCCTATCTGATGATTGCCAAAGGGCAGTATGAAAATAAAGAGCTGGCAGGCTGGTATAATGTCGGCCCGGATGAGTGCGACTGTGTGACAACCGGGAAGCTGGTGGACCTGTTTTGTGAGGCATGGGGAAATGGCTTGTCCTGGGAAAAACAGGCGGAAGTCAATGCTCCTCATGAAGCAAATTTTCTCAAGCTGGATTGCTCCAAGCTGAACGCTGTGTTTGGCTGGAAGCCTCGGTGGCATATGGACGAAGCAATCCGGAAGACAGTGGAGTGGAGTCGAGTCTGGCTGGAAAAGAAAAACATCCCGGCAGAGATGGACAGGGAAATCAGGGAGTATCTATTATGAATCTGGCCGTTGTAACAGGGGCGGACGGATTTATTGGTTCACATTTATTGTCTTTTTTTAACAGTATTGATATTCCGGTAGTTGCGCTTGTGATGAAAGGGAGTAAAACAACCACAACAATTTCTTCTCTGGAAAAGGTTACAATTCTTGAGTGTGACCTTGTTAATTGGGAAAACATAAAAATGCAAATATCATCTAATGCAAATATAACATTTTATCACTTAGCGTGGAGTGGTGTTTCTCCGGAAACGCGGTTGTCTATTGAAAAACAGCTAATCAATATTGAGCTGAGTATATCTGCGTTAAAATTGGCAAAGAAAATAAAGGCGGAGCGATTTGTTACTCTTGGATCAACAATGGAATATATGTATGCCGGGAAACCTATCGATGAAACCGCACTTCCAACTCCGCAAAATGCTTATGGGGCAGTAAAGCTAGCGGTTCGTTATCTTTGTCAAGAGTTAGCAAAAGAAGAGGAGATTCCTTTTATTTATGCTGTTGTTACCGGGGTTTATGGATCCAACAGGCTGGATAACAATGTTATTACATATACAGCGAAAAAGCTGTTGCAAAAAGAGCGTCCTTCCCTAACTAAATTAGAACAGTTATGGGATTATATTCATATTGATGATTTGGTACGGGCTTTGTACCTTATTGGAGAAAAGGGACAACCAGGCGCTTTTTACGCTGTTGGCCGTGGGGATAACTGCCCTTTATCACAATATGTCAATATCATACATAATATGATAGACCCAACACTACCATTAGGAATTGGAGATGTTTCTTACACTTCCGATCAACTCCCTGGGTCCTGTATAAATTTACAAAAATTACAAGAGGATACAGGATTTATTCCGGAAATATCTTTTGATGAGGGGATAAAAGATATCATCCGTTCCTTACAGGAGAAGGAATTATAGCTTTTAGGAGAATTTGAAATGGATATTCTCATTATTGGATGCGGTATATCAGGAAGCGTAGTCGCAAGGCAGTTAGCAGAACAAGGCCACCAAGTAGAAGTATGGGAACGCCGGGACCATATTGGCGGAAATATGTATGACTACACAGACGAGCATGGTTTTCTGGTTCAGAAATATGGCCCTCATACATTTCACACAGCGAAAAAAGGGCTTTACGATTTTATCTGTAAATACGAAGATTGGCAAGACTATCGGCTTACCTGCGGGGCAGTATGGGATGGAAAATATACCCCGACGCCTTTCAATTTTACCACTATCGATACCTTTTATCCGAAGGGAAAAGCAGAGTTGTTGAAGCAGAAGCTAAGAAAGGCTTTTGCAGGACAAAAAACTGCTACTGTGCTTGAAGTTTTAAAGCACCCCGATTTAGAAATTCGCGGGTATGGGGAATATCTTTTTCAGAATGATTACGCACCCTACACGGCAAAACAGTGGGGTGTTTCCACACAGGAAATCGATCCTGCTATTCTACAAAGAGTGCCGCTGCGATTTTCCTATTTGGAGGGCTATTTTGACGACCCTTATCAAGTGATGCCAGTCCATTCCTATACCGGCTTTTTCAAAAATCTGCTGAATCATCCCAATATTACAATTAAGCTGAACACAGATGCCTTGCAATACCTGAGCATTAAAAACAATCAAATCTGTTTGAATGGAACACTGTATAAGGGGAGAGTAATTTATACTGGTGCGCTGGACGAACTATTTGGCTGCGTTTACGGAAGACTGCCTTATCGCTCCCTTCGGTTTGAATGGAAGTATTCAGAAGTAGACAACTTGCAGCCGGCGCCTGTTGTGGCTTATCCCCAGGAGGAAGGTTACACCCGAATTACTGAATATAAAAAGCTGCCTGTTCAGGAGAAGCCGGGAACAAGCTATGCTGTGGAATATCCCCTGCCTTATTCCGAAGGGGAGGAAATGGAACCCTATTATCCGGTTCTTACAACAGAGAGCAAAGAAAAATATCAGAAATACCGGCTCCTGGCAGAAAAGGTTCCAGGGTTGTTTTGCTGTGGGCGCTTGGCCGATTTTAAGTATTACAATATGGATGAGGAGTTGGAAAACGCGCAAACACTTTGTGAACGCCTCTATTAAAAAATTAGAAAGATAAAGTGTAAAACAAGATGATCCGCAAAAGCCAACCCTTCCTAAACTTTCTAAATATCGCCAGCGATTTTCTGCTGATCACCCTTTCCTATCCCCTGGCTGTATATACCCGGCTGGAACTGCTGAACGGCAAGACCCATATGCTGCTGTTATCCCTGCCCTACTATATTCTGGCCGGATGCTGTGCCTTGCTCACCGTCTTTGTCTACTACATCCTGGGACTGTACAGCTCCCAGCGCCTAAAGCAGAATACCGGAGACCTCTTCCAGGTCCCCCTGGTCAACGGTATCGTTACCCTGGGAGCTATGGCCCTTCTTTACCTCACCCGAATTATGGAGTTTCCCCGCCTGGCTATGGTGCTCTTCTGGATCTTCTCCAGCCTGCTGGTTATTGTCAAACGCACCCTGTGCTGGATCATCCTGCGCCGCTACCGCAGCCTGGGGTACAACCAGAAGCATATCGCCATCGTTGGCAACGGACATCTTGCAAAGCAGTATCTGCAAGGCGTTAAGGAAAACCCTCAGTTGGGGATCAGCGTTATCGGCTATGTCAGCAAAGCAGAGCGCCCGGAATTGGGAACCTGCTTGGGCAGTTACGAGGACCTGGAAAAGATCCTGGTCCGGCACAAGCCGGACGAGCTTGTCGTCGCCCTGGAACCCCACGAGACCCAGTTCATGAAGCCGGTTCTGGACGCAGCGGACAAGGAGGGGGTCCGCCTTAGCCTCATCCCCTTCTATAACGACTATATTCCCTCCCATCCCACCATCGAGGTCATCGGTCAAACCCGCCTCATTGATATGCGAGCCACTCCTTTGGATAACCTGGGCTGGGCCATCTTAAAGCGTCTGATGGACCTGTTTGGGTCGCTGGCGTTGATCCTCCTGACCAGTCCGGTCATGGCAGCAGCC
>OFFK01002519.1_pt1 | contig 11033 bp, 12 predicted proteins | sample 1521361 | NCBI WGS metagenome assembly OFFK01 (sample SAMEA3504096, study PRJEB24116) | mouse gut metagenome | biome: mouse gut; feature: mouse-associated habitat; material: faeces | place: Denmark | collected 2011
CGCGGTGTATTGCGGGTATACAGCTATTTCCCATATGTCCCTTCTGCGTTACTTTAAAAGCCATTGATATTTCCTGCACTGCTGTAAGAGTATATCATAGACTCTATGCCTGATATTCTCCGGATATATCTGTTCCTGATTCAGCAAGTCCTGGATTTCTTTTTCACCGAAGGAGAAAAAGAGTGCTTCCCCATACAATTTTTCGGCAGTATCCAATTGCTCTTCAAAAGAACTGCAAAATGTCTTGGCGGCCGCATGGGGAATCAGTTCGATGATATCCTGCCCCAAAGGATAATCCATGGCTGTATCGGCCAGCAGAGACGCTCCCTGGTCGAAAAACGGGCAATAATCATATCCGGCCTTTCCGTCCCAGATCACGGCAATATTATGCGTATGACGGTCTTCGTTTAAAAAGAAAGCATCAATTGTCAGAAGTTTACACATATAGGCTCCGAAATCCGTAAGCCCTGTCATCTGTTCCGTCTGTTCCACTATGAATTTTAAACGATCCTCATAGTCGGGAATGCGGTAAATATTTTTGTAAAGGCTTTCTCCGCAGAAATTATGATACAGCCGTTCCAATGTGATGATCTGCCGACATTCTTTTCCGGCATCGAGTTCATTCTGTAAAAAATCCTGGCTATTGCAGCCTGTGTAAAGCTGTTCCTTGTATTGGATCTGCTCCGTATCGTACAGCACATATTCGTCTGGCTCCAACGAGGAAAATAAAAGAAGATGTGAAACCATGTACTCCGCAAGGCCTTCATAACCTGTATAATCAGCTTTATACCAGATGCTTCCGCTGTTCCATTTTAATTGGTTTCCTTTGGAAGAATGCTTCGCTGATTCCATTCTCTCATGCTCGAATAATTCAATCATATATTACCTCTCAATCCGAATCCAAAAATCGTCCTCCGCCATCCGGCCTTCAGTCTTTTCTATGATCAGCATAGGATCATAAAACGGAAGGTCTAAATCTTTCAGTATAAGCTTCATTTTATCACGCGTCCGCGGAAAGCATCTGGATTCGAGGAACTCTTCATACTGCTGAAATGTCGGCTGCTCGATATTGCCGAATGCGCGTTTCAAAAAATAGTCCGCATAGTTTGTAACTTCAATCTTTTTGTTTTTCACATCTACATCAATGATCGTGCAGAGTTCATCCCGGAACATGTAATATAATCTGAGCGGATACTTTTTCTCAGGCAACATATGCGTCCTCCTTCATCAGGTACTTGCTGTCAGCAGGTTTTCTATGGAACTATCATACACTCTTTGGAAAAGAAATTCAATTTCCAGATTTTATTTCAGCTTTATTTCATGATTTTAATAAAACGATGTGCAGGCAAAGGCTGCTGGGGCGTGGAGTTCCCACGATGTTTTTGCTTGGTTTGAAAGTGTCAGAAAATTTTGAAACACAGAAAATATGTGAAAAATAAACAAAAACAGATCTTGAAAATAAAGAATATACAATTAAATACAGAAAATAAATTGTTATATATGCTGAAAATCTTTGAAACACAGAAAATAAATTGACAAAAACAAAGATTTGGAGTACTATATAGGTACATCAAGTAACAACGTTTCCGGCCGGAAAACGGGAGATGCGAGAAGCAAATAAAAAGCAAGAGTGGAACTTTATTTTTTCAGGAAAGAAAAGGAGAAGAACATGAAAGCATTAGCAAGATATGGAAAAGAATTTGGCGGCTATCGGATGATCGACGTACCGGAACCAACATGCGGACCCGAGGACATTATCATTGAGATCAAGGCGGCAGCGATCTGCGGAGCCGATATGAAGCACTACAAGGTGGACAATGGCTCTGACGAATTCAATTCCATCCGCGGCCATGAATTTGCCGGAGAGATCGTAAAGGTAGGCGAGCTGGTGAAGGACTGGAAAGTAGGACAGAGAGTCGTATCTGACAACAGTGCTCATGTATGCGGTGTCTGCCCGGCCTGCGAACAAGGAGATTTCCTCTGCTGCGAGAACAAGGTAAACCTTGGACTGGACAACAACACATGGGGCGGCGGTTTTTCCAAATACTGCAAGGTTCCAGGCGAGATCCTGAGAATCCACAAGCACGCAATCTGGGAAATCCCGGAAAATGTAAAATACGAGGAAGCCGCAGTGCTTGACCCGATCTGCAACTCCTACAAGGCAATCGCACAGCAGGCGCATCTCCTTCCGGGACAGGATGTAGTGGTATTCGGAACAGGCCCTCTGGGACTCTTTGCAGTACAGGTTGCAAGGATCATGGGCGCTGTGAACATCGTTATGGTAGGCCTGGAAGAAGACACGAAGGTTCGTTTCGGCGTTGCCAAAGAACTGGGTGCTACCCATGTGGTTAACGGCTCCAAGGAAGACGTCGTAAAGAGATGTACGGAGATCTGCGGAAGAGATAACCTTGGCCTGGTTGTAGAATGCTCCGGCGCAAACATCGCTCTGAAGCAGGCAATCGAGATGCTCCGCCCGAACGGCGAGGTGGTCCGGGTTGGTATGGGCTTCAAGCCGCTGGAATTTTCCATCAACGACATTACTTCCTGGAACAAGAGCATCATCGGACATATGGCATATGATTCCACTTCCTGGAGAAACGCGATCCGCCTTCTGGAAGCCGGCCAGATCAAGGTACAGCCGATGATCACACACAGGCTCGGGCTGTCAGAGTGGGAAAAAGGATTTGAACTGATGGCAAATAAAGAAGCGATCAAGGTCATCTTCCACTATGATTTTGAAGACTGATCCCTGAGAACCGATATACATAGACATGGCCGCAGGTAAGCCGGTATTTGGCTCCCTCCTCTCAAATACTTTATCTGCGGCCGGCAAAAGAGGAATATACAAATGGAAAAAAAGTTATTATTGGCGCCGTCCATGGGATGCTGCGATCTGTACGATTTTGAGAATCAGGTCCGCTTCATCGATGAACATGCGGATTTTCTTCACATTGACATCAAGGACGGCAATTATGTAAAAACCTTCGGTGTAGGCCCGGACTTCATGACAGTCCTGAAAAAGGTCGTGAAAACCCCTATGGATGCACATCTGATGATCCGGCATCCCCAGGAATACATCGAAGCCTGTGCCGAGGCCGGCGCGGAGTATATCACACCTCATACGGACTGCATCGAGAGCGACGCCTTTGTCACACTGAACAAGATCATTTCCCTTGGATGTAAGGCAGGCATCGCCATGAATCCGGCTGCGCCCCTGGAAGGGATACGCCATTACCTGCCGCTGCTGTCCAAAGTAACGATCATGATCGTGGACGCTGGTTATGCAGGACAAAAAGTGATCACCCAGATGTACGACAAGATCCGTACCCTGGTGCAGTGGAGAGAAGAAATGGGACTGGATTTCCTGATTGAAGCGGACGGCTCCATGAATGCAGGCGTATACCGCCCCCTGTATGAGGCCGGGGCAGACGTGGTCGTGTTAGGCCCGCCGGCGCTGTGGAACAAGGACAAGGATATCCGGAAAGCGTGGGAGATCATGGAAAAGGAAGTGGAAGCGGAGCTTTCCTCCTGTACCAGATCCTGAAAAATAGAGTGCGTACGCGGAAGCTTGGGAAGCAGGCTTCGTGTATGCAGGCTGTAAAAATACCATCTGAGAATACAGTTATAAAAAGGATGAGAAAGAAAGGAAAAAAGAATTATGGCATCTAAAACAAATTCAAAGAGCGTGAATATCGGTGCAAGACTTGACCGACTTCCAAATTCAGGCTGGCATATAAAAATGTGGCTGGTATCCGCTTTTGCACTTCTGGTGTGCTGGTCAAACGGAATCGGCGGAGCAGTGCAGAATATCCTTTTGAATGAGCTTCACTGGCTGGAGGAAGGCAGCGCGCTTCTGGCAATGTGGGGAACGACTTATACAGCGGGACAGTTGTTCGGCGCGCTGGTAGGCGGGCCCATCGGCGACAAGATCGGCCGGAAAAAAAGTATCTTATTATATGAGATTATACATATCATCGCCATGATCGGCGGCGCGGTCTCACCAAATGTCACCGTACTGTATGTATTCAGGCTTGTACAGGGCTTCGGGCTGGGCGCACTTCTGGTCGTATTGTTTGCAGGATTTACAGAATATGTTCCGGGCCGGAACCGCGGGGTATGGTCCAGCCGGAACTCCTTCATCGGCAACTGGGCACACCCGGTCTGCAACGGAATCGCATTTGTGATCGCGTTGACCGGAATCAGCTATAACATGAACTGGAGAGTTCAGTACATGATCCCGTCCATCCTTTCCATCGTCGCATCCATCCTGATCGCGAAGAAATTCCCGGAATCTCCGAGATGGCTGGAAGCACAGGGAAGACTTGACGAAGCAGACGAGATCATGACAAGGATTGAAAAAGAGATTGAAGCCTCCACAGGCAAACCGCTCCCGGCGGTGACAGAAGCTCCGAAGGAAGTAAAGCAGCTTCCATACTCCGCACTGTTCCGCGGAAAACTGTTAAAGAGAACGATTGTCGGCTCCCTGGTACTGATCGGTATGAATACGATCCAGTATACATTGATGAACTGGATGCCTTCCCTGCTGAGATCACTGGGATATGATACCTCACAGTCACAGTTCATGACCATGTTCGGACTGTTCGGCGCTCCGTTCGGAATCTTTATTGCATCTCTGATCATGGATAAGATCCCGCGGCGCGTGATGGGTGTGATCCTGCTTGCAGGCATGGCAGTATTGGGAATCATCACAGGACAGCAGACAGAGATGACAGCGCTGATCGTTTCCACCTTCTGCCTGAACACGATCATTTACATGTATGTATGCTATGCATCCGCGGTATACGTTCCGGAGATGTGGCCTACATCAGCGAAGCTCTCCGGTTCCGGATTCTGTAATGCAATGGGCCGTGTCAGCAATATCTTTTTCCCGTTCCTTGTAACATCTGTTGCAAGCTCCATGGGAAGCGGCGGAGTGTTCGTTTTGATCACCATCGTAGCTGTGATCATAGCAGTATGCGTATTTATCTTCGGTGTTGAGACAAGAGGAGAGTCCGTTGAGGATATCGGTAATATAGAATAAAAGTTACGAATAGTAAGACATTTTATGGAAAGGAAATCAATCTTATGAAAAATACAGAGGCAATCCTGGTCGTTCCCGGGACAATGGAAATCAAAGACGCGCCCGTACCGGTGCCGAAGGACGATGAGATCATGCTGAAAGTGGAGTACGTAGGAATCTGCGGCTCCGATGTCCATGGATTTGAGTCGGGCCCCTTCATTCCGCCGAAGGATCCGAATCAGAAGATCGGTCTCGGCCATGAATGTGCAGGAACCGTCGTACAGGTAGGCAGCAAGGTGACAAAGTTCAAACCGGGCGACCGTGTCAATATTGAGCCCGGTGTACCCTGCGGGAAATGCAAATATTGTCTGGAAGGGCATTACAACATCTGCCCGGACGTAGACTTTATGGCGACCCAGCCAAACTATAGAGGCGCATTGACAAACTATCTGTGCCACCCGGAGAACTTTACCTATAAGCTCCCGGAAAACATGAGCACCATGGAAGGCGCTCTGGTAGAGCCGGCTGCGGTCGGAATGCACGCAGCTATGGAAGGCGGCGCAAGACTGGGCAAGAAGATCGTCATTCTGGGTGCAGGCTGCATCGGCCTGATGACCCTCCAGGGCTGCAAGAGCCTTGGCGCTACGGATATCGTAGTGGTGGACGTGATGCCCAAGCGACTGGAGATGGCAAAGGAGCTTGGCGCTTCCGCGGTCATCAACGGAATGGAAGAGGATACTATCAGCAGATGTAAAGAGCTGGTTGGAGAACTGGGCGCGGATATCGTATTTGAGACCGCAGGTTCCCAGATCACCGCAAAACAGGCTCCGCAGATTGTCGCAAGGGGCGGCAGGATCATGATCGTAGGAACGATTCCGGGCGAAGTGCCGATTGATTTCTTAAAGATCAACCGTGAAGTGACGATTCAGACCGTATTCCGCTACGCAAACAACTATCCGATGACCATCGACGCCATCGCATCCGGAAAATTCGATGTGAAATCTATGGTAACACACGTTTATGATTACCAGGACGTGCAGAAGGCATTTGAAGAATCCGTACACTGCAAGAAGGACATCATCAAAGGCGTTATTAAGATTGAAGATGCAGAATGACCGGACGTGCTGTAAAAACACAGAAGTAAAGTACAGGTTTGACATTTTATAGGGAGGATCATTTCTCAAAGTCGGGAAAATGATTGAAAAGAAACGTATCAGGGGTTTTACTTACGACATGCCCCTGATACGGCAGACATAAAGTCAGATAAGATCAGGAGGAATAAGAATGTTAGCAGATATCAGATATTGGGAAAAGAAAGCAACAGAAGGAAGATATGCCATCCCGCACTTCAACGTGTGGAACGCGGAGATGCTCATGGGAGTGATGGACGCGGCGGAAGAGACCAAAGCGCCGGTGATCATTTCCTTCGGAACCGGATTTGTAGGAAATACTTCTTTCGAAGATTTCTGCCATATGATGGTTTCCATGGCAAAGAAGGCAGCCGTACCGGTCATCACACATTGGGATCACGGCCGCAGCATGGAGATCGTGCAGAATGCGTACAACCATGGGATGAACTCCGTGATGAGAGATGCTTCCGCATTCGAATTAGAAGAGAACATCCGCCTTACAAAAGAAGTGGTAGATTATTTCCATCCATTGGGAATCCCGGTAGAGGCAGAGCTTGGCCATGTAGGAAATGAAACCGTTTACGAGGAAGCGCTGGCAAGCTATCAGTACACAGATCCGTCTCAGGCAGCGGAGTTCGTAGAGCGTACAGGCTGTGATTCTCTGGCAGTTGCCATCGGAAACCAGCACGGTGTCTACACATCCGAGCCGAAGCTGAACTTCGAAGTGGTAGAGAAGGTCAGAGACGCCGTGACCGTACCGCTGGTACTTCATGGAGCATCCGGAATCGGTGATGAAGATATCAAGAAGGCAATCTCGCTTGGAATCGCAAAGATCAACATCCATACAGAGCTGTGCCAGGCGGCGATGACTGCGGTTGCGGCAAATGTTGATAAACCGTTCCTGGAACTGGAAAGAGCCGTAAGGGCAGCAGTAAAACAGCGTGCAATTGAAAAGATCGTTTTATTCGGAGATGATGGAAAGGCGGAATAATTGTGGAGAAAAAATTAGACGCAATCTGTGTCGGCGCTGCGATCGTAGATATTCCTCTGCAGCCTGTCAACCGGGATATGTTTGAAATTGAGTCCTTTCCTCTGCAGCAGATTTCCATGACCATCGGCGGAGACGCCATCAACGAGGCAACGATCATGTCCCGGCTGGGCCATAAGATCGGGCTGATAAGTATGGTCGGCAGGGATGCAGTAGGCAATTTTATCATCGAACACTGTGAAAAGAACGGGATTGACTATTCAGGCATCCGGGTGAGGGAAGGCATCGATACTTCCATCAACGTGGGACTTGTTACTGCGGACGGGGAGCGGACCTTCGTTACCAACCGCAACGGAAGTCTCTGGAAAATGACCATCGACGATGTGGATCTGTCCAGGCTTAAAGAGGCAAGGCTTTTATCCCTGGCGAGCATTTTCAACAATCCGCTGCTGGACTGCCGGGCGCTGGTGAAGATTTTTCAGGAAGCAAAGGCGCAGGATATGATCATCTGTGCGGATATGATCAAGGCAAGACTGGGTGAGACTCTGGACGATATCAAAGAGGCGCTTGGATATGTAGACTATTTCTTCCCCAATTACGACGAAGCCTGCCTCATGACAGAGGAAACGGAGCTGGAGAAGATTGCCGACAGGTTCCTGGACTGCGGGATACAGCATGTAGTGATCAAGACCGGAAAGAAAGGCTGCTATATCAAGAGCCAGGACGGGAGTGTGCTGGAGGTTCCGGCCATGAAGGGTATCACCGCGATCGACACGATCGGTGCGGGAGACAACTTTGCATCCGGCTTCATCACCGCGATCCTGGAAGGAAAGTCTCTGAAGGAGTGTGCGGAATTTGCAAATGTGACTGCATCTATCAGCGTACAGAGCATCGGGGCGACCACAGGAGTGCAGAGGAGAGAGCAGGTTGATGAAAGACTGAAGGAATACTACGCGCAGCAGGCAAGAAAATGATACGGCTATTCAGAACGGCAGCAGGCGGGGCTGCGGTCTGCTGTTTTGAAGAGCTGAAAAATGAAACTACAGGCAACAGGTATCCGGCACAGGCGGAAGCCCTGCCTGCGCTGATTCAGAAAGGAAAACAGAGATTATGAAAAAGATGAAACTTGGCAGTACAGGTACAGATATCTCAAGAATGGGCCTTGGCACATGGTCCATCGGCGGCGGCCCGGCATGGGGAGGCGACCACGATCTGAAGGTAGTCGTAGATCTGATCCGTGAATGCCCGAAGTTGGGCGTAAACCTGATTGATACTGCACCTGGATATAATTTTGGAAACAGTGAGAAGATCGTAGGGAAAGCGCTGCAAGGGATGAACCGTGAGGATGTAGTGATCATTACAAAGTGCGGGATCATCTGGAATGACAGGAAGGGAAGCCTGTTCAATAAGGTAGGCGACACGCAGCTTTACAAAAACCTTTCCAGGGAATCCATCCTGGAAGAGATCGACCAGAGCCTGGAACGTCTCGGCACAGACTACATTGATGTATATATGACTCACTGGCAGGCAGTGGAGCCGTATTTCACACCGATCTCAGAGACCATGGAGGTGCTCAACGAGCTGAAAGCACAGGGTAAGATCAGGGCCATCGGCGCTGCTAATGTAGATGTAAACCACATCAAAGAATACTTAAAGTATGGCTCGCTGGATATCGTACAGGCAAAATACAGCATTCTGGACCGCGGGATTGAAGAGGATCTGCTTCCGGTCTGCAAGGAAAACAATGTGACGATTCAGGCGTACTCTCCATTAGAAATGGGACTGTTAAGCGGAGCTCTTCCGAGAGATTACAAGCCGGTAGGGGCACAGATCCCGAAGAAATGGTTCCAGCCGGACAACATGCAGAAGGCAATGGATATGATGGATCAGTGGAAACCGCTCTGCGAGAAATACGACTGCACCATCGCAAACCTGGCGCTTGCATGGATTCTTGCGCAGGGAGAATTTATCAATCTGCTCAGCGGCTCTACTACAACAGAGCAGATCGCGGAAAATATCAAATCCGCGGAATTGGAATTGGATCCACAAGATGTTGCATACATGCGCAAGCTGGCAGAGGATATCGATAAATAAACTTTGTACTTTTTACGGTCTGGCCCTTTGGCCAGGCCGATTTTAAAAAGCTGGCATTCGAGCCGTCTATTGCCGCAGGCAGCTCAAAATGGCGGTTCGAGCTGCAGAGCAGACTGCTGTGTTGGATACACAGGCGGACCGGCGGCCGACCCCGTCCTGTCTGCCTTTTAAAGACGAAAGAATGCACATTTTTGGACAGGGAGGTTGTGTTTCGAAGGAGGTAAAAATGCTTTCAAAGGAAAAAAACCTTGCAAATACTAAAGAGGCTGGTATATTATTAGATAGAGATGCCTTGAGTATTGAGGGCGAGGAAAGGGAAGAAAGCATGTCGAGTAAAGAAAGGCTGATGGTGATCAGGCAGAGTATCCAGAATATGAAAAAGGTTTCGGTTGCGGAGCTGAGCAGGCAGTGCGCTGTGACCGAGGAGACGATACGGCGGGATCTGGATAAGCTGGAGCTGGAAGGTGTTGTGACCAGGATTCACGGCGGTGCGATCTGGAATGCGGATGTTCAGAAGGAAAATGTCCATTTTTATAAACGGCTGACAAAGCATTTAAAAGAAAAGCAGAATATCGCGCGCAAGACCGCCGCACTGCTGGAAGGCAGGAATACCATCATCGCGGACTCCAGCACGACAGTTGTGGAGGCGTTAAAGCTGATACCGGACAACCGGGACGTGACGATCGTGACAAATTCAACAGAAGTATTCCGGGAATTTCAGCAGTCTTCTTTCAACATCATTTCGACAGGCGGAGAATTTAATAAAAAGTCTTTGTCGCTGCAGGGGCAGCTGGCGAAAACGAATATAACCAAGTATAATGTGAGCATCGCTTTGATCAGCTGTAAGAGCCTGAACATCGAAAAAGGTGTTCTGGACTCCAACGAAAGCGAAGCGGAGATTAAAAAGCTGATGCTGGAGCAGGCGGAGGAGGTCGCCCTCCTTGCGGACCATTCCAAATTCGATCAGACTGCGTTTGTGTGTCTGACGGATCTTGAAAGCGTGAATTATATCATCACGGACAGGCGTCCGGGTGATACATGGATCCGGTACTGCGAAGAAAATGGAATCCGGTTGATCTACTGACCGAAACGGAACAGCTCCTGAACGGGGCCGCTGTAAGCAGATGAGATTCTGCGGGCAGCGGTCCCTTTTTTATACCTTGTGAAACGGCCGAATGGCCATGATGGGATGCCCTTGGGTATACCTTGTGAAACGGCCGAATGGCCATGATGGGATGCCCTTTGGGTATAAGATAAGACATATCTTGTTTTCAAATCACACACCAACTCCTTCTGTTTCGAAGTGAAATCTGTAATAAATCTTTGTTTGGCTTTGCTATGATATTTGAAACAAAGAAAATTATATTAAAACAAAAAATATTGTATAAAAATACTTGTTTAAAATTGGTTAAAACAACCAAAAATCTTTGAAATAAAGAAAATGAATTGACAATCATCTGAAGATATTGTAAAATGAAATACATAAATCTAGTGCGTTATTGCCAATAAAAAGCAAATAGTATGCGGTAAAAGGGGGAAAGAGCACAAAATATTCGAAACGCAAAATAATTGCGGTTTCCAAATAAGATCCGTATGCCGGGGGATGACAAAACAAAAAAACAAAGAAAATGGAAATATCTGCAGAATTGATCATGAGACGAGGAGGATAGAAATACTATGGAAAATAAAAAGAAAGAAACTTCAATCGTAAAGAAGATGATACTTGCAGTAGCAGGCGGTTTTATTGCCGGATTTTTGTGCCTGCTTTTGAGAGAAGCTCTGAATGGGAGCGGCGGTGAAG
>OFFK01002521.1_pt1 | contig 11024 bp, 13 predicted proteins | sample 1521361 | NCBI WGS metagenome assembly OFFK01 (sample SAMEA3504096, study PRJEB24116) | mouse gut metagenome | biome: mouse gut; feature: mouse-associated habitat; material: faeces | place: Denmark | collected 2011
GATGCAGCAGGGGGAAACCGCAATAGAGCGGTTCGCCTGTGAGTACACAAGCCAGGTGGGCTACAACACCAGCCAGGACCAGACCGCCTATGAGCGGGCAATGCAGGCCGCACAGCTCCAGCGGCAGCAGCAGGAGCAGGCGGCGGAGCTGGCACGGGCCCAGGTGGACGCCATGCTCTCCGCCGGGGCGAGGCCCAGTGACAGCCTCGTGGCCGGGAGCGGGTACCAGGGGGAGTACGTACAGGCGTTGGAGAATTACTACCGGCAGCAGGCGGCGCAGGCGGCCTCCAGCGGAAGGAGCGGCGGGGGAGGCTCCGGCGGGTCCTCGTCTCCTAAGAGCGGCGCGGTGGGCGACATCTACCAGTACCTCTATGACAGCGGCGTGCGCTCGGAGGGCGCGGCTTACGCGGCCCTGCGGGACATGGGATACAGCAGTACCGACGCAAACAGACTGGCGAAGTATTTCGGGGCGGACGTCGAGGCCGGTGCATATGGCGGAGTGGGCGGGGAGACGTCCGCCACTCCGTCCATTGTCAAGTCCACACCAAAAGAGCAGACCTTTGAAAATTCGCAGGATACCGGACTTACCAACAAAGTGCGGGTGACGGAGGACGGCAGAAGAATGATCTATGTCGATGGTATTGGAGCGATGAGCTTTGAGGGCCTGATCGGAAGGGTCAATAACGGTATGATCGATGAGATCATGGACCCGAGGACCGGACTGACTACGTACAGAAGACACTAAGGAGGATACCAACGTGGCAAATCAATTTGTAATGCAACAGGTCCGACGGGAGCGGGAACGGCAGTCCCCCGTGAAAGCAGCCGCCGGGAACCCGGTTCAGGCCCAGACGCGCACCGTACGTCCGGTTGAAAACACAACCGCCTCCGCCGCCCAGAGCATCCGGGAGGAGCTTGCCGCCGCCCGTAGGGCCAACCCGCCCAGCAGGACCTATTTGCCATGGGAAGTTTCCTCCACCTCCGCCGGTGAGGACCACACGGAGAAATACACCGGAACGCTCAAGACCCTGACAGAGCGACTGGAGGCTGGAGAGCGGGAGCTTATACGCCGCCGCCACGGACACGCTCAAGGGCATGGAAAAGTTTTCTATGGACCTGCCTATGCTGGGGGTGCTGACCTTCCGGCAGAGCGACCTGGACGCGCTGTACGCCGCGATTAAGGAGGGCTGATATGGAGTACAGAAAGTTTGCTGAAAAGGCGATCGAGGAGATCAAGGCCGAATCCCCCAGCTACAAAAACTGCGAAATGCTCTCCTGGATGTACACAGTACAAAAACACTGCCCCGCAAGGCTGGACCGGGAGACCGCCGTGGAGTGGGTACACGGCATGGAGAACGCCGACGGGACCACCGGCCCCCACTGGACCATGACGGAGACCAGGGCCCTCCTGGAGCACCGGGGCGGCGGGGAGGACCCCCTTGCCTTCTGGGTTTCCATGAATGCCATGTACAGCGACCTTGGGCTGCTCTTTAAGAAGTATGGGAGCGATACACCAGGGGCATACGCGAACTTCGCCTGCGCCTTTTGGCTCCATGATAAGGACGCCGTAGAGGATAAACTGGCGGCATATTACGCGGGTGCAGCGAGACACTAGACATCTCGATGTTACTCCCGTGTTACTAACAAACTTGTTTTGCGAGAAAAAGAAAAACTCCTAGAACCGTTGCGGCTCTAGGAGTTTTTTGGTGGCTCAAAAGTGCCTCTATACGAACTTTTCCCTCGGCATTATTCTCTATCTCATCTACCAGCGATGCGTCCAACGGTACTGTCAATGTATTCTTATTTCCGGTGAAGCTGAAGACGATTTTCATGTCATCGTCGTATAAGTATACCGCCACCAGGAACGTATCAAATAACCGCGCCTGGTGCCGCTTGTCTGTCACGTTGCCATCCCGGAACATCTCCAGACCAGAAACCAAGTCCTCCCTGGAAATCGTGATGATGTCCGCCCGGCCGGCCGCGATCTGACCAGTGAGCCGGGCCTGTTCCGCTTCCAGTTCCTGAAGCCGCCTCTTGGTGGTATCAGTGATGATACCCTGCTCGATGGCCGTCATAATGTTTTTGATAGCCCTCTTTGTCTCGACCAGCTCATCCTCCAGGATAGAAACATGGGACTGCTCCTCCTGACGGCGGTTATAGGCCAGAGTACTGTCAGCGATCCAGGCAATCACATCGTCCTGGAGAGCGTAATTCTGGATAGCCCGGGCGACCGCCGTCTCCAGATCGTCCCGCCGGACGTTTCTCTTATTGCAGGTCTTTTCGATCCGCTTCTGCTGACAGGCGTAGTAGAAGTGCTTGTCTCCGGTCCGGCTGGTGCCGGAGAGGCCGACCATCGGGCTCTTGCATTTCCCACAAAACAGTTTCCCGGTCAGCAGGTAGTCGCTGTTGACGTGATGCCGGCCCTGTGGATTCCTTTTCGTTTTCAACACCTCCTGAACTTTGAAGAACAGCTCATCGCTGATGATGCGGGGGATGCCGCCCTCAACACGGATATCATCGTAGATATAGATGCCCCGGTAACGCTCGTTGAGCAGCATAGCATGGAAACTGCCCTTTCCCCAGGTCCTGCCCCTCGTCGTCCTGATCCCCCGGGCGTTGAGGTCATTTGCAATGTCGATGAAAGGCTCCCCGCAGGCTACCCGGCTGAAGACCTCCCGCACGATGTCATCCTTGGGCGGGTCCAGCGCATAGCGCATATCCTCCCCCTTCTTGTAGCCGTAGGGCAGGTTCCCGTTGGTGATCTGGCAGTTCTGGGCGTTGTCCCGCAGGCCGCGTCGGATATCCTCGGCCATGTTCTCGCTGTAGAACTGGTTGACGTTCATCATGGAGCGGAGGGCAAAGCGCCCCGCCGCCGTGTCGTCGAAGTCCTCCTCCGTGTAGAGGACGCGGATGCCAAGCTCCTGGAGCCGCGCTTCATTGATCATGGCCTGGAGCATATTCCGGCCCATGCGGTTGGACTTCCAGGCGATGACATATTGAAATTTCCCCTTCTCCGCGTCCTTCATCATCTTCTGGAAGTTTGGCCGCCGGTCAGTCTTGCCGGAGATGGCCCGGTCTGCGTAGACTTCATTGATTGGCAGGCCCAATGCGGCGGCGTAGGCCTGTGCCTCACTGACCTGCTGTTCAATGCTGGCGTCCTTTTGGGCGTGACTGCTGTACCGGGCGTAGATGACGCCGCTTTTGCCGCTAAAATCCAGCGGCTTTCCGCCTTTTGGCTTTGGCGGTTTTTTGGGCCGTGCCATTGATTTTTCCTCCAATCTGTGCTATGATAGGAGGGCAGTGGGACGGGGTAAGTCTGCTGCCCTCTATAGCCGCTCCTGGTGTTGGCGCACCGGGGGCGGCTTTTTCGCTTAGAACAGGTCGCCAAAAATGTCATCCAGACAGATGATCAGGTCGTCAAAGAGGTGGCATTTGAACTCTGTGATCACCGCAGCTTTCTCCTCCTCGGTCATTTCTGCCAACTCCTCGGCGGGGTAGAGGGTGTAAACGTTATCCAGCCTATACGCCCCGTCCTCCCGCAGATACACCTCAATGGACTTGTCTGCGGGGTTGACGATCCAGTATTCCGGGACGCCGCTGCGCTCGTAAACGTCTTTCTTGTATCCCTTGTCATTTTTGGCGGTGCCGGGGGAAAGGACCTCTACAACCAGGTCGGGCGCACCATCGATATAGGTTCGCTTGATTTTGCTGCGGTCGCAGACCACCATCACATCCGGGACAAACTTTTCATCATCCGTCAGGCGGACCAGAAGGCCGTCGCCAAACGGAATGCACGGCTTCCCCCTCAGGTAGTGTCTGAAAATACTGAGGATGCCATCGGCAACATATGTGTGGCTGGAAGAGGCCGGGGCCATCATGACCACTTGGCCGTTGATCAGCTCCTCGCGGCGTTCCTCCTGATAGGCTAGATTTGTATCCATTGGGTAACTCCCTTCTGTGTGATTAATGCGGTTGTTAGTTACACTGAGGATAGTTTTCATTATTTTGCTTGTTCTAATAATTCAATTAACTTATTGCGATCCCAAAGAAGAACCCTGGTCTTTTCTGCAAGCTTCCTTGCACCTTCCGTAAAATGCCGATTTGTCATCACAGCCCCCACCTGACAGTTGTACATCTCTTTTCCAGCGTATACCTCCTGGATTGGCGTGTTGTCAAGATCAGAGGAATAGCACTTGCATTGGATGGCGTAATATACACCTTCTTTTACTGCAAGAATATCCACACCCTGGTCGCCACTGCCGGGAGTAACTTCGACTTCGGTAAATCCAGTCTGCTTCAAAAGTTCCGCGCACCAATTTTCAAAAGCATGACCGTCCATGTTGTCAACTTTTTCCATCTCACTCTCAATAGGAGACAGCCCGCGTTGTTGCCTGCGCCAATCATTTTCCTCTTGGATGATTTGGTTAAGGTCAATCGTAGCAACTGCCGCTTCCGGGGCACTCGGTACAACCTTAACGCGACGTTCATATTCCTGCCTTGAAATGAGAATCAAACGCGGACGTGTCCCTTCAAATGGTCCTACAATACCGGCTTCTTCGAGAGAATCTACTATTTTTGCTGCCTTAGAATAACTCCATTTTCCACGCCGTTCCAACATTGAGACAGAAGCCTGTCCAGTTTCAAAAATAATCTCAACCGCTCTATGTGCATCTTCGTCAAGAGCTATAGTTCCAACAAGCGCATCTAATGATTTTCCTGTCATTACACTTTTTCGAAGTTGCTCTATCCGTTGCCGATTGTTATCTGCCATCAGTTTAGCAAGATATTCGTCTTTTTCTATTTCATCAAGGAGAACGATAATAGCATCTTGTCCTGCACCAGACTTTCGAATTTCCAGCAGTGTGCGAGCAATAAAGTCATTTACTGTTGCTCCAATTTTTGCTTTTGCATTTTCCAGTTCATCCCTAGGCGTTGGATACATAGAAATATGCTTCTGCTCATTTAGATAAATTAGCTCTTCAGTGGCTTTAACAAACTCCTGGTATGAATACGTAAAATCAAATATAGATGTTGATTTGTTAATTTCATCCGCATAATACTTAGCATCCTCAATAAGCTCCTGCGCACGTTTTTTCAAATCGGATGGAGATTGGGGCAATAGAAAATTTACCTGCGCTTCCCTTGCTTTTTTGGGGATATATCCCAATATTCGTTTTAACAAATAAATCACCCCCGTTTTGCTAAAGAAATCCTGGAAATAGGCCAAATTGTAGATATTATTCGTGGCCTGGACATAACCGATGAAATCATAATCGATAGGGGCGGAAGAGGGGTAAAGTGGCCGGACTCCCCTATAAAGTGGGACATCTCATGAGCAAGTATCACTGCTGACAAACAGATTTTCTGTCACTTGGACCCGTTCATACCACCTGTTTTCGGGCAAACGGAGCAGGATTGCTTGAAGTGGCCTGATATGCCGTGCTATACTTTACTCACGCGAATACATAGCCCACAGGCGCCAGGGCGGAAAGGAATTGCAATGTCTGAAACCGATACTAAGATTCTGGAAGCATTCCGTCTTCTGACTCCTGACCAGAGGCAACTGGCAATTTTTTCTGCGCTGCTATCATCACCTGCATCTGGGCGAGAAGCATCTGCTTCTGATCCTCCGTCAAATCCTTCACATAGCGCATAAGGAGCTTTTCCATCCCATCCTCGGCAACGGGGGTGGGATGTTCTGCATTTTCATCATCGGTGATGCCACAAAGAAACAGAAAAGAAACTCCAATTTCAATTGAAATCTCATACGCTTCTTGTAATGATAGTTGGGGCTTTCTTTCGGCAATATCCAAAAGTTTATATATATCAAAATCTAAATCTTCCGGCATTGCGCCATCTATATTACTAAGAATTGTGTCAAGTCTATCATAAAAGACGTGTATCCATTTCTCTGCCTTAGATTCTTCATCACACCCGATAAGATACGCAGGAGAAACGCCAAGCGCATTGGCAATGGCAATAAGGTTATCAATCGGGATATTTGTAATAATCCCGTTTTCATATTTGTACAATGTTTGTTTTTTGATGCCAACAGAATCAGCTAAGAAGCTCTGAGGATACTCCCGCGCATACCTAAGTGCTCGTATGCGTTCACCTATAGTCATAAAGCTTCAGTCCCTTCAAATATTTACTACTCTGTATCGCCAATCTGACTCTCTGCTGCTCCCTATCATAGCACATATCCTGCAAAGTTACAATACTTTCTGGAAAATTTACACAAATAACTTGACAAGTTACCGTGGGCATGGTATAGTTGGAATGACCTCAAAAGTTACGAGTCAAAGGAGGTGATGAAGTGTTTTCCGAAAAAGAGCTAAAAGCCCAAATGGTATCACAGCCACAAGGGGCTCGATAGCCTCCAGGAGGCCCCGGAACGCGGCCATAAGCGGCTCGAAATCGAGCCCCTTCGCCCACTCCAGCGTTGACGCCGTAAGCCGTTCTAGTGGCCGCTCTGGTAGGTGCCGCCGGCATCGTAGTTGTAGGAGTACTGGACGCCGTTTGCCTCGATGTTGATCCGGGGGGAGCCGTCATCCACGGGTGCGAGAAGCTGCATCCGCATCCGCTCCGCCACGACACGCGCGCCCTCCACCAGGGTGTTGGTGTCGTCGTAGACATGGTTCAGGACCTCCAGGGCGTAGGGGTCGCTGGCCTCCCGCACCCGCATGATGTTCTGCTCGTCCTCCTCCTTGACCAGCATGGACTCCCGGAAGAAGGCCATCTGGGTCTCGTCCATCTTGATGCCCTCCCGGCTGCGCAGGGTGGACTTCGCGTCGAAGTTGGACGGCGCCAGGGACACGGGCAGGCCCTTGTGGGTCTTGATCCACTTCAGGTCCAGGCCCATCTTCTTCCTGGGCGGGAACAGGCCCTCGCCGAAATACGCCTGCCGGTTGCCGGCGGCCTCCGTCTGCTGAATGGCAATCGCCTTCGCGCTGTAGATTTCAGTCAGCCTCATGTTCTTTTCCTCCTCGTCACATAAATACAACGTTCTTCAGCGCGGCCTTGACCGCCTCGCTGATGGTCACGCCGGAGTGGGCCTCCGCCGCAGCGGTATTGATGTAGCCGCCGACGACCACCGTGCCCTGGGGGCGCTTCTGGTCCACGTCGTGGAGCAGGATGCCGAACGCGTCCGCCCCCGCAGCCTTGGTCCCCTTTGCGGCCATCGGCGTGCCGGCCTTGCACACGCCGTCCGTGAAGGAGGCGGCGTCCAGCGTCATGGCGTCCCCCACGAACTCGCTGTTGTGGAGGATCTCCACATCCGCGCTGACGGTTTTGGTTTTGTACCCCATCGCTTCAAGTGCCATTACGATTTCCCTCCTGTATAAGCAGAAATGATGTCATTGGCGGCTTTGCCGCTCTCCGCGTTGGCCTTGCCGATGGCCTCCGCCATCAGCTCCGCCGGTGTTTTCGTCCCGCCATCGCCGGGAGCGCCGTGCCCGCCGCCGCCTCCGGTGATGAAGCGCGGGGACGCCTTGTCGGGGGCAAAGGCGTCCGGGTCCGCCTCCCGCTGGGCCTTGATGAAGTCGTCCAGGCCCGTGAGCTCCCCGTCCGTCAGCTCCAGCTTCTTCTCCTTGACGCGGGCGATGAAATCCCGCTCCGCCGCCTTGCTGGAGAATTTCAGCGCCCTGCCGGAGATGGCCCGGGTGATGGCGTCGGAGTAGTCCCGGTCCGCCAGTTTGGCGTCGCGCTCAGCAATGTCGGTCTTGTACTTCTCCTGGAGCTCGGAGAGCTGCTTCTTGATACCAGCTGCATCGCCATCGCCGCCGGCATTTTTCAGCTTCTCCAGCTCCTCGCTCGCGGTGGTGAGCTTTCCCTGGGCCTCCGCCAGAGCGGTCTGGGCGGTGGTGGTCTGGGCCTTCTCCTGGTTGACGTCCTGGGTGTTCTCAGCTAGAATCTTGTCAATGACGGAGTCCTCCAGACCGAGGTTTTTCAGAAACTCGCGTGTCATGATACCTCCTGTTTCTCCCGGATTTTTGTGACGCCGGGCCGTCAAAATTGGCATAATAAACGGGACCAACTGTCGGGAGGTCCCGATAGTCAGCCCCTATGGCGCTCTGTTTGATGTCTTTTTCGTTTGTAACAATTTTCCTCTTGCCAAATCAGCAGTTAAAGAATCTTGCAGGCGGTTTGAAGTGTGTCCACTATTTCAGCCTCCCTTCCAGCGCCATTTTGGCGATGGTAGCCATTGCACGGTCGTGGTCGCGTTCCCCATCCCATACCTCCCATATGGGATCATCTTCCGGATAGGGCTCTGCCTTTTCCAATATCGCTTCAAAAAAGGCTCTATCTTTGGCAGATAAATCGGATGCCATACTTTTCCGCCCCCTCTAAAAATTGATTGAGTTCTTCTGCATATTCCAACGATGTTTGGATATTTTTCAGCTTCATTTGTTCCATCAACAGTGCTTTAGAAAAACCGACCGGGTTATATGCCCCCGTTTTCTGTAACAAATAAATTGCCCCATCGTTTCCAATAGCTGTCATTGTCTCCAAGTTAAAACGTGTTCCAAAGTTTTCAATATCAGCCATTGAAAATGTCAGTCCTGAAGGATGGTTGTGTATAAAAATATGCGGCATCTGGTATCTCGGCATAACAATCTGGTGCCCCGCATTCTCCCCGATTTTCCGCTCAATCAGCCGCATATCCGGTGTATAGACCGCCCCGGCCTCCGTACCCACCGACTTGTCCATCACCGCCCGCAGTAACTCCCTATGGGCCGTTTGCAGCCGCTCCGCCTGCTCTTGGCTCCAGCCGTCCGGACGGACTTGCGGGACGCGCCGGATGGCTTCTTCGGTGATCGGGATGCCCTTGTATCCCTTATCATTCAGTATACCAGATTCTGTCCGCTTTGCAAGAGGTTTTGAAGTTTTCCCAACATCACCGCCGTCTGGATACAGCACCCGCATCCGCTCCCGCTGCTCCTTCAGCCCTGCGGTCCTGCTGAACGCGCGGTACTCCTCGTTGAGCCGCCGCAGGCGGATGTTCGCGGCCTGGGCGTCCTCGGTGAGCCCCGCCGCCTCGAAAGCGGCCTTGCGGCGTTTCAGCTTACGGATGGTGCGCTCGATCTGCCGCTGCTTCTGCGTGGCCTGATAGTCGTCATACTCCTTGCCCTCAAACTTGATTTTGGGCCGGTTCTCCGGCTTCATGGCTTCCAGCTCGGCGTCGGTGCAGGTGCGCTCGCTGACGCCCTCTATGAAAGGCCAGAAGGAGTGACGCTATCGGCAGTTAGCCCCTACTATGCCAGTCACGGAGCCATAGCCGCACGTCTTTTCAAAATCGGGGTATTCTGCCATTGCATCACCACCCTTACCTGCCATTGCTCAATCAGGCTCATGTTCAAACCTCCAATTTCCCACTCATAAGTTCCGGAAGCATAGCATCTCGCAGTTCCGCCAAAAGCCGGTTTTCCTCTTGGTTCAGATAGAAAATATGCTGTTTCCACATCGGCAAAAAGAAACTGATGAGACTGGACAGATTTTCTTTGTCCTGATTTTCTACCCTAAACTCGTTCTTGTTTTTCGTCAGGGTGATATACCGGCGGCTTTCGTAGTGACCGCCCAGTAGCTGGAATGTTTTGCCCAGTCCTTCATCATCGGCCTGCTTGTCCAGTTCTGCGACTTCATACAGACCGATGGCCTTTGCCAACGTTTCATTGCAGGTGATTTTGATAACGCTCCGCTCTCTAGAAACGCGGTTGATGTCCGCCATAATATCAGCGTATGAACGGTGCTGTCCTTCTTGTTCCTGCAATGCTATGTATCTTGATGGAACAAGGTTGCAGTCATTTTTGAGGATGTCATTCATGCTGACTTCCTGCGAAAACTCCGGCTCATTGCGGCAATCACCGCACACGGCAGAAATTACATCGTCTGGCAAAACATTGACCGTTTTGTGGTAGGTTCTATTTTCGTGGCTTGTTCCGCCAAACTGACCGTTTTGGTCGCGCTGTTCCTGTGCCGCCTTTTTGCGGCAGTCGTAAAACTTTACGGCCTTGTTTCCACCAGAAAACACAATTACGCAGGTCGGAATGCTGGTTGCCTCGAACATCTTATCCGGCATAGAAATGACGCGCTCCAGCATTCCGGCACTTAGCAGATATTCCCGCATTTCTTTTTCCGGTTCGCTGGACAGAACGCCGCGCGGGAGAACGAACGCGCACCGCCCGCCTGGTTTCATCTGACTTAACGCTGTCAGAACAAATGCAAAATTGGCATTTGAGGATGGCGGAATAGGCTTTCCAGAAAAACGGCTGTCCGCCAGCATTGGCGCAGGCGCATCCCATTTGATGTTGTAGGGCGGATTTGAAATCACCTCATCGGCAAGAATGTCAGGCGGATTCTGGATTTCCTCAATCTCTGAAAATTCGGAACCAGGGGACAGCTTGTATCCATTCTCAAATTCCAGCGTCAGGGCGTTCCGGTTCAGCACATAACCGTCCATATTCCGCACTGCCATATTGAACAGCAGCAGCGGGATAACTCGTCCATCCAATTCCTCGCAGATAAAAGTTTTGTTTGGACTCTGCACCCATTTCTGGATAGTCAATGCACCGCTACCGGCGCACAGGTCATAAACCACGCTGCCGCCCGTTTCTGTGGCGGTGGCACACAGTTTGGCGATACTCTTTGGCGTGTAATCCTGGCATTTTTCTTTGCGGTCTGCGTAGTAATACTGGAAAATCTTTTGCAATTCGTCTGTATGCAAATTTTTGCCCATCATATCCACATAGTAGGAAAGAACGCTGTTTTTTTCTGGGGACATCAATGTCCTTAGCGGTAGGCTGTCCCGGATTTCCCTGTGCCACCGTAGCCGGTCATCATCTCCCGGCAGTAGCCGCAGAACAGCTTTGTCGTCAGCAGATACTCCTCCCGCCCCCTGGAACGAGCGGGAGCTTTTTTGTTTCGGTCAAGGATATGCTCTACCCGCTGAAAAAGCTCGTCCTCGATGATACGGGGCATACCTCCCGGCGTTTCCGTGTCCTTGTAGATGTAATAGCCGATGTATC
>OFFK01002522.1_pt1 | contig 11023 bp, 7 predicted proteins | sample 1521361 | NCBI WGS metagenome assembly OFFK01 (sample SAMEA3504096, study PRJEB24116) | mouse gut metagenome | biome: mouse gut; feature: mouse-associated habitat; material: faeces | place: Denmark | collected 2011
GCCGGGTGAAGTTGTCGTTGGAGATACGCCCGGACAGGGAATCCTCAGAGAGCTTTTGTCAAGGGTAAATCTCAAAAAACGGTTCGTCTGTCTAGAGGAAGACAGACGAACCGCTTTTGAATCTATGATGTATCACAGCTCAGGCGGGGACTTTAGATACTGCAAAAGCTGCTCCTCAAAGATTTGAAGTGTTTCTTCCACAAATTCTTTCAGCTTAACTGGGTCACGCAAGTCCATGGCGCATTGGTTCATGGTCTTAAAATTAGGCACGTCATCGTAGGACACGGCCTGCTTACCGTTGGAGTAACGCCAGACAAACCACCAATTGCTTCGGGAAGCGATGACGCGGAAGGCAGGAAACTGCTTCTTGACCGTCTCCATGGCGGCGTCATCTACTTTTACTTGCATCCAATCGTTTTCTCTCTTCTTCTCCACCAGACAAAAACCACCAACCAGATAGCCGTCGTCAGAGGCCTCAATGCGGAACCACATCTCTTGGCTCGAATCAGAAAATTCCAATCCCTCCGTTTTTACCTTGTAGTTCACGCCGGGGCAGAAGTTCAAACATTGCAGGTTCGTTTTCTTTTTTTCCTTCAACTCCGCACTGCAATAGGACTTGTAGGAATCCTCCAACCATTCCAACTGGTAGGTTTCCGCAATCGCTTTCCTGTCGATTGCTTCCTTGAATGCCTCTAATACAGTACAAGCCAAGCTGCCATCCGCCGATTGCTTTTTCGGATTGGACAAAAACCACTCAATAGCCCCTATGTACTGTCGCACTTGTGCCAGCAGTTCAGCGTTTTGATCGGATTTAAGCTGCTTTTCCCTCCGTTCCTCCAGCCATGTGCAGATACTTTTCCAGGAGATGCATGTGACAGCGCTTTCTTCTAATGTATTCCCCTTATCCCTGGACTGCATGGTCCACGGGGAGGGTTTCGTTTTATCGTCCTTTGTCAAATAAACCAATTTGGCGTTGCGGGCATAGAAGTGATAGTCATAGCATTGAGACTCCTGGTCACCAGCGTTGATCTTGACCTCAACAGGAATAGAAAACTGGGGATGTTGGAGCATGATATCGATTCTCCGTCCGTTGTCAATCAGGTATTCCGCCATGACGCAGGTTCTTTCCAGATTTTTCAGCTTTGCACAGTCCATTTGCAAACATACTTCCAGGAAGGACTTCAAAAAGGACGTATCCAGCTTGTTCTCACCGACTTGTGCCCCTTTGGGTCCAGCAAATCCGCCAGAAAACGGCACATTAGCACCTCGTCCTGTGCCATTTTCAGCGCCTTGAAAATATTGCTTTCCATCACGATTTCTCCTTCTCTTTTTTCAATGGCGAAGAAATTTTCTGATATCGCTCCCATCCATTCCGCAAAATTTCTCCAATCTCCCGCCGTAGCCAAAGCGGCTCCAGAACCTCACAGACCTGCACATATTGCAGCGCCCAGAATTTCAGTCCGGCTGCCCCGGTAAACACCATGACGTCAAAGGTTTCGTCCCCATTGTCCCGAAGCTGCGTCTCCATACCAAACCGGTCCAGCACGTCGCTGACCAAATCCGCCTCGCAGCGCAACACCGCCCGGACGGCCTCGCCGGAAAAGGGGTAGACCCGCTCCCGGACATACCGCTCCAGGTTCAGCCCGGGCGGCAGAGGAGCTATGGGCTGGTCCTCCAGCAAAACCGGCGACTGAATCCGGTCCACCCGATAGTGGCTGATATTCTCCTTCCCCTGATACCGGCAGAGAAGGTAGTAGTTCCCATTGGTAAAGAAAAGGCCATAGGGCGACACCCGATAGGGCTGCTCACGGCGGGGATGGAGCCGCTTGTCCATGCCGTATTCCATGTACTGAAACTCCACCTGACAGCTGCGTGACACCGCCTCCTCCAGCACCTCCACGGACAAAAAGGTCTCCTGATTGATACCGCGCCAGGGTGTTCCAACGGACAGGGGGCGGCACTGCTCCCGCTGCCAGCGGCTCAGGCCCCGCCCCAGCTTCTTCAGCAACCGCTCACACTGACGCCGGGAAATGCCCGGAAAAGCGGAAGCGGCGTCCGACAGCACACGCACCTCCGACGGCTCCAACGGGCGGGACAAAAGTCGATAGCCCTCGCCGTCGTCCTGATACTCCGGAATATGACAGCCCACGGTCCGCAGCTTGTCCAGGGCGGTGTAGACCGCCCGCCGGTCACAGCGCAGGCCGTACTCCGTTCGCAGCAGACGGAGCAACTCCCCCATGGGCAGGGCGTGGTCGGCGTCAGTATGCTCTGAGAGGACCTGATAGACCCGGAAGGGAAGGATGTTTATGGACACGGCGGCGCCTCCTTTTCCTGATGGATTATTATACCATAAGCGCGGCACGGATAGCAACCACCCCCTGTACTTGTTTTGGTACAGGGGGGTGTGCTAACATTGCGGAAAATCCATTTGAAGGAAAGGATTGTGCGTTTATGGAAAAGAGGCCAGCAGGAAAACGGCTTCTCAGGGAGACGGATTACGCGCTTTTGAAACGAGTGCTGTGCGGCGCTTCCAGTCTGATTTGCCTGGATGAGGATGATTTGACGGTTCTGCAAAAAGGCGAGGCTGCGTTCCTTTGGGAAAGCCCTCCATGCGCGTCAATGGACAAACTGATTAGCCTGGCCCCGCTGGCAGCAGCGAAAATGGCGCCGGAGCGGGGCCGAAAAATCGTATCTGCAGTGCTATATGTCAATGTACCTGGGGATATGAGCCTCGAAAACCTGGATGGACTATGCCGTGCAATCCAGCGGCCGGTTCCAGAAGACGCGGATATTCGATTCGGCTGCGGCTATAACGAAAAAGCTGGTTTCCTGCTGGCCACTTCTGAGGGAAGCACAGAGAAAAGGAGGGAAACGCGATGACCTATGTGATGTCGGATATTCACGGCTGTTATGAAAAATACAGGTCCATGCTGGAGACCATTGAATTTGCGGAGGATGACACCCTCTATGTGTTGGGGGACGTACTGGACCGGGGGCCGGACGGGTTCAAGATCCTGCTGGATATGGCGGCGCGGTCTAACGTAATTGGGCTTCTGGGAAACCATGAGCTGCTGGCCGCTGCGGTGCTGCCTTCCCTTTTGCGTACCATGCGCCAGGGAGAGGAGCAGCCTTTGAGTAAAGCGGAACAGGCGCAGATGCAGGAATGGATTCAAAACGGAGGGAAGGCGTCCATCCTGCAATTTCTCCAGTTCAGCGGGGAAGAAATGCAGACCGTGTGCGAGTATCTGCCGGAATTGTCCGCCTATGAGGAAATCGCGGTACAGGGACGGCAGTTTGTTCTGGTCCACGCCGGGCTGGAGCATTTTTCCGCTGCCCGCTCTTTGGAGGAATATGACCTGGAGGATCTCCTGCTCTGCCGCCCGAACCCGGAGACCGCCTATTTCCCGGACAAGACCCTTGTTTTCGGGCACACCCCCACCCGACTGCTCTTTAGGCAGACCGGGAAACCGGAACTGCCGGACCGGATTTTCCATCGCAATACAATGATTGGCATCGACTGCGGGTGTGCCTATCCCGGAGGACGGCTGGGGTGCTTGTGCCTGGATACCATGGAGGAGTTTTATGTGTAAGAATTTCATAAGAAGAGTTCATTCGGTTTGCCGCGCACATTTTAAGAGAAATTCCGCACACAGGAAATCTGTGGAAAGGACTGAGTTGAGCTGCCACACAGACTTTACCCCGGGGGAGGGTATTCTTTCTCCGAAGGAGTGGATCAACAACGCCCGTGAAGCCGGCGTCCGGGCCATTGCGATCACGGATTTTCAAAATGTGGACGGGTTTATGGAGGCGGCGCAGGCGATAGAGAAACTGCGCCGGGACGCAGGATCGGGAGAGCTGGATCTCAAGGTGCTCTATGGCCTGGAAGCTGTGCTGGAGGACGGGTGCCTGATTCATCTTCTGGTGCGGCATCAGGAGGGTTTGGCTCAGCTTTACCGGCTGCTGGAAAGCCGGGAGAAGCGTCCGTTTCTGCGTAAATCGGAGATCAGCGAACATCGAGCCGGACTGTTGGTAGGCTGTCCCGGCAGGGACGGAGAAGTTTATCGCGGGATTCTGAAAAATTTGGATGATACCTGCCTGGAGGAAATCGCCGGGTTCTATGATTATCTGTCGGTCCTGCCGCCGCAGCATTACAGACTGCTGTCCACACGGGAACACGCTCCATGCAGCGAAGCCCTTGGGGCGGAGGACTTGATCCTCAAAACCATTGCTCTTGGCAAGCGGTCAGGCAAGCCGGTGGCCGCAGCAGGAAACATACGGGTAGCAAATCAGGATTGGGGTATGTTCCGAAGCAGTATGGCTTATCGCGCCCTGAAGGCTAGGGACCTGGTCCTTGACCCAGCCGTCCTTGGCAGACGGCTGGGCAAACCGACAGCTGCAGCGAGAAATACACACACGGGAAATCAAGATTGGGGTATGTTCAGATACGGTATTACGTATCACATTTTGAAGTGTGAGGATTGGAATATGTCCCTGCCGAACTGCCTCTACACGGAAGAGGACGGGGCCTGGGATGTATCCCTGCCGGATCTCCTCTACACGGATGAGATGTTGGACGCCTTCTCTTTTCTGGGAAAAGAATCAGCGGAAGAAGCCGTCATTCACGCGCCCAACCGTCTGGCGGATCTCTGCGAAAAAATCCGGATTTTCCCGGAAGATCAACGATGTTTTCAGCCCATCCTGCCCGGTGCATATCAGACCGTAGCAGACCTCTGCCGGGAGCGGCTCCGGATACAGTACGGCAGCATGATTCCTGAGACGGCACGGGAACGGACAGAGTATGAACTTGCAATTCTGCAAAACAATGAATGGTTCTGCTCCGTTCTCCTGATTGGCCGCCAGCTGGTACAGGGGCTCCAGGGAAAGGGGTATCCGGTCTGTGCCATAGCCAGGTACTACTCGGACTCCGGTTATACATATTCGTATGCCTCATATCTGCTTGGCGTGACCGAAGTCGATCCTTTGGCCATACAGATCCCCCGTGAACGCTTCAGGATACCTGACGCGCCTGATTGGAAATTTGCATTGAACGTTCCAGAAGAGTGTGTGGAGGAATGCTGGAAAGAGGCCGTTGCGATCCTTTCTCGAATATTTCCCAAGGGAATGGTGGTATCAATGCCGGAATCATATCAATCCAACGGAAGGATTTTCGTCCCCAATGCTGCGCAGCTGCGCAACTGGCTGCCCTTGAAAAAGGTTGACGGAGAATATTGGGTCCCTCATGGAGCCGCTGAGGATTTTCCCAGCCTGTTTCGGTTGTATTTAGTGCCCGCAAAGGACCTGAGTCTGCTTCGCAAACTGGAACAGTCAACTGGAACACACCCATCCTCCATAAACATTGAAGAAGATTCGCTTCCGTTATTATTGCGGGATCAAACGGATATCCCAGAGCTTGGATCTTCAGATATCCAGGCAATCTGGAAACTGGCAGACCCCCAAACAATGAATGACATCATCAAGGTTTTTGCTCTACGCCACTCTTGGGGCGTTTGGGAGGACAACGGTGAGGAGCTGGTGAAAAAGAAGGCCGTTCCATTCAGCGAGATCATTGGGAGCATGGATGATGTTTTCTGCCGTCTGCTGGACGCGGGATTGGATGTTACGTTTGTGGAACAGATGCTTTCGGATTCACTTGAAGAACTGGATGAAGAATGCAGTTCTATCCTGACACAAAATGGGATTCCAGAATGGTTTATCAATTCCTGCAACAAAATTATAAAGCTCTCTCCAAAAGCGTATTGTGCGGCCGCTTTTGCGATACCGGCACTTAAAGCGGCATGGTATAAAGCACATTTTCCGAAGGAGTACGCGCAGGCGTATTCTGAATGGCATTCGACTTGTATTGAACGCGCTGAAACAACGATCACGGGGAGACCGGTATGAACGCTCAAGAAATCAAGAACATCCTGATCGCCTATCTGAAGGCAGCCAATCATGAGATCCGGATCTACCAGGAAAAAAGCATCGGGGGCGCGGTGTGCGACCTGATGACGGTGACCAACTGCCTGACGGGCTACGAGATCAAAAGCGATTTGGATAATTACCAGCGGCTGGATCATCAAATCACCGCCTATGACCGTTTTTTTGAAAAATGCTATATCGTTGTAGGCGGCCGCCATCTAAAATCAGCGGGACAGAAGGTACCCGACCACTGGGGCATCATCACAATTCAAAGTGACCGTGTCGTCGTCAACCGCCCTGCCCGTGCCGGGAATCCGGCCTGCGCCAGCCAGCTGAGCGTCCTCTGGAAGCTGGAGCTGTCCAACCTGCTGACAAAAGCGGGACTCCCGCTGTATACTTACAAAAGCAAGGAGTACATCATAGGCCAGATCGTGGAAAAACTGAATCAGGCAGAAATCAGGCAGCATGTGGCCTATGAACTGATGCACAGGGACTATGCGCTGTTCAACGCAAAGGACTACTCCCTCCATTTCAAGGCAGCGCAGACGGAAGATGCCGCTGGCGCAGTATCCGGCCTGCCGGCGGCGGAGATCGTGGACGCCCTGTCTGAACAGGATCTCGGAGAGATGACCCTGGACCGGTGGATCGCGCTGTATGCCCAGGCCAAGGAGCTGCAAAAAAGCAAGGAGGACCTTAGCCGTGTGCGAACGGCTCCGAAGACGCCCCACGATATCCCTTATACCGATATTGAGGTTTCATTGGGCGTGCCTTGGGTCAGTGAAGAGATTATCAGTGATTTCACCTATTTTCTTTGCACGGGAAAAGAGGCGTTTGCCGCGAAGGGGGATATGCCGCACAAGCTTGTCAGCTATGAGCCCCTGACCGGATACTGGTATGTGGAAAACAAGCAGCGTGGATATGGGGACAGGACGCGGATTGAGAGAACCTATGGCCTGCCAAATTACAACGCGCTGTATATTCTGGAGGCTGCGCTGAATCTCCGGGAGATCCGGCGGGAGACGAAAGAGGAGACCCTGGCGGCGCAGGAAAAGCAGGAGGCCATTGAGAAGCTGTTCAAGGAATGGGTATGGCAGGACGAGGACCGCCGCTGGGAGATCGAGGAGGCATACAATAAGATCTTTCAGGACTGCCGGGCCAAAGAATACAGCGGCCGTGAATTGAAATTCCCAGAAATGAGCCCGGATGTCACACTGTTTAACTACCAAAAGGATGCCGTCATGCGGGTGATCTCGGAGAAAAACACGCTTCTGGCCTTTGACGTGGGGGCGGGGAAAACCTACATCATGATCGCCGCCGCCATGAAAATGCGCCAGGAGGGGAAGTCCCGGAAAAACCTGTTTGTGGTGCCCAACCATATCGTGGGCCAGTGGGAGCTGATTTTCAAACAAATGTATCCCGCAGCCAAGGTGCTGTCGGTGGACCCCGCCGCCTTTCGGCCCCAGCTTCGGCAGAAGGTGCTGGGGCAGATTCAGCGCGGGGATTATGACGGCATCATCATGGCGTACAGCTGCTTTGAGATGATCCCTCTGTCAAAGGAATACCTGATGGAGCAGCTGGAGTGGAAACTCCGGGAGCTGGACGCCTCGCTGCCGGAGAGTTGGAAGGAACGGTATTTTCCAGGGACCGGCGCGGCGGTGGAGCGGGAGAAGGCCTACCTCAAAAAGCAAATTTTTGGTCTGATTGGTACGCTGAAGAACCGCACGGAAGCCATCACCTTTGACCAGCTAGAGATCAATACACTCTTTGTGGACGAAGCCCACAACTTCAAGAATATCCCCCTGAGGAGCAATCTGAAGGGAATTTCCGGCGTCAATATTACCGGCTCTAAAAAATGCCTGGAAATGCTCTACAAGGTGCGGTGCGTCCAGGAGCAAAATCAGGGCCGGGGCGCGGTCTTTGCCACCGGTACGCCGCTGTGCAATTCGATCTCGGACGCCTACGCCATGCAGATGTACCTGCAATACGACAAGATGAAGGAAACACACCTGGACCGCTTTGACAACTGGGTCAAATCCTTTGCCAAGCCCGAGCGAGTATGTGAAATCGACGTGGACACCTCAAAATACCGTTTTGTCCTGCGGTTTGCGCGGTTTTTTAATCTGCCGGAGCTGTCCAGGATGTTTTCCCAGATAGCTGCCTTTCATGCGGTGGACAACAAGGAAGGGGTTCCGCGGCTGGAGCGCTACAGCGATGTGATCCTGCCCCGCAATGCAGCGCTGCAAAGCTACATGGACCAGCTGTGCCGACGCTCGGAAGAAATACGTGCAAAGCAGGTGGGCAAGACCGCAGACAATATGCTTAAAGTGAGTACCGACGGCAGAAAGGCGGCGCTGGACCTGCGGCTGGTGAAGCAGGAGCAGCCCGGTGGGGAGATCTCCAAGGTCTGGCGCTGCGTTCGGCAGGTCATGGAGATTTACAAGGAGTATAACGGATGCAGCCAGATCATTTTTTGCGACTATTCCACGCCCAAGACAGAGAAGTTCAATATATACGACGAACTGAAACAGGAATTGATGAAGCAGGGTGTTCCATCCAAAGAAATTGCCTTCATTCACAGCTGTCGCTCCGAGGCAGAAAAGGTGCGGCTCTTTGAAAAGGTGAACTGCGGCGCGGTACGCGTCCTGCTGGGCTCCACCTTCAAATTGGGCATCGGCGCCAACGTGCAGACCTGGCTCAAGGCCATCCATCACCTGGACGTACCCTGGCGGCCCTCCGACATGGTACAGCGGGAGGGGCGCATCCTCAGAAGAGGAAACCGGTACCAGGAAATCAAGATTTTCCGCTATATCGCCGAGGGAAGCTTCGATTCCTACTCCTGGCAGTTGCTGGAAACCAAGCAGCGGTTTATCTCCCAGTTTTTAAGCGGCTCGGAATACCAGCGTTCCACCTCCGACCTGGAGGAAAATGTATTGACCTACGCGCAGGTCAAGGCCCTGGCCATCTCCCAGCCGCTGATGAAAGTGCTGGCCGAGAAAGAAAATGAGCTGCGCCGCTTGCAGATGCTCTCCGATCACCACATCCACACCCAAGAAGCTCAGCGGCAAACCATCGTCGAGCAGGAGAAACAGCTGACCATTCTCAAAGGAAGGCTCACGGCTACTGAGCAGAATGCCAGCTACGTGGGCGGCATTTCTGAGGACGGCTTTCAGGCCGCTTACAGAAATTTGAAAGCGGTACTAACTGAGGACGTGATTTTGGGCAGAACAGCTTCTCCCCTGGAACTGTCGGTCTTGGGGTTCGGAATTGCAATCCCGGGAGTCGAGCAGCAGAACGCCAAAAAGCCCTATATTGTTCTGTCCCGCAATGGGGCGGACTATCCCATCGATATGGGACCATCCTCTACCGGGAACACACGCCGTGTGGTGAATTTTTTGAAACGGTTTCACGAGCTTCCCAAGCGCATCGGAGAACAGCGGGACAAATGTCTGAGGGAAATCGAGCGTTTGAGGGAACTGAGCCGGGAAACAAACCCCTATTTGGATAATATGAGGTCTTTGGAGAAAGAGATCATAAAAATACGCACCAAAATCACCTGAACTGTTGTAATGCGACTCTGGTGAAAAGTTCAATTTTTCAAAATGGGGAATGGCTCAAAATCAGTCGCGTGGTCATTGCTCATATCAGTATGGGGACGAAGGGATAGGGATGCATATCGGGCCGCCGTTCACACCGCAGGCCGTATTCGGTTCGCAGCAGGCGGAGCAGTTCCCCATGGGCAAAATATGGTCACGGCCAGTATGCACTGATGGTGGCAAGAATAGGGAGTTGACCTTAAAAAATCAGCAGAATTTTTGCCGTTTCACAGTGACTATGATAGTATCGTAATTGTCGGTGCCTGTCGGTCTGCCGAACTGCAAACCATAGAATTTTGTGCGGTTGGTTAGAAAGACGAACCTGTCCTCAAGTTATTTACAGTATAAGGCTGTCAAAGCATGACGGACAAAATCAAGGGTTTAAAAACGTAAGAAACGGCACATTTGAAAGTGTATCTTGTAAATTTCACTCGTATTTGGAACAGGGCAACAGCATTAAAATTTTAGCGAAAAGGATATCAAGAAAGCGGTCGGGATTGAGGGCAGCGGCAAAAAGTTTTTTCTGGATACTGAAGCGTTTGCCAAAATCAGCGTGTTTGCATAGAGCCAAGGCAGTTTTACGCAAGACGTTCAAATTGAGCGGATACATATCCTTACGAGCCTTGGAAGAATCTTCGTCAAAAATAACATCCAAGCACCAGTGCAGTTGGTTTTCAATCGACCAATGTTTGCGTACCGCATAAGCAAAGAAGTAATAAAAAGCGTGTATCCGTGTTTGTTGTGCCATTTCTGGTTACCGTTGAGCGCACAGAACCAACCGCCCGCAAGCCAGACCATTCGCTGCGCTCCGGTAGCCAGGGCAGGTCCGCCAGCAGGAGGTATTCCCGCTTTTCGATTCTTCCATGTCCCTTATCTCTGGTGACAAGGCTGGACAGTTCTTTTCCAAAATCCTGGAAATAGAGAGAAGCATTTTCCAGCAGAGTTGGTTGATTCCCTTTCAATCCAATCACATAGTCCGCTTTGCGGTCCTGAATCTTTTGGACGATGCCTTTCTGACAGCTCATTGCATCCGCGCTCACGATACTGCCCGCTATATTCAAGAAATCCAAAAGATCTGGCACCGCAGTAATCTCATTGGATTTCTCCTGCGTGACCAGTTCCCCAAGTACCAACTGGTTTTCCGCTGCAAACGCACTGACCACATGATACGCTTTGTGACTTTTGCGCTTGCTGCCCCGAATGGTTTTTCCATCTATGGCAATCACAGTGTCTTTTTCCCGGTGACAGCCCAACCAGTCATACAGGCATTCTGACAGCGCTTTCGGGTCAACTCGTTCAAATACTCTGCGAAATGTGTCACTATCCGGTATCCCATACGGCAATTCCAGGATTTTTCGCAGCCATTCCTCTCTTAGCTCCCCAAACGCCTCCATATCCGTGAAGTCTTCTCCGTTGCACACCAGGGTACACAGTCCAATAATAATATCTTCCAGCTTAAGATTGCGTTTTATTAGGAAAACACACTGTCAAAAGGATTTTATGCTTTGGCG
>OFFK01002524.1_pt1 | contig 11020 bp, 6 predicted proteins | sample 1521361 | NCBI WGS metagenome assembly OFFK01 (sample SAMEA3504096, study PRJEB24116) | mouse gut metagenome | biome: mouse gut; feature: mouse-associated habitat; material: faeces | place: Denmark | collected 2011
AGCCTTCCAGCAGGTTAATGACGCCCCACACGCCCAGGCCAGCGCCGAGGGCAATTACCAGAACCTTCAAAGTGTCGATAGCAGAAGTGAAAAATTCCATTAAAATACCTCCATAATGTTGTAAAATATTGATTTTGAATGTGACAGGGAATCCTCCCCGGAAATATGAAACACCGCCAACTGAACGTGTCAGTCGGCGGTGCTACCGGGCCGGGAACGTGGCTTTTGAGTAACAGCTATCAAAAGCGGCTTGTCCGGCCAGACGGTCAAAGATTGTGCCAGCCTTTACAAATGCCGGTTTCTGCCGTATAATGCAGATAAATCAGGCAAATGGAGTTTCCTATGAACAATAGAGATTTGACTGGCAAGGTAAATTCAGCCATGTACCGGCAATGCCGGGACCGGGGCTTTGCGGCTCCGGTGGATGTGCTGATGGAAATAGGCTATTTGTCCAAAAAGGACTATGAAAACTGGCGGTATGGGCGCGTCTCCTACTTGGAGCGCGTCTGTACGGCCAATTTAAGCAAGCTGTCCACCGTCATGCACCAGATGCGGGTGTATGCGAAAAAGGCGGGGTTAAAGCCGTCTTTCTGCTGCTACAAACGGTGGGGCGTAAAGAAAAAGGGGGGTCAGGGCCATAAGCCGGTAATCCCCCTTCGGTTCAGCAAGAACGGCAATCCAGAAATTGAACGCTGGTATGCCACGCACTTCGTTGATACAAAGCGGGTCAGCCAGCTAAAGGCGGCAGCATTGGAGAGAGTGGAGCCGCCCCGTCAGGAGGGGGAATCCTCGGAGGACGGAGCTTCCATTTCGTAGCACTCGAAAACATCATCCGGCTTCACTGTCAGCCTGCGGGCCAGGAACTTCGCAATATCAAAGTAATTCTTCTTGCTGGAATCCAGCAGATACTTGTACTGCGGGTGCTTGGTAATGTCAAACTTGTCGGAGAAAAACGGCCTTACGCCCTGCACCTGCAAGATGCACTTGCCGCCGTCCATCACCGCGAGTTCGTCCACGTCCATGAGCGCCCTGCCTAATTTCTGGTAGTTGACGCCCATACTCCGCTGGCTTCCTCTGGTATCGGACGTGTTATAGCTGTCTATTGTGGCTTTCCCTAAAGTTTCAGAAATCTCCTTTAAGGTGCTTCTTTCCTTGCCTCCGAGGAACAAAACGCAGGAACAGTTGCCGATAATTGTCTCCGCATGGTCCTTGTAGACCGCTTTGAGCTGGCTCTGCGTCTGCACAACAATGTGCGCGGAAATCTCGCGGGAGCGAATCACGCTGATGAGGTGCTGGAAGTTGGGAATCTTCTGGTTGGCGAACTCGTCCAGAAGGCAGGTGACGTGGGTTTTCAATGCGCCGCCGTTCTCTAAAGCCTTGTCGCACAGGACGTTGAACATCTGCGTGTAGACCATGGCTGAGATGAAATTGAAGGTCATATCCGTATCGGAGACGATACAGAACAGGGCCGTTTTTCGGTCCCCGATCTTGTCCAGCTCCAGGTCGTCGCCCTCCATGAGCTGACGGACCTCTTTAATGTCAAAGGGAGCCATCCGAGCGCCGCAGGAAATCAGGATTGACTTAGCTGTTTTGCCCGCTGCCATTTTGTATTTGACATACTGCCGGACGGCAAAGTGTTCGGGGTCACGCTGTTGCAACTGTTCAAACATCAAATCAACGGCATTTTTGAAGTTTTCATCATCTTCACGCACTTCTGAGGCGTTCAGCATTTCCAGCAGGGTGGTCATGTTCTTTTCTTCCTCCGGGGCCTCGTACCAGATATAGGCGATGAGCGCCTGATAGTACAACGCCTCGGCCTTAGCCCAGAAATCTTCACCGCCCTTGCTGTCCTCGCCCTTGGATAGTGATAGGTAAGACTCTGGTTTTAACGCCTCGGTCTTTTCCCCCACTCCACACCGGACGGGCGCCATTTCGACGCATCCGGCGCACCCTCTTACTTTGTTTTGGGACACCCTTTCCGAGAGTGCCCCATATTCAATGGAGTAATGACATATTGACTGTATAAAGATTTACAGTGCATCAATGAGCATTTTTATCCTTTTCTTCTTTTTCGGGAAAAGCACATAAAGCTGTTCAGGGGTACTGCTGTGCAAAATTCGATGTTCCAGCTCTGAAAGAACACAAAGGTTATCAAAGTCATTGCTTCCACCCTTGTACCGGGGTATAATATGGTGGCAGTGGTATTCATCCACCGGCACAAATTCACCAGACAGATAGCTGATACCTTTCATTGAGCTGTATTTACTGATTCTGAACATTGCAAGCCGACTATTTTTGATATACTTTGAGGTGTTCACCAAATAAGTTATCATTTCCATCGAAACACCGGGCCTATGCTTTTTCTCACCATAGTGATAAGGATTATCCCTCTTTACAGTTCCTTTAACTGCCGCAATCAAGCCTTTATCATAGCTTGCCCAGCTAATCTCGATGATTGGAAATCCCTCAAAACAATAGTAGCCGTTTTTTCCCCATGAGCTGTACTTTCCTTGAAGATAGTTGTTCTTACAGAATTGCTCATATGTAAACTTAGCCGTCTTTTCCATTGTGTGGTAAAACAGTTTTTTAATTCGCCAGCCTAATTGATTAAAACTCTCACAGAATAAGTTCATGCCACAGTAGTAGTTGTGGATGCCTACCACATAGGCGTTCCATTCATGGAATGTATCATATTGGGGATGTTTGCGAATCTGCTGCAACAGTTCTCTGCATTTTGCAACAATCTCATTTGCCCGGTTTTTAGGCAACGTATTGGCAACCATGAATCGGCCTTTCTTTTTCGGATGCTTAGTATTTCGCTTGAAAACATAGAAGTCATAGCCGAGGTACTTCATCCTCTCCCTTGTAAGGTCGTAGATTTTCGTTTTTTTTCCTCGTTAATGACCAACTTCATGTTTTTGGTCAGATACTTAGTCACACTATGACGAAAGCGTTCTGCGTCCTCCAAATCTTTGCACAGCACCAGAATATCATCTGCATAGCGCACATGAATCCCGATTTTCAGATTGGTTTCTTCCATCCGCCGCCTTCTGTTTCCTGGGTCATGGAATTTCTTCACGGTAGGGTCATGCCAGCAGTCACCTTGGTCCCTCAGCCAGACATCAAACCGATGCAGATAGACATTACTGATTAGCGGACCTAGGATGGAGCCCTGCGGGGACCCTTTTGGGTCCTCTACCTTGCAGGAATTCTCAAAATACCCTTTCTTGATGAAGTGATAGATATAGTTGAGAATAACCTGGTCCTTCACACCAATATGCCATAATTCACGGTAGGTTATATCCGGGTCTATGGTGCCAAAATAGTCCTTCATGTCAATGGATAATACATAAGGCTTGGTCTGACATTCATTTTTCACCTTTGCCAGAGCATTATGAGTGCTGACACGTTCCCTAAAGCCAAAAGAACTGGGTACGAATTTCGTTTCGCAATAGGGTTCTAAAACAAGCTGTATGCACTTTTCAACCAGCTTGTCCCAGATGGAACAGATGCCCAGTGGACGCATTTTCCCATTTCTCTTTGGAATATAGGTGCGCCTGACATAATCCATCCGTTTACTGAAAAGCCGTTTCCGCACAATCTCCGATAACTCCGCAACCGAATATTTCTCCAATGTTTTGTAATTGGTGCCATCCGGTCCCAATGCCATCCTTCCAGGACTTTGACTTAACTGCCGGACAGCCAGTGCCACATTCCTATCATCATAGACCATAGGATGCAGATTCCGCATATCCACAGTTCCTTCTTGAAAATCACGGTAACGCTTCTCCATATCCACATAGTAAATATTGTTTACTGCCATAGGCTTTTCGCCTCATTTCCGTAACGATTAGTCTCTTGCGTCTAATGGGGCGAACTGGAAATACTGTTTTATCGTTCAAAGCAAGACTAAGGCCCTTTGCTACTCCCTATTTCTTGATAGGGTATCTTCGCTACTACGGCCCCGGTGACTACCCATTCATCATCTTTCTGGCCTTACCCTTTCGGTGCGGACCGTCCCCAATGATTGCTATAACGCTGGGCAGTTCCCTTGTATCAATACGACTGCCTTAATGCTGCACTTAGGACTCTCCTCTACTCCGTGGGCCTGCATTTCTGCGGTACGCTTCTCACGTACTCTATGGCGGCCATAACGCCATCCCCCATAACAACAAAACAAAATTGCGTGAGGTAGACCCATTTTTGTACCCTCTTTTCTGTCGAAAAGGGCGGATACTCATGGTTACGAAGTGTACAAGTAAAAGAATTTCTATCCATATACAGCGGAGCCCGGGGTGTACTGTCACCAGCATTGTCCCCGCCTTCACCTATGCTTCGCGACTGCCTGTTACCAGACAGCCGGCAGGAGTATTAGCCGCAGTCGGATACACAAGATATTTGGCTCTTGTGCCGCCGCCAGTCGTATCAATTACCAACGAGATACGCTATTTCACCTCCTATCGGGCGTTCTCGTCTGGCTCACAACGGTGTCACGTTACTACACGTGCTTTATGTTGTGATTCAAGGCGCACTATTTTCCATAATGCAGTTGACCAGCTTCAAAATGTCATTTTCGCAGTAGATATAGCGGAATGGGTTGTATCTCATGGACTGCTTAAAATTGATGGTATTGAGTATTTTAATCTCATATCCACCACGTTGGAGCATTTTACCACATTCCTCGGCCACTGTACCTTTCGGGTCCGTGACAATATAGCTGGCGTTCATTTGCATCAAATTGGGCTTAATATGGAAGCGGGTCTTACCGGAGCCAGAGCCACCGATCACCAGCACATTCTTATTGATGTTGTACTTGGGAATCTTATTGCGGCCCACCATGATACGCTCCGTCTGCGTCAGGAGAATGTTCTGGTCAAACTTAGGGTTAATGAAAGGGGCTATGTCTTGGGCATTGCCCCAACGCGCACTACCGTACTCAACCCCGTGGCGGTATTTTTTGGCATTTTTGGCCTTGATGTAGACTGCCGCCCGGATGCAGGCCGCGCCGATCAGCCCCACAAGAAGGTCCTGGGGGTGGAAGCTGGGGAGGGGGTTGCGGGATATGATCTCACCCAGGCCGGAGATCGCCCCCATGCCCTTTGCCACCATATCCGCGCCAGCGGCCAGCCGGTAGCCCTCGCCCACGCGGTTGAAAAACCAGAACATGAGCGCATAGGGGAAGTTGAGAATCAGAAACTTTTTTAAGTCAAATTTCACAGTCCACGCTCCCCTCTGTCCCGGTCCTTGACGGTATCCTGCGCCATGCTTCTGGCAACCTCCTTGAAGTGGGCGAGCTGCCGCCGGACAGACGGCTTCTCCGGGGCCTTGCGGCGTATGGTCTTGGCGGTGTACTCGGCAAAGGCGGCTTTCATGGCGTCATCATCCCGCGCCTTGAAAAAGACGTAGTATTCACCCTTCTCCGGGTTCTTTTTCAGAGCAAAATCCACGCCATATTTTTTCGCCACACTTTCAAATGACTTGATATTTTTAGCGGTAATATCAATGCTTTTCACGCCCGTCCCCTGGCCCACAAGCTGCTTCACGCTCTGTTTGCCATGGTGGATTTTCGGGTTTTGGGACTGCGCCAGATACTTCCGTATCGCCCATTTGAGCAGATCGGCGGTCAGTCTGCCGCCGGTCTTGCCCACCTTGATTGCCAGGGCAACGGATTTATCCCGCACTTCGTCCTGCATAGTGATCTGCCTCCTTCCTGCAAGCGGCGGCGGGCGGGGTCAGCGAGCCTCGCCGCCCTTGGGATGTTCTGACGGGGGCGGGCGCTGACCCGCTTCCCGCATTTTTTCGTGGAGCTGGCCGCGCAGAGAGGGCTTTACCGAATCAGATATTGCGGCAGGCTCCCGTCCACTCTGGACCTCTCCAATCTGTACCGGGTCCGCTTTTATCAAAGCGCCGTCCCGCAAAAGAAAGCCCTGTGTCTGGATCGCCTCCAAGGTATCTCCCGTTACCTCGCCGTACAGCTTCAGGTCGGTGTCCACCAGCATTTGCAATGTGGCCTGCACTTCGGCGGAAATAGCCTGTCTCTGTTCCGGCGCAGCAAAATACCGCAGGACTGCGGCCTCCTTGCCCGCCTCCACAATCGCCTCTCCCACCTGAGCGTTCATATCAAACAGTTCAGCCACATCAGACCGCCATTGGGTCGCGACAAATTTCAGGGGGTTTTCCATGCGGAGTAAAATTTCAGCATTACCCGGCTCAAATTTGAAGTATTTCTTCATAAAATTGTGCGCTCCCTGCATGGCAGAGATTTCTGCACTCATGGCAATGATCTCCATCTTGTCCATGCCCAGCAGCTCCGCCCGAAAGTCAGACATATTCCGGTCCAGCCGGTCTTTCAGGGATTGGATTTGATCCACCTTCTGCTGGACATAGCCAGCCGGGTTCACCAGTGGGAATCGCTCATACGCCTTGATCGCATAGAGTATGTCGCAGATGGGAAACTCCCATGGGTGGTCCTGTTCTTTCCAGCACTCCAGCGCCACGGTCAGCGGGTCAGTAAATTGCAGCAGGGCTGTTACTTCATCGGCCAGAAAGTCATGTTCCTCCTTCAAATAGTAGTGAATTTTAGACAAGTTTTGCAGCCGGTACACATCTTCAATGTCCGGCCCGCCCTCTTTTGTGCCGACAGCGGCAGCGTGGTCCAGCAGGCATTTGTCGATCACTTTCATCAGCGGACGCTTTATCTCATAGTTCATAGAGGGTCTGCCTCCTTTTCGTGATTTTGTGTTATATGAGCGGGAAAAACTAAGGCGGGACTACCAAACGGCGGAGAAGATGATGTGTCACTTGCGCTCTGCCTTTTCCTCACGGGCAAAGCGTTCCTCCAGCCGTTCCACGCTCCAATCTTTCTTGAACTGTCCCAGGGGGCCGGGGCCGAACATGGTCCGCGCCCGGTTGTCCATATCCCGCAACCGCGCCCACAGCTCCGGGTGGTGGGTCCGCAGTTTCCGCAGCTCGTCAATGCGTTGCAGGGGACAGCACCAGCAAGAAGCACGGCGGTAAATCTTATACAGCCCGCCAAAGTCAAAGCCCCGGCTGTAACAAATCTGCAATGCCTGAGCCTCGGTGATCTTCCAGTCCACCAGAGGATAGCGATTCTGCGGATCATCTTTACATCGGTGGGCCTCGTCAGCGGCGATTCCAATATAGTGCAGGGCGTTCTTCCCCTTCTCCTGCTTCAGCCGGTTGGCCTCTTTCCGAATCAGGTGTGTTTTGCGCTGTCCAGTACACCAGCGTACCCTCATACCGGGCCAGCCATAGCCCGTCAAAGGCTGACCTTTCGCGATACGGCGCTCAATAGCCCGTTTTTGCTGCTGGGGAATCTCAAACATCATCCACTCGAAGCTGTGGGGATGGCGCAAAGTGGTGATATGGATGCCACGCTCCCGAAAAAGCAAACTGTCCAGTTTGGCAATATGTTCCTCCATTTCAGGAAATTCCATGCCGGTATCCGCATAGAGTACGCAGTCAATGGGCATTCCCTTCTCAATCATCAGGAGCAAAACGCACGAACTATCTTTTCCACCGCTCAGGCTGACAGCGTGATAAAAGTTGCCGTTTTCGTTTGTTTTCGTCAATTAAACCTCCTTAGACGCAAAAAGAAGCCCCGGAAGGAACAAGTCCTTCCGGGGCAAACGAATGATGTGTGGTTAATTGGAGTTAATAGCCCGTCCGGGGCAGTGTGGTGGATTTCCCGTAGATGTTCGTCACCCAGCGGGACACCGCCTGAATCCACTCGCCATTGTAAACGCCGCCTACATCAGCCTTATTTACAAAGGCTCCGGCAGGCAGGCCGGAACGGGCGGTGCAATAGATGTAGGGCTTTTCCACCTGGGCGAAGCCAGCGGGGGCCTGACCAAACACAAACATGATCTCGGTCACTCGCTCATTGGAGGCCAGCCCCAGGGCAACAGGAGACGCAGCCAGGGTGTAATTCCGGCTGGTGGACAGGTTATCCGCCAATGTCTGATATTCGCCGCCGTTGACCCGGTAAACGATCTTGTAATTGCCAGGGCGGTTATAGGTTCCGGTAACAACGGTATCCAGCCGCACCTCCGCAGGTAGGGTGTCCCTCCAATAGAAGCTGTCCAGACGGACATTGGAGCTGTTAGCGATGCCAGAGAACACATAGCGCACCGGCTGTCCGCCCATGACCTCCTTGGGACCGGTCTTAGTGATGGATACGCCGGTGGTCAATGCCTTGTTGGTCACTTCAAAGCGCACGATCTGGCCCTCATGCTCCAAATAAGCAGTGAGAACCGTATCGTTCACACCATAATTTGCGGGAGCCTTGACCTCCCGAATGGTGTAGCGGCCCAGGGGCAGGGGCTTGGACGCCGCCAGACCACGGCTGTCGGTTTTGATGGTATCCACCAGATTGCTGGCCTTATCGTAAATCTCGAACACGGCCCCCTCCAGCAGCGTCCCCTCCGGCAGACCGTTGGTGGGGTTGTAATCAGCGGATTTTTTTACGATCTGAATCTGCGCCGTAATGGGCGTATTCTTCCACTCCACCAGCGTGGTCTCTCCGGCAGTGACATACACGGTTTTCATCTGCGTATCGGGGATATAGCCCTCGTTTTCCAGCTCCCGCAGGTAGTAACGGCCGGAGGTGGTCAAGTTTTCAATGTAGACGTACCCGCTGTTGTCGGAAGTGTACTGGCCCACGGGGGTGTTAGCGCTGTCGTACAGCAGGAATGTTACCCCTTGGATGCCCTTCCCGGTCACGCTGTCGGTCTTATGAATCAAAATGCCGCTGAAAGCCTTGTTGGTAATGGTGACGGTTGTGGCTTTGCCGTCCTGGATGGTGAAGTAGGTGGGGGTAGCGTCCAACTCAAAACCCTTCGCCGCCTCGATCTCCACAGCGTAGTAGTCTCCGGCATCCAGGTCCAGATGGGCGCGGCCCTGCTTATCGGTGGTAATGGTATCCACCAGCGCACCGTCCATCTTCCTGATCTCAAAGGACACGCCGGGGATGCGCTTGGATTTGTCGCTCTCGGAAACCTTGATAAGCTCCAGTCCGCCCTCGGCCTTGTTGAAGAAGGTGAGACTCTGCGCGTTCCCCTGCTTGATGAGGATGGACTGCGGTGTGGTATCCAGCACATAGCCGCTGGCGGTCTTGGTTTCCTTGGCGGTGATGGTTGTGCCGGGGGTCAGATCGGTGAGAACAATGCGCCCGTTCCTATCGGTGATATACTCGCCGTTGTTCGGCCCCATAACCGCACCAGAGCTGTCGGTGACGAGGAAGGTCACACCCTGGATGGGATCGGTGGTGCCGTCCACATACTTCTGGATGGTGAGGGTTTGCTGGGGAGCGTTGTAGAAGGTGAGGGTCTGCGTGTCCTCCGGGCGCACTTCCACCGTCTGCGTCCGGGTGGCCTCGTCAATGGTGTAGCCGGGAATCGTCCTGGTTTCCTTGACCACGATAGTACCCACCACGCCGGAAATTCGGATTTCTCCGTTGGCATTGGTGGTATACAGGCCATTGCTGGACAAGTGGCCGTTGGCGGTGTCCACATAGCCGCCGCCAGCATAGGTCAGCTCAAATTCCACACCGGACAGCGGCTGCTTGGTGACGGAATCCAGCTTGCGGATTACCAGCCCACCAGCTCTCTTGTTCCAAAAGGTCAAAGACTGCGCTTCGCCTTCCTTAATGGCGATACTCTGGGGCTGGCCGTCCAGGATAAATCCATCCACCGTCTTGGTTTCTTTAGCGGTGATGGTTGTGCCGGGTGTAAGGCCGGAGATCACAATGCGCCCGTCATTATCCGTGGTATAATAGCCGTTGTTCGGCCCCACCACAGCGCCGGTGCTGTCCGTTACCAGAAACTCCACGCCAGCGAGAGGTTCATTCCTGCTGCCATCAATATACTTCTGAATTGTCAGGGTATTGGCAGGAATGTTGTAAAAGGTGAGCGTCTGTGTCTCCTGCGGATTGACCGTAACGGTCTGGCTCTCCCGGCCCGGTTCAATCGTATATCCAGACAAAGGCCGGGTTTCCTTGACTATGACTGTACCTACGATGCCAGAAATATGGATTTCGCCGTGGTCATCGGTGGTGTAAAGCCCCTTGCTGGATAGGTGCCCGTTATCGGTGTCCACATAGCCGCCGCCAGCATAGGTCAGCTCAAATTCCACACCTGCCAGCGGTTTCCCGGTCTGTTTATCCAGTTTCCGAATAATGAGAGAACCAGCGGGCTTGTTCCAGAAGGTCAGGTTCTGCGCCTTACCAGCTTCAATCCTGATGCTCTGGGGCCGTCCGTCCAGAACGTAGCCGTCCACCGTCTTGACTTCCTGTGCGGTGATAGTAGTGCCGGGTTCCAGCCCTTCCAGCACGATTTCACCGGCATTGTTGGTGTAGTAGATGCCTCCATCGGGGTTCAGAGGCTTGCCGGAGCCATCCACTACCTTAAAGGCCACGCCAGCCAAAGGCTCATTGGCGGTGCCCTCGATATATTTATGGATAGTCAACGTCATTTTCGGGTCGTTCTCGAAAGTAAGGTCATTGCCGCCAGAGCTACCGCCGCTGCTGCCAGAGCCGTTTCCGCTTCCGCCATTGACAATACTGTTTCCAGAACCGTTTTTGACAATGATGGTCTTGGGCGTGGTATCCAGCACGTATCCATCGGGGACTCTGCTCTCCGTGACAACAACGGTGCTGCCGGGAACGAGGCCCGTCACAACAACGGTGCCGTCCTTCCCCGTGACATAGCGGCCAATGATGTTCCCGTTGCCGTCCTTCACGGTAAACTCCGTATTGGGCACGGGCTTTCCGGTCACGGAGTCCAGCTTGGTCAGGGTCAGGCTGCAAAGAGGCTCATTCAAAAAAACAAGGGTCTGTGTGTCCTCCGGGTTGACGGTGACGGTCTGGGTCTGGGTGGACTGGTCGATCACATAGCCGGGAGCCGCCTTGACCTCCTTGGCAACAATAGTCCCGGTCACGCCGGAAACGCGGATTTCTCCCTTGTCGTCCGTGGTGTACAGGCCGTTGCTGGAGAGGTGGCCG
>OFFK01002526.1_pt1 | contig 11014 bp, 11 predicted proteins | sample 1521361 | NCBI WGS metagenome assembly OFFK01 (sample SAMEA3504096, study PRJEB24116) | mouse gut metagenome | biome: mouse gut; feature: mouse-associated habitat; material: faeces | place: Denmark | collected 2011
ACCGCCGTCACCACCGCCGGGGCCTCCATCACGGCGGACGAGGTCATCGACCTGGTCTACGCCCTCAAGCGGCCCTACCGCAAGAACGCCGCCTTCCTCACCAACGACCAGACGCTGGCCGTCCTGCGCAAGCTGAAGGACAACAACGGCCAGTACCTCTGGCAACCCTCCTATCAGGCCGGGGAGCCGGACCGTCTGTTCGGCTACGCCATCCACACCTCTCCCTATTTCCCGATTATCACTGCTGGAAAGCCCGCCATCGCCTTCGGTGATTTCAGCTACTACAACATCGGCGACCGGGGGACCCGCTCCTTCGCCGAGCTGAAGGAATTGTTTGCTGGGAACGGCATGGTGGGCTTTGTGGCCAAGGAGCGGGTGGACGGCAAGCTGGTGCTGCCGGAGGCCGTCCAGCTCCTGACCATCAAGGCGGCGTCCAAGTGATCTGCGAGGGTCCCGGTGGTGTATCTGCCGGGGCCCTCTGATTTAGAGGGGGTAACGCTATGCTCGTTTCTCTGAAAGAGGCCAAAAAGTATCTCCGGGTGGACCATGACGATGATGACACCATCATCCGAAAACTGGTCCACAGTGCCGAAACGCTGTGCGAGGGTACGCTGCGGAAGGCTGTGGAGCCTGTACCCATCAACAAAGTGGCGGTGCTGTTCGCCGTGGCCTACCTCTACGAACACCGGGAGAACGCCGACATGGATGAGCTGACCCGGATGCTTCGCTACATCCTCGCCACCGAACGGGAGGTGGCCTTCTGATGGAAATTTCCAAGCTGCGCTCCCGCATTACCATACAGCACAGCGAGGTAGTGACGGATGCCATTGGAAACCACTCCAATACCTGGGTGGATTTCTGGTCCTGCGCCGCCTATGCCAATCTCGCCTCCGGGAAAGAGTACGGGGCCGCTGGGCAGACGCTGGGCAGCGACACCCTGGTGTTCGAGGTGCGCTGGTGTGAGCGCCTCCGTGATCTGGACAGCACCAAATATCGCATCCTATTCGGCGGCAATATCTACAACATCACCTGCGTGGACGATGTGCAGTTCCGGCACAAGCGGCTGAAACTCACCGCCCAGCGGGAAAGGCGGTGACGGTATGGGCAGCAGGATTGCAGTCGGCGATTTGGCGAGGGCCGTCAATGAGGCCATGAACGAGTACCGTGATTTGACCGAACAGGCCCTCAAATCCGCAGTTACACAAGTAGCCAAAGAGACAAAGGACATCGCCAAGGAAAAATCTCCGTCATTGTCTGGTCGTTACAAGAAGGGCTGGACCACAAAGAAAACAACCGATGCCAGCGGTCAAATCTCTATCACCGTCCACAATCGGGCGAGGCCCGGTCTGACGCATCTGCTGGAAAAGGGCCATGCGAAGCGGGGAGGTGGCCGGGTCAGCGGTGTCTCACACATTGCCCCCGCCGAAGAATATGCCGTGATGGAACTGGAGGCGAGGATCAGAAGGGAGCTGTCATGATGGAGCTTCACGAAATTGCGTCCATGCTGGCGGGTCTGGGGATTCCCCTGGCCTACCACCATTTTGCGGAAGGCGAGTCTCCGCCCCCACCCTTCTTGCTGTATCTCTCCCCCGGCTCGGATAACTTTTCCGCAGACGGCAGGGTCTATTGGAAAGTAGCCCAGTTGGATGTGGAACTGTATACAGACCTAAAAGACCCGGAACTGGAGGCGCGGCTGGAAATGGTGTTGGACGCCGCTGGCCTGTTCTACAACAAAACGGAGTCCTACATTGACTCTGAGAAACTCTACGAAGTTTTGTATGAAATGGAGGTCTGACCTATGGGAAACAAGGTCAAATATAATCTGAAAAATGTCCACGCCGCCAAGCTGACGGAAACCAAGTCCGCCGAGGGCGTCATCAGCTATACCTATAGCACACCACAGGCCGTTCCCGGCGCGGTCAGCATCAGTCTGAGTGCCGAGGGGGATCCCAGCCCCTTCTATGCGGACGGCATCGTGTATTTCCGCACTACCAGCAACAACGGTTACAGCGGCGATTTGGAACTGGCGCTGATCCCAGAATGGTTCCGCACCGAGATTCTGGGCGAGACCCTGGACGAGAAGGGCGTGCTGGTGGAGCGCAGCAACGTGTCTGAGAGCGTAAAGTTCGCCCTGCTCTTTGAGTTTGACGGCGATGTGAACGCCATCCGCCATGTGCTGTACAATTGCAGCGCCTCCCGCCCCTCCATCGAGTCCCAGACCAAAGAGGAAACCATCGAACCAGGAACCGAAACCCTGACGCTGACCGCAGACCCCCGCCCCGATGGTCTGGTCAAAGCCCGTACTGGCGACACCACCGATAACACGACCTATGCCGGTTGGTACAGTGCTGTATATGAAATTACCGAGGCCCCGGAAAATTCAGAGGAGGAATAATGGATGATCAAACGGGAAATTGAAGTCTGCGGCAAACTGGTGCCGTTCCGCTCCTCCGCTACCATCCCCAGACTGTACCGCGCGAAGTTCAAGCGCGACATCTTTAAAGACCTGGCGCGGCTGGAGAAGTCCTTCAAGGCCAACAGCGAGGATGGCGAGTCCTTCGCCATCGACGATCTGGAGATTTTTGAGAACGTGGCGTATGTCATGGCTTACCACGCTGACAACACCATCCCCGACAGTATTGACCAGTGGCTGGACCAGTTCGAGATGTTCTCCATCTACGAAATTATGCCCCAGCTTCTGGAGCTGTGGGGCGACAATGTGGTGACGGACGTTGCCGCAAAAAAAGCCTTGGCAGAAGTGAGCGGGAAATGACAACGCCGCTGTTCCTTCTGCGATGTGTGGAACTGGGCGTGTCGATCCACGACTTGGATCTGCTGACCATCGGCCTTGTGACCGATATGTGGACCGAGCGGGCCAACGATGGCGTGAAATACCGCCAATTGGCAACTCAGGAGGACTTCGATAAATTTTGATATGGCGTCCACCGTTCGCGGTGGGTGCCTTTCTTATGCCCGTGGCCGTGAGAGGAGGGAATGTCTATGGCAGGCGGCAGGATCAAAGGGATCACGATTGAAATTGGCGGCGATACCACAGGTCTTGACAAGGCGCTCAAGCAGGTCAACTCGACAATTTCCTCTACACAGTCGGCGCTGAAGGATGTAAACAGGCTGCTGAAGCTGGACCCGTCCAACACGGAATTGGTTGCACAAAAACAGCGTTTGCTGAAGGACGCCATTGCATCCACCAATGAAAAGCTGGCCGCGCTGAAAGAGGCACAGCGGCAGGCCCAGGAACAGATGGAACGCGGGGAGCTGGGCCGGGACAAATATGATGCCTTGCAGCGCGAGATCATCGAAACCGAGCAGGAGCTGAGACGGCTCCAAGAGGAAGCTGTAACCACCAGCACTGCCCTCGCAAAAATTGAGGAGGCCGGAGGCAAGCTGGCCGCGGCAGGCGACACCATCGCCGGGGCCGGGAAAAAGATGTCTGTCCTTTCCGCTACGGTAGTGGGCGTCGGCGCTGCCGCAGTACAGGCCACAGCGGAATTTGACGCCGCCATGAGCAAGGTGGCAGCGGTGTCCGGGGCGGCTGGCGCTGAGTTGGATGCTCTGCGGGACAAGGCCCGTGAGATGGGCGAAAAGACAAAGTTCTCCGCATCCGAGGCGGCGGAGGCCATGAACTACATGGCAATGGCCGGATGGAAAACGGAGGATATGCTCAATGGCTTGGACGGTATCATGAATCTGGCAGCTGCCTCTGGTGAGGATTTGGCAACCACCTCTGATATTGTCACAGACGCTTTGACCGCCTTTGGGCTGACTGCCAGCGACTCCGGGCATTTCGCCGACATTCTGGCTGCGGCCTCCAGCAACGCCAACACCAATGTATCCATGATGGGCGAAACATTCAAATACTGCGCTCCCATTGCGGGTGCATTGGGGTTCTCCGCCGAGGACACAGCAGAGGCCATCGGTCTCATGGCGAACGCCGGGATCAAGTCCACCCAGGCAGGCACTGCACTGCGCACCATCATGAACAATCTGGCGGGCGAGATCAAGATTTGTGGCGCTTCGCTGGGGGAAACGACCATCGCCACTACCAATGCGGACGGCAGTATGCGCGACCTGTCAGATATTCTGGCCGACTGCCGTACCGCTTTCGCTGGCCTGACGGAATCGGAAAAGGCCAGCACCGCCGAGTCCCTGGTAGGAAAAAACGCCATGTCTGGCTTCCTCGCTCTGATGAATGCCGGGGAGCAGGATGTCCAGAAACTGAGTTCTGCCATTGCCAACTGCAACGGCAGCGCCGTCTCTATGGCGGAAACCATGCAGGACAATCTTTCGGGGCAGATCACTATCTTGAAAAGCCAGCTTCAGGAGCTGGCTATTTCTTTTGGAGATATGCTTATGCCCCTCATCCGCAAAATCGCAAGTGCGGTCCAATCCTTTGTGGACCGGCTGAACGAGATGGATGAGGGGACCCGGAAGGCGGTGCTGGCTATCGGTGCAATCGTGGCGGCGTTTGGGCCATTTCTCGTGATTCTCGGCACAACGATTTCCAAGATCGGCACCGCCATGCAGGGCTTTACCACTTTGGCGGCAGGCATCAAAAAGCTGGGCGTGGGGGTAGATGGGGCAAGCGGTTTATTCGGGAAGCTGGGTGCCGCCATTGGAGGAGTGTCCGCGCCGGTCCTCGCTGTGGTGGCGGTCCTTGCCACACTGACAGCAGCTTTCATGCACCTCTGGCACACTAACGATGGGTTCCGGGAGGCCATTCTCAGCATATGGGGCAAAATCAAGGATACGTTGTCCGGCTTTTGCCAAGGCATCGTTGACCGGCTGAACGCGCTGGGGTTTGAGTTCACCGATATACTGGATGTTCTGAAAACCGCCTGGGACGCTTTTTGTTCGGTGCTGGCCCCGCTGTTTGAAGGTGTGTTCAACCATATTGCCAACATTCTCTCCACAGTGACGGGCGTTATCACCGGCATACTGGACGTGTTCATCGGTGTCTTTACCGGGAACTGGTCCCAGGCATGGACAGGTGTGCGGGAAATCTTCTCCTCCGTCTGGAACGGGATATCCTCGTTCTTCACCAACATTCTGGACACTATCCGGGGTGTTGCAGACGTGGCGTTGGGCTGGTTCGGCACAAGCTGGAATGAGGTCTGGACGAATGTAAAGACCTTCTTTGAAAATATCTGGAACGGCATCGTTTCCTTTTTCACCAGTGTCTGGGACGGCCTGTGCAATACGGTACAGACGGCGGTCATGCTGATTGGCTCCATCCTTCAAGCAGCCTTTGACATTATCACGCTGCCCTTCCGTTTCATTTGGGAAAATTGCAAAGAAACCATCACCGGGGCTTGGGAGAATATCAAAAGCACAGTATCCACCGCCGTCAACGCAGTTTCCTCCGTGATCTCTGCGGTAATGACCACCATCCAGACTGTGATTCGTTCGGTATGGGACGCCATCCATGCCAAGGTGTCTACGGTGGTCAATGCAATTAGCACAACGGTCACCACTGTGTTCAACGCTATAAAATCCGTTGCATCCACCGTTTGGAATGGCGTCAAGACTGCGATTTCCTCCGTGGTGGATGGGATCAGCAGCAAGGTGTCCTCTGTGTTTAACTCGGTACGGAACACCACCTCCTCCGTGTTCAACGGCATCAAGTCCACCGCCGCCTCGGTCTGGAATGGAATCAAAAATGCCATCATCACGCCAATTGAAGCTGCCAAAAACAAAGTCAAAGGTGTTGTGGACGCAATCAAGGGCTTTTTCTCTGGCATGAAGATTTCCCTTCCACACATCAAGCTGCCCCATTTCAAGGTGACGGGCAAGCTGTCCATCTCTCCGCCCAGCGTCCCAAAGCTGTCCATTGAGTGGTACAAGGAGGGCGGTATCATGGCAAAGCCCACCATCTTCGGCATGAACGGTTCCTCCCTGATGGCGGGCGGCGAGGCGGGCAAGGAGGCCATCCTCCCGCTGAAAGGGTTCTATGACCAACTGGAAAGCATCCTGTCCACCCGGCTGAATACCTCTGCTATGGAGCGGTATCTGGCGGTCATTGCGGACAACAGCAGCAAGGGCATCTATCTGGAGGACGGCACACTGGTGGGCCACCTGCTCCCGGCTATTGACGGCGGGCTGGGACAGTCGGAGAAACTGCAAAGGAGGCTGAGCCTGTGAAACCCGACGTAACGCTGAACGGCCTGTCCATGAATGAGCTGGGCTGGCTCCGGGAAAGTATCTCATTCCCCACCCCGGAGTCGCAGACCAATACGATCATCGTACCCGGCAGGAACTCCCCCATCCGATATACCGAGGCACTGGGCCGTGTGTCCTATCAACCCCGGAGATTTCAAATCACGCTGTCCATGCTGGGAGGAAGGGCGGAGTTCAATCAAGCAGTGAGCGGTACCTCGAATCAACTGGCTGGTCGGCTTGCCGAGGTGATACTCAGCGAGGAGCCGGGGCTGTACTGTGTCGGCACCGTCCAGCTTTCGCCCGCCTATGACCCAAAAACGGGGAAAGGAACGCTGTCTATTTCCTGCGAGGATGGGGACGCCTACCGCTACCATACAGAGGTGACTGTGGTCACGGTGGGCAGCGGCACCACTGTGCTGGCCAACGACTATATGCCAGTCATTCCCCTGGTTGTCATTACAGAAGAAACCACCCTCAAATGGTATGTCGGGGCGGATGAATTCAACAAGACAGTAAGTGCGGGTATGTGGACCTTCCCGGAACTGGAGCTGGTTCACGGCGAAAACACCATTCAGATCACCACCGCCGGAACAGTGACATTCCGGTACCGGGAGGGACGGCTATGAGCTTATTTCGTGTATTTGTGGACGGCCAGCTCTTTTACCATCCGCAGTTGTCGCAACTCGCCATCACAAAAGCACAGGTGAAGGAGGACGCAGATAACATCGACAGTCTCGCCCTTTCCGCACCCTTCAACCACCCTTACCTGTCCCTGGTTCGGCCCATGGCGTCCACCATTGTCTGTAAAAAGGATGACAGGATCGTGTTTGAGGGCAGGGCGCTGGATGACGGCAGTGACCTCTACAACACCCACACATGGGTGTGCGAATCCTGCCTTGCCTATCTGAAAGATACCATCCAGCCACCCTACGACTACCAGGGGACGCTGAAGGGGCTGTTGGAATACTTCGTGTCCGAACACAACAAAAATGTAGAGGACAAGAAAAAATTTACCGTGGGGAATGTGACGGTCACCGATGAAAACGACTATGTACACTACAGCAGCACCGACTTCTCCGTTACGCTGGACGCCATTCGGTCAAAGCTGCTGAAAACCCATGGCGGTTATCTCTCCGTGAGATACACCGAGAACGGCAGACTCCTGGATTACCTCGCGGATTTCAGCGAGTATTCCGTGCAGACAGTGGAGTTTGGCAGAAATCTGCTCAATGTTGCCCTTTCTATGGATCATGCCGAACGTGCCACGACCTTGATTCCCCTGGGCGCGAAAATCAAGACCATTGATGAAATGGGCAACGAGGTTGAAACGGACGAGCGTGTCGGCATCGCGGCGGTCAATGACGGCAAGAACTACATCTTCGATGATGCTGCGGTCAAAGAAATCGGCTGGATTTGGGCCACGGAGATATGGGAGGATGTCACCCTTCCTGCCAACCTGCTCCGCAAAGCACAGACCCGTCTGCCGGAGTTGAGCAAGGGCATTGTCAGCATGGAACTGACCATCGTGGATGAATCCGACACGGGGGCTGATATTGGCGATATCCACGCCAGACAGTATGTAGACTGTCTCTCTCCGCCCCACGGTATTGATGGGCGGTATCTGTGTGTCAGCAAAACCACCGACTACCTCAACCCCGCCAACAACACTATCACCATTGGGGCCAGCGGTGTGTGGCTCACCTCTGCGTCTGTGCGGCAGGAGCAGAACATATCCGCTCTGGAGGATGAACTGCTTGGAACCACAAGGGAGATCAACGGAAGCATTTCTTCCCTGGCAGTGAATCTGCATGAATGTTATTCCGAGATCACAAAAACATCCGAGCAGATTGGTATGGCGGTTCGTGAGGAGTACATCACCCGTTCGGACTTGGCTGCGATACAGGCGGATTTTGAAACCAGCATCACCCAGAGCAGCACGGAAATTCGCATGGATTTCACGCAGGAGGTCAGCGAACTGTGGGGAACTGTGGCAAATAATCAGATGCTCCTGGAGGAGTACATTCGATTCAAGGGCGCTTTGATCGAGCTGGGCAAGGTCGGGAACGCATTCACGGCGGAGCTTTCCAATGTGGAGCTGGCTTTCAAGGAAAATGGGCAAAAAATAGCCTATATCTCCAATCAAATCCTCGTTATTACCAATGCGGAAATCAGGAATAAACTGTCCCTGGGTAACGAAAGCCGGGGATGGTTTGATTTTATACCCAGAGCGAACGGGAACCTCTCCATCAAATGGCGCGGCCCGGTGACATAAAGGAGGGTGGTTATCTATGACATCAAGCGGCAGCTTTTCCGGCTCCATTGTAAGTGGGCATTACAGGCTCCGCGTTGATTGGAGCCAGACAAAAAACGTGTCGGCGAACACATCAACGGTCACCTGCTATATCTCGCTGGTCAACGACTACAGCCTGAGTATCAGCGGACGGGCATCCAACACCTGCACGATCAATGGGGTGCAGTCCACCTTTTCCTCTCCGGCGGTCACGACTACCGGGACACACTCATTCGGGTCAGTTTCCCAAACAGTGGCGCATGACAGTGATGGCACGAAATCCATCACGATCAGCGCCATCTTTTACATCCGTGCAACGATCAGTGGGGTCTACTATGACAGGATCACAGCAAGCGCCACCATCACGCTGGACAGCATCCCAAGGGCGTCCTCAGTTTCGGCAGTATCCATCAATATGGGAACCGCGACCCGAATCGATATCACGAGGGCTTCCTCTGCGTTCACACACACGATCACCTATAAATTTGGCTCCGCGTCAGGGACGATTGCAGCGCAGTCGTCCCTGACCACTTTATGGTGGATACCGCCGCTCACTTTGGCCAGCCAAATCCCCAATTCCACCACAGGTATCTGCACAATCACCTGCACCACCTACAGCGGAAGCACGAATATCGGCTCCAAAACCTGCACCATGACCCTAACCGTCCCCGCCTCCATCAAACCTTCCATTGCAAACCTAACGGCAGAGCGGATCGATGGCACTGTGCCGGAAAGCTGGGGAATTTATGTTCAGACAAAATCCAAGGCCAAGCTGACCATCAACGGTGCGGCGGGGAGTTACGGCTCCACGATATCCTCCTATTCCATTGCAGGAGGCGGTTTCACCAGTTCGGCCTCCGTCTTCACCACGGGATTTCTGAACAATTATGGGGATATCACCTTTACGGCAACTGTCACCGACAGCCGTGGCAGGGTATCGGACCCCGTAACTGTGACCATCTCCGTAGTGCGGTATTTTGCCCCGTACTTTGAACGATACAGTTCCCGGCGATGTACCAGCACGGGCGCACTCTCGGATGAGGGAACGTATGTCCTCGGCAATGCTCTGTATAACCGTGCGGCCTGCAATGACCTGAACCGTGTGACCCGCTCCATTTACTACAAAAAATCCTCGGACACCGAGTGGCTCAATGCTGGGGCTATCTTCTCCTCCGGCGACCCTCTTGTGTTCGGGGGCGGCAAATTCGCTGCGGATTATTCCTACGACATCAAATACGTCATTCAGGATGCCTTCAACACAGTCGCTGCTATTGATTTTATCTCCACCGCCGCTGTGATCATGGACTTCAAAAGTGGAGGCAAGGGAGTCGCCATTGGAAAGGTGGCCGAGGATGACGGTCTTGATGTGAAATTTGCCAGCCATTTCCGCTCCACCGTCATTTTTGATGATGTGGTCAACATCGGCACCATGCTGAATGTTACAAACTCCGCGACAGTGTGGGGCCTTCCGCTCCCAGGATACGGCACCTGTGCGACAGCGGCATCTACAGCCACAAAGGTGGTTGCCTCTACGGGTTACTACTTGAAAGCTGGCGCGATTTGCACGATTCGGATGACTTACGCCAATACCAATTCACTGCCGCAGCTCAACATCAACAGCACCGGGGCCTACTATCTCTCCTACAATGGCACCCGTGCGCCAGCAGACTCCACCAGATGGCTGGCCGGAAGTATGCTGACAGTCATGTTCACAGGCAGCTATTACGAGGTGCTTTCAATTGCCGGAGCTTGGACGCCGAGTATTGCGGGAACGGGATCGTACTCCTATCAGGAGGGCTATTTCCAGTACAACGCTGGGATTGTGTCCTTCGGTTTTTCTGTCAGCGGAACCTTTAGCAGTACGACGACATCAACGACACAAACTGTCATTTCTGGACTTCCATTCACCTACAAGGGGAATGGATTAGCGGCGGGTGGTGGGATTGCCTATGGCTGCACATCAAGTTCCCCTGGATTTTTTGGATGGTATGTTTCAAATGGTCAGTCTGCTATCACAGCAAGGAACAGCTCTGTATCCGGCGGTATTTATGGTGCGGGCTATGTGTACAACACCCCCGGTTTCACTTACAGCATCTGCGGCTCAATCACTATGCGGACTGTGTAATCATCTCACAAATTTATAAGGAGGAAACGAAAATGAAAGAGTTCTGGATCACGATTCAGATGGTGTTCGCCGCCGTGGGCGGCTGGCTGGGGTACTTCCTGGGCGGCTGTGACGGCCTTCTCATCGCCCTGGTGGTATTCACGGTGGTGGACTACATCACCGGGGTCATGTGCGCCATCAACGACCAGAAGCTATCCAGCGAGGTGGGCTTTCGTGGCATCTGCCGGAAGGTGTTGATCTTCTTTCTGGTAGGGGTAGCGAACATCCTCGATGTTCAGATCATCGGCACTGGCAGCGTTCTGCGCACCGCCATCATCTTCTTCTACCTGTCCAATGAGGGTGTGTCCCTGATGGAGAACGCCGCCCACCTGGGCCTGCCTGTCCCCCAGAAGCTGAAGGACGTGCTGGAGCAGCTCCACGACCGT
>OFFK01002527.1_pt1 | contig 11011 bp, 8 predicted proteins | sample 1521361 | NCBI WGS metagenome assembly OFFK01 (sample SAMEA3504096, study PRJEB24116) | mouse gut metagenome | biome: mouse gut; feature: mouse-associated habitat; material: faeces | place: Denmark | collected 2011
AATCTTTTGACAAAACGGATGGCGTGTTCAACCAAGATGCGTTTTCTTGAAATCTGGCGCTATAGAAAAAAGTCTGTAAATGTGAATCTTCTATGATAATAATGGGGCGAAAGGCTTGGGAGCTTTTCGCCTTTTCTCCAGTTATATCAGTTACCATCAAGCATGTCAAGGGCAACGGCTTGGTTTCAGGCCGTCCCTTATCGTTTTTATCATCATTCCGGCAGGCGCCCTTCATACATGATTCCCAGCTCGCCATAGACCTGCGCCCAGCCCCGGAGGGGCATCGTCCATTTTTTCGTGGCTTCAAAGGTCGCCAAATATAGGGCTTTCAGCAGGGCGGTATCGCTCGGGAATACGCTCCTCTGGCGGTTGAGTTTCCGGTAAGTGGAATTTAGTGATTCGATCGCGTTCGTTGTATAGATGACCTTCCTGACATCCGCAGAAAACTTGAAGATCGGGGAGATGGCGTCCCAGTTATCCTTCCAGCGCTTCATGGAGTTTGGATATTTCGGCGCCCACTTTTCGGTCACACGTTCCAAGGCTTCCAGCGCCTTCCCCTCATCCGGCGCGTGGTAGATCGTTTTCAAGTCCGCGGCAAAGGGCTTCCTGTCCTTCTCCGGGACATACTTCAGGGTATTCCTGACCTGGTGGACGATGCAGCGCTGGTACTCCGTTTTGGGGAAGGCTGCAGCGATTGCTTCCTTCATCCCGGAAAGCCCGTCCGCGCAGATGATCAGGATATCCTTTACGCCGCGGTTTTTCAGCTCATTTAATACCGACAGCCAATATTTCGAGTTCTCGTTTTCGCCAACGCTGATCGTCAGTACTTCTTTCCGGCCTTCCGTATTGATGCCCAAAATGACATAAGCTGCCAGCTTGCGGATCACGCCATTGTCGCGGACGGAGTAATGGATCGCGTCGATGTACAGGATCGGATACACCGCGTCAAGCGGCCTGTTCTGCCAGTCCTCTATCTGCGGCAGCAGCTTGTCTGTAACGTCGGAAATGAAGCCCTCGGAGGCCTCAAAACCATAAATATCCTCGATGGTTTCGGAGATCTGCCGGGTCGTCATCCCCTTTGCGTACATGGAGATGATCTTCTGGTCAATGTCGGAAATATCCTTCTGGCGCTTCTTGACTATCTGGGGCGCAAAGGTTGACTTCCTGTCCTGCGGCACGCTGATCTCCATGGAGCCATAGCTGCTGTTGATGCGTTTTTTCTTGTATCCATTGCGGTGGTCGTCGCTGTCGGAACGTTCCGACCTTTCATAGCCCAGATGCCCGTCCATCTCGGCTTCCATCATCTCTTTGATCGTGCCACCCAGCAGATCCTTGAGCGCGTCTTGGATATCCCCCGCTGTTTGGATGTCATACTCCTCCAAAAGCAGCCGGATGATATCGCGTTTCCCTTCCGTCATTTGTACTTTGTGGATTGGTTTCTTTTCTTTTGCCATAATAAAGGCCTCCTTATGATTTTATTTTATCATAGAAGACCTTTCAAAACAGTATTTACAGAAAAAGTTTCACACGACCCAGAAAAACCTCTGCGGCTCTTTTTTATTTCTGTCCGAATTTGTAGCCCACACTCCAAACAGTACGGATGCCCCATTCATCCTCCTGATTCAGCTTTTCCCGTATCCTTTTGACATGCACGTCCACCGTACGGGTATCCCCGACATATTCATAGCCCCAGATCTGGTCCAGCAGCTGTTCCCTCGTAAACACCCTGTTCGGGTGCTTTGCCAGATAAAACAGCAGTTCAAATTCTTTCGGCGGAAATTCCAGTCCCCTGCCATGGTATGTAACGGAATAATTGGAGATATTGATTTCCAGATTGGGAAAACGCAGGATATCCCCCTCCTCCTGATGCGGCTCATACCGCCTCAGGACTGCTTTCACCCGCGCGACAAGCTCTTTCGGGTCAAACGGCTTTACAATATAATCATCTGCGCCCAGTTCCAGCCCCAGCACTTTATCAAAGGTTTCCCCCTTTGCCGTCAGCATAATGACCGGTACGCGGCTTGTCTTACGGATTTCTGCACAGACCTGATAGCCGTCCATACCCGGCAGCATCAGGTCAAGCAGTATCAAATCCGGCTGAAACGCAGATACCATCTGTATCGCCTCCCTGCCATCATGAACCTCTTTTGTTTCAAAGCCTTCCTTTTCCACATAAAGCGAAACCAACTCCGCGATATGCATATCGTCATCCACAATCAGAATCTTCTGTTTTCCGCTCATTTTTCCGCCTTCTTCCAAAATTCCTCATCTGTCGTTTTCTGTCGTTCACAGGCTTTGCAGCCACCCCGCCCTTTATTTCTTCTCCACGATTTCCTGCAAATAATACTCCTTCATGCAGGCAAAGGTTTCCTGACTGATGCAATGCTCCATCCGACAGGCGTCCTCCAATGCGGTTTCCTCGCTCACGCCAATGTCGATCAGCATTTGTGAAATTATACAATGCCTTTCATATGTCCGTTCCGCGATTTCACACCCCTTGTCTGTCAAGACGATACGCCCTTTTTCTTCTATCTGCACATACCCCTCTGTTTTCAGCTTCTTCATGGCGTTGCTGATGCTGGGTTTGCTGAATCCAAGTTCAGTCGCAATGTCCACAGAACGCACAAAGCCTGTCCGCTGGTTCAGGATATAAATTGTTTCCAGATAGTTCTCCATAGATTCCTGTATTTTCATCATCCGTCCCCTTTCTTCCTTTCCTCTTATGGTAACAAAAAAACAGGGGCTTGACAATGCTTTTCTTTGCGCCCGATGGAAGGAAAAAGGTGCGCATATGTTCTGTAAAAAAACTCCTTTTTCTTCGGAATTTTTTACAAGATATTTCCTTCAGTCCATGCATTTTTTTTGCAATTTTTTTATTGACTTTTCAGTCAAAATAAGGCATGATATTGCTAGCGATAAATGCGGCAGTGCGCGCATCCGGGCGTCTGCCAATCGTATTTTAATATTGCTTGCTTCTGTAGTTTGGGGTTTTCTCCTAACGCCAAACTATTTTGAATCAAACTTTTCATCTCTTCTTGCCATTGTCTGTAAACATAGCGGAACGCCCCCTAACTGTTCTTCTGTGTGACAGTGGCAACCCTTACGCAGCGGCTTTCTCCCCCAAGAAAGCCGCTGTACCCCTTTATGCGGAAAAATCCAAAAAACAGCCGCAGCACTGTTGAAAAGTATCGCTTACCCATTTGAGTTTTTTTCCATTTTGTAGTATGATACCCATATACCAGAAAACGGGCGGGAATCCTGCCCAGACAACTCAGAAAGAAGGTTTTTTTATGTATCGTACACTGTACGGCCCTCAGGGCGGTCATATCAATCTGGATGGACGCGACGTTATCAATATGGCGTCCAATAACTACCTCGGTCTGGCGAACCATCCCGCACTTGTCGCAGCGGCAAAAGAAGCCATCGACCAGTTCGGCGTTGGCCCCTGTGCAAGCCGCAATATCGTCGGGAATTTTACAATCCATGATGAATTGGAGGAAAAACTCGCAAAATTCAAAGATGTCGAGGCAACGCTCGTTTTCAACTGCGGCGTTTCCGCAAATTCCGGCGTAATCCCCTGCCTTGTCGGCAAAGGCGATACCATTTACAGCGATGAGCTTAACCACGGCAGCATCATCGACGGATGCCGTCTTTCCCGCGCGGAAATCAAAGTTTTCAAGCATATGGATATGGATTCCCTCGAAGCAAAGCTGAAAGAACCTGTAACCGGCAAACGGCTTATCATCACAGACGGTGTATTCAGCATGGACGGCGACCTTGCGCCCCTGCCCGATATGGATGACCTTGCCGATAAATACGACGCAACGCTTGTTGTGGACGATGCACACGGCGATGGCGTTATGGGCCCCTACGGCAAAGGTACTGTGGAGCATTTTGGCCTGCGCGACCGCATCCATATCGAAACAGGCTCCCTTTCCAAGGCATTCGGCGCGGCTGGCGGCTTTGTGGCAGGCTCCCGCGAGCTGATTGATAAAATCCGCCCGCAGGCAAGAAGCTTTATTTTTACTGCATCCCCCCTTGCCCCCTGTCTGACAGCGGCTGCCCTGAAAGCCGTTGAAATGGTTTCCGCAGACGATTCTCTTGTAAAGAAGCTGTGGGAAAATCGGGAATATTTCGCAGCACGTATGCAGAAACTGGGGCTGAATATCGGTTCTACCGTTACGCCTGTTATTCCCGTTATCGTTGGCGAGGGCGAAAAAGCCCAGCAGATGAGCCAGTCCCTTTATGAAAAAGGCATTTATGCGCAGGGGCTGCAATTCCCCGTTGTCCCCCGCGGCGCGGCGCGTCTGCGCGTAATGGTTTCCGCGGCGCATACCAAAGAGGATTTGGACCGTGCTGCCGATGCAATCGAAGCAAGTGCGAAGGAGCTTGGCCTGCTGTAACAGTAAACACGCCAATCAGCGCACAGCAAAATAAAAACGAGGTGCGAAAAGCCATTTCCCGCTTTTCACGCCTCATTTTTTGTCAGCAAATTTAGAACTTATCCGTAAATAAGATACGTGCAGATTGCACAGTCAGATTTTTCGGCAGGCAGGGAGCTTTTTTGCAGGCATACCGGTTGGTACGGCAGGGAAAAGCAACAAAGGCTGCCGGAAAAGATGAAGCAGGATGTACGCAGATAATTTACAGATAGGTTCTAAGCAGTCATTTCCTAATATAAAGGAATCTTATGCTGCGCTTGCGTTTTTCCGGAAAAAGATGGTATACTATCAGCAAAGAAGAGAAGAAAAAGGATAAGGAGAACAGCTATGAAGATTTTAGCCGATACTCACACCCATACCATTGCCAGTGGACACGCATACAGCACTGTGGACGAAAATGCGCGATGGGCGGCAGAACAGGGGCTGCGCCTTCTTGCACTGACCGACCACGCGCCCGCCATGCAGAACACGACCTGCCATGCTTATTTTGCCAACCTGAATGTCATCCCACAGGAACTGCGCGGCGTGCGGATACTGCGCGGCGTGGAACTGAATATTCTGGATTATAACGGCACTGTGGATTTAGACGAAAAAACGCTTTCCCGTCTTGATATTGCCATCGCCAGCCTGCACACTCCCTGCATCACACCTGGCAGCAGGAAGGAAAATACCCGTGCATACTGCATGGCAATGGAAAATCCCTATATAGACATTTTAGGGCACCCGGGCGACCCGCGATATGATGTAGACTATATGGAAGTATTCCGCGTTGCAGCTGAAACGGGGACGCTTCTGGAAATCAATAACGCCTCTTTAGTGCCGGGCGGTTTCCGCGATGGCAGCGGGGAAAACATTGAAAAGCTCCTGCGGCTCTGCATGGAGAACGGACAGCATATACTGCTGGGCAGCGATGCACATTTTTATACCGGAATCGGCGATGTTTTCTATGCCGTTGCACTTCTGGAAAAAATCGGTTTTCCGGAAGGACTTGTACTGAATACGCAGCCGGAAGAAATACAGAAGCATCTGAAACACAGATAATTTCCCGAAAAAAACGGAAAGCCCTTTACTTCAACGCTTTAGTATGTTAACATATAATCAGAAGCAAAGGGAAAAGGTGGCGGTTCGTATGAATAAAAAAATCAGGAGCGACTTGACGGATAAGCTGTTTCGGGCTATCCTCAGCATGGAAACCATTGACGAGTGCTATCTGCTGTTCGAGGATCTATGCACAGTCAACGAAATACAGGCCATCGCGCAGCGCATGGAGGTTGCCGCCATGCTTGACGCGAAGTGTACTTATGTGGAAATTGCAGAAAAAACAGGTGCGTCTACGGCAACTATCAGCCGCGTCAACCGCTGTCTGCATTATGGCACAGACGGGTACAAGCTGGCTATCAAACGGGTAAAGGCGCAGCAGGAACAGAAGAATACGGAAACCGGAGAAAGGTGACTCACCGCAGACGAAATAAGCCGTATAACAGCTTGCGTGGATTTGCCGCTAGGGAACCTCTGCCCCCTTTTTCGGGGAAAAACAGGAGCTCCCTAGTATTTTTTTGCGTAAATAAAAGACCTTGGGGACGCTGTCCCCTATCCCCTGCAAGGGAGCACACGCTCCCTTGGCCCGGGGCTGCCAGCCACATTTCATACGGCTGGGAAAAAAGCCTCGGATATTCTAAAATATACTTTCCCTGGAAAACGCAGTTTTCCTCAGCAAAGTTCTTTGCACCGCTTTCTCCGAAAAAAAGCGGGCAGGGTGCGGGGCAGCGTCCCGCGGTATCAATGTTTTTAAAAAGCAAAAAGAACAGGAGTAGAAAACATGATAGGATTTGAACAACTGAACGATATGCAGCAAAAGGCTGTTTTGCAGACAGAGGGCCCTCTGCTGATACTGGCTGGCGCAGGGGGCGGGAAAACCGGCGCACTGACTGTCCGTATGGCGCATTTATTGGAAACCGGCGTAAAGCCCTGGAACATTCTGGCTATAACATTCACGAACAAAGCCGCCCGCGAAATGCGCGAACGCGTTGACGCACTTACCGGGCATGGCGCGGCAGATGTATGGATCAGCACGTTCCACTCAGCCTGTGTGCGGATACTTCGCCGGGAAATACATCATCTGGATTATGACAACCAGTTTTCCATTTACGATACCGATGACCAGGAAAAAGTCATGCGGGAAGCTTTCAAACGCCTGAATTTCAGCACAACGGATAAATCCTTTTCCGTAAAGAGTGCGCTTGCCGCCATCAGCCGTTTGAAAGAGGAGCTTGTCAGCTGGGAGGATTACGCTAAAACCGTTGACACAGACGACCTGCGCGCGTCCCGCGTAGCCAGGGCCTATCGCATCTATCAGCAGCTTTTGAAGGAAAACAACGCACTGGATTTTGATGACCTGATATATAAAACCGTGCTGCTGTTCCGTAATTGCCCCGATGTGCTGGACAAATATCAGGAACGCTTCCGCTATATTATGGTAGATGAATATCAGGATACAAATACCAGCCAGTATGAACTGGTGCGGCTTCTGGCGGCAAAATACCAGAATCTTTGTGTTGTGGGGGACGATGACCAGAGCATTTACGGCTGGCGCGGCGCGAACATCAGCAATATCCTTGATTTTGAAAAGGATTTCCCCGGCGCGGTCGTAATCAAGCTGGAGCAGAATTACCGTTCCACAAAAAAAATCCTGGAAGCCGCAAACACCGTTATCCACAATAACCAGACCCGCAAGGACAAAACGCTTTGGACTGAGAATGACAGCGGCAGTATACTGCATATTTATAAAGCAGATAACGAATATGACGAATGCCGTTTTGTGGCAGAAAAAATACAGGAAATGACGGCGCAGGGCAAAACACGGAATCAGTTTGCCGTGCTTTACCGCACGAATAACCAGTCCCGCGCAGTAGAGGACCAGCTTGTCAAGCGCGGCATCCCCTACCGGCTGTTTGGCGGCGTACGTTTTTACGAGAGAAAGGAAATCAGGGATATCCTTTCTTACCTGAAGGTACTCGCGAATCCTTCGGACACCATTGCCCTGCGGCGTATTATCAATGTTCCGCGCAGAGGCATCGGCGAAACCTCTTTGGATAAGGTTGCGGCGTTTGCGGAACGGAACGGCTGTTCTCTTTATGAAGCTTTGGAGCATCTGGACGAAATCACAGAGCTGAAAACACGTGCGGCAAAATTCCGCGAATTCTACAATCTGTTTGAAAGCCTGCGGGCTGACGCGGGCGGGCTGAAAGTCGGTGAACTGATTGACGCAGTTGTAAAGCGGACAGGATATTTGCAGCTTTTGCTGGACGAAGGGACAGATGAAGCCATTAGCCGTATTCAGAACATCGACGAATTTGTGAATAAGGCTGTGGAATACGATAAGACTAACCCCGAGCAGGAAGACGCACTGGCGGGCTTTTTGGAAGAAGTCGCACTCGTTGCAGATATTGACAGCTACGAGGAAGGCGAGGAGGCAGTCGCCCTGATGACGCTGCACAGCGCGAAGGGACTGGAATTCCCCTATGTATTCATCATCGGCATGGAAGAAGGCATTTTCCCCGGCTACCGCGCTGTCATGTACGGCGGGGAAAAGGAAATTGAGGAAGAACGCCGCCTTTGCTACGTTGGCATCACCCGTGCAAAGGAAGAACTTTTTCTGACACACGCAAAAAACCGTATGCAGCACGGCATCACACAGTATAACCCACCTTCCCGCTTTTTGAAGGAAATCCCTGCCGATTTGGTTGATATGCCTACAAGGCAGGTTTCCGAAATGGCGAAAAAATACGAAATGCGCAACTGTATGCGCCTGACCCCTGCCCCCGGGCGGAATAAAACCATCGCGCCGACAGCTGTTTTTGCCGCACAGAAAACCATGCCCGCACCGAAGGATTTTATCCCCGATTACCAGCCGGGCGACAAGGTGCGCGCACCGAAATACGGCGTAGGAACTGTGGTTTCCATACAGCCCGGCGGCGCGGATTACGAGGTCGAGATTTCCTTTGGCGCGAAGGGGACAAAAAAATTCATGGCAAGGCTTTCCAAACTCATTAAGGTAAGCGAATAAGCCAAGGAGTGAATAAAATGGCAGATATGGAGCGAATGAAAGAACTGGCGGAGCGGCTGAACGCCGCCGCAAAAGCCTATTATCAGGAGGACAGGGAAATTTTGTCCAATCAGGAATATGACAGCCTGTATGACGAGCTGGCGGCTTTAGAAGAACGAACCGGGACAATTCTTGCCAGCAGCCCCACGCAGAAAGTCGGTTTTACCGTGCTGAGCAATCTGGAAAAGGTACGGCACGAAAGCCCGATTCTTTCGCTGGACAAAACAAAGGAAACGGGTAAGCTGGAAAGCTTTCTGGGCGATAAAACAGGGATACTTTCCTGGAAACTGGACGGGCTGACTATCGTGCTGAAATACCGCGGCGGCATACTGGAGCAGGCCGTTACACGCGGCAACGGCGAAGTCGGTGAGGACGTGACCCACAACGCACGCGTGTTCCAGAATATCCCGCTTACAATCCCCTTTTCCGGCGAACTTGTTCTGCGCGGCGAAGGTGTGATTCCATACAGCGAGTTCCGTCGCATCAATGATGCGCTGGACGATGATGAAAAATATAAAAATCCCCGTAACCTTTGCAGCGGAACAGTGCGCCAGCTGAATAGTGAAATTGCCGCAGGGCGAAACGTGCGCTTTTATGCCTTTACACTTGTCGGTGCGGAAGGCAGGGCGCTTTCCGACAGCAAAACAGAAAATATGGTCTGGCTGAAAGAGCTGGGCTTTGAGGCAGTTGAACAGAGGCTGGTGACAGCCGGAACTGTTGCAAAGGCTGTGGAATGGTTTCGGGAACGCATCACAGGAAATGATATTGCGTCCGATGGGCTTGTGCTGACGTTTGACAGCATATCTTACAGCGAAAGCCTTGGGCGTACCTCTAAATTCCCGAAGGATTCCATTGCGTTCAAATGGGCGGACGAAATGGCAGAAACCACATTGCGTGAAATACAGTGGAACACCTCCCGCACAGGGCTTATGAATCCGGTTGCAGTGTTCGACCCTGTAGAGCTGGAGGGCTCTACGGTAAGCCGCGCCAGCGTGCATAACGTCAGCATTTTGAAGGAATTGAAGCTAAGCATCGGCGATACAATCAAAGTTTATAAGGCAAACATGATTATCCCACAGATTGCGGAAAACCTGACAGGGGAAATTTCCACAGCTGAAATTCCAAATCATTGCTTTGTCTGCGGCGGGGAAACGGAGGTACGGAAACTGCGGGACGGCGAAGCGTTATACTGCACAAATCCAAATTGCAGCGCACAGAGGATACAGGCTTTAAGCCACTTTGTTTCGCGGGACGCAATGAATATCGAAGGGCTTTCCGAAGAAACATTGAAAAAATTTCTGGAACATGGGTTTGTGGAAAACTATCCGGATTTGTTCCGGCTGGAACAGCACCGCGAAGAAATCTGTGAAATGGAGGGCTTTGGTGAAAAATCTTACACTAATCTGATTGAGTCCATTGAGAAGGCAAAGGAAAGCGACCTGCCGCGCCTGATTTACGCGCTGGGAATCAACCATGTCGGTCTGCGTAATGCAAAACTGCTCTGTGCCCACTGCGGATATGATTTCGCGCAGATTAAAAGTGCGACAGAAGAAGAACTGGCGGAGGTTGACGGGTTCGGGGCAGTCATTGCACACAGCATCGCACAGTATTTTCAGGAAACAGAGCATCTGCTCCTGCTGGAGGAAGTTCTGCCGCTGCTCACCCTGCGTAAACCGGAAGAAAAACAGGACAACAGTCCGCTTGCCGGTTTAACGTTCGTTATAACCGGAGATTTGGAGCATTTTACAAACCGAAAGGAGTTGCAGGCTTTCATCGAGCAGGGCGGCGGGAAAGTGACAGGCAGCGTTACAAAAAAAACAAATTTTCTAATCAATAATGATGTGCATTCAGAATCTGCTAAGAATAAAAAGGCTCGGGATCTGGGTGTGCCAATCCTCAGTGAAGCGGCATTTATAGAGCAGTTTATGGAAGAATAATTCAAACGGTACAGCTGCTGTTGTCCGGCTTGTGAGAAAGTGCGGGAACATTCCATTTGAGGGCTCCTTCAAACATAGCCCAAAGGGAATGCTGCCCGCTTTTTATCACCCCGCATTTCTCTACAGAATATTTATTTTTGCCAAACCCATTGCATTTTTCCAAACGACCTGATATAATAGCCAAAGCTACACAGAATCTTTCCAGATTGAAAATCTGACAGCTGATATCTGGAGACGTATCGAAGTGGTCATAACGGGCCTGACTCGAAATCGTGTCGGCTCGCCCTTGACTCTTCCTCCAAAAACCGCGGTTTCATGGGCTTTCCCGCCCTACCGCTGTTCGGCGCAAACCGGAAATGCTAACAAATTGCTAACATTTTACTATTTTATATTTTTCATCTTTTTTGGAGACGTATCGAAGTGGTCATAACGAGAACGACTCGAAATCGTTTGATCGGTGATGAGCCGATCCGTGGGTTCGAATCCCACCGTCTCCGTATTTCCAAGTCCTGCTGATATGGCAGGAC
>OFFK01002532.1_pt1 | contig 10985 bp, 9 predicted proteins | sample 1521361 | NCBI WGS metagenome assembly OFFK01 (sample SAMEA3504096, study PRJEB24116) | mouse gut metagenome | biome: mouse gut; feature: mouse-associated habitat; material: faeces | place: Denmark | collected 2011
CCGTATTGGTAATCTCGATACAGATCTTCCTCTTTCCTGCTTCAGGTTCTGGTTCTTCCGGGCGCTGCCCCGTCTCTCCTGCCGCATCCTTAAGGTATGTTTTTACAAACACACGGGTTCCTTTTGCCGAATACTTCAGTGTGTTCTCGATCAGATTCTGACAGATCCGGTAGAAATACGTATTATCCGAGTAAATAGACGTCGCCTCTTTCGTAAGCTGCATAACGAATTGGAGACCGCTCTCCTTCACCTGATCCGCCATATCTGCAAAAATCTGTTCGATCAGACGGTTTACTTCAAAATTCTCCATCTGAAACTCTACGTTGCCGCTGCTCGCCTTTGCCAGGGAGAACAAGCTGTTGATCATCTCCTTCAGCTTCTCTGTCCGTGCCGAGACAACGTCAATATAATCCCGCACGACGTCGCTTAATTCTTCCTTCTTGATCAGTTCTATATAACCAACCATAGACGTTATGGGCGTCTTCAGGTCATGGGATACGTTGGTGAGCAGATCCACACGGAGCTGGTCGCTCCGCGACACCTTCTCAAGGCTTTTCCGCTCTATCTCCAACGATTCTTCCACACGGCGCCTTAAAATCCCGTCCCTCCACTCCATAACATGTTCCAGTCTCCCGTCCCAGTAATTCCTGACTGCCTTCTCCGCCAGCAGGAATTGGATCAGAACCGTGATCACCATCACATAACCGGTAGCATAGTTATAATTCCAGCCTCTCCTCATCCCGCCCCATACGCCGCCTCTATAGACAAGATCATAAAGATACCACACTGCCATCAGGCATGCCAACGCTCCCGCCTTATAAAACCGTTTGAAAGAGGCTGACCTGACCTTTTTCCATGCATCGTATTCACAGCCCTCTTTGCCGCCCCATCCCTGATACCGCTGATCCAGGTATTGTCTTAAGAGGATCGCAAGGCTCACCCCTATACACAGATTCCCCGCCATACCAAACCCAAAAACGATCTTTGTCGAATACGAATTCCGATAGGCGATCATAACGCCGAAAATGCAGATTCCGATCCCTGCCAGCATCACTCCCGGAATATACCTGCCATTTTCCTCTGCAAAAGCATATATCTTCTTAACTATATTTTTCCATCTTGTATCCAATACCCCACACCACCTTTACATATCTTGGTTTCTTTGCGTCTATCTCTATTTTCTCGCGGATATGGCGGATATGGACCATGACCGTATTCTCTACCGCGTAATCCGCCTGTTCGTTCCAGACTTTCTCGTAGATCTGCTCCGCGGGAAAGATCTGTCCGGGATGTTCCATCAAAAGCTCGAATATCTTATACTCTGTGGCGGTCAACCGCACTTCCTCTCCTTCCACGATCACTAACTTCTGCTTTTTATCAAGCTCCAGCCCTCCGTTGACGATCCGATCCTCATCAGTCCTTGCCTTCTCTTCTCCCCAGAGATGATACCGCCGAAGATGTGCCTTGATCCTTGCCGTCAGTTCCGCCGGATTATACGGCTTCTCCACATAGTCGTCCGCCCCAAGTATAAGCCCCGACACTTTATCGCTCTCCTCCGTCTTAGCTGACAGGATGATCACCGGGATCCTGCTCTTTTGCCGAAGCTTCATCAACGCGGATAACCCGTTGAGTCTCGGCATCATTACATCCAGCAAGATCAGATCAATCTTTTCTTTTTCCAGCGCTTCCAGCGCCTCCATGCCGTCATAAGCCTTAATAACCTGGTATCCCTCATATTTTAACAATTCACTGATAGAATATACGATCTCCTTATTATCGTCCACCACCAGTATCGTCTCTGCTTCCATGGGTATCCCCTCCATTCCGTCGTCTGCTTTCTATTGCTGCTTACACGGATACTATAATATATCTGCCTTAAAAGAAACTCAATATAATTCTTAAAATTCTCTTAACGCATATAGGATCAAAACTATTCTTTCTCTGTCGTCGATCACCACCAATAATCATTTAATTATTGCTATTTTCCGCCATTTTCTTTATAATAATAGCAATCAATCCGAAAATATCTGAAATCAAAACATCCGCATACAAAGGAGGCGCGCAATATGTCTGGCAGGCAGGTAAAACTGGAGCATGCAGAAAAGGGAAGTATCCTGTATCATTACACGAAAAGCAACGGTATCAACGGCATAATAAACCATAATTGTTTCTGGGCAACAAAGAGTGATTTCCTGAATGATCCCAATGAATTCTCCCACATTCGCGGGATCATAGACGAGGTATGCCGGGAGAATATAAAGAAGCCGGCATTCAGGGAGATGTTCCTTAAGGATTCCATCTATACCGACCGTGAAAAAAGCAGAGAATATTTCGTTCTATCCTTCTCAAAATGTAGAGACAGTATCACTATGTGGTCTGAATTCGGCAATAAGACCGGATACAACATCGGTTTCCGAAGCGACGACATCATCGCAAGGATCGAAGAAGCGGCGGAAATTGCGTATCATGGACTGGTCGTCTATGACGCAAAGCAGCAAAAACAGCTGATCCGCAGGATTATCTGCAATTATCTGCCCAATCTGCTCCGGATGTCCATGGACGAGATCTTAGAAGCCGGGAATCATGACCGCCAGGACTCTACCTATCTGAAAGCATGCCGGAAATTCCGCAGAACGGCAGAAGTCTACGCCATGTTCTTCAAGCATGAAGGCTTCGCGGAAGAACAGGAATACCGGTTCATTTTCAAGAAGCAGAAGAATACCGCCGTGTACTTCCGTGCCAAGGACGGTTTCATGCTCCCTTACATAGAGATCCCGTTAAGCGAGCAAAACCTGCCCCTCGAAGAGATCATGATCGCCCCGCAGAACCACATTGATCTTGCTAAAAACGGGATGGAATATATGCTTCATATGAAAGGATATGAAGCTGAAGTCTCCTTATCCAATATCAAACTGAGATATTAAGAACACTTAATATTCCTGCATGATCTCCTGCAGGTATTCCTTATATTCCTTTCGCACGTGTTCTGGCGCGGCGATCCGAAGCCTGCTTCCGATGCCCGTTACCCAGCCGAAGAACTGCGGACTGACCGCCGCCAGCACACGCACGCGGAACTCTTCTCCACTCACAGGGACGATCATCACCTCCGTACCAAACCGATCCAGGATCACCCCGATCAACTCATTCCCGCACTGCAGCGTAACTTCTTCGTCGTGCCCTCCGTACATAGAGAATGTCTTCTTACTAAATTCTGCCAGATCAAAATCCTGAAACTTCTCTTTGCCGATGCGCACCCGATCGGTCACGCATGTATGCTGCATCTTATCCACCCGGTAATGCTTCATACAGTCCGCCTCTTCGTCATATGCGATCAGATAATAGTTCGCGTCATCCCACGTCAGCGACCATGGACTGACTGTATAGACGGCTCCGTCCTTTTTGGGCCTCAGCTCCTTCTTCACCGTCCACTCTGCATATTGATACCGGATCTGCCGGTTCTCAAGGATCGCCGTATGGATCTGATCTACATTATAATAGATGGTCTCATTGCCACTCTTAGGACGGTTGTAGATAAATACATTCCTCCGAAGCTGCCTTGCCTCATGGTCACTTGCCAGGCTCTCCAGCTTACGTATCAGCTCTTCTGACTTCTTCCGGCTGATAAACTTAGACGCCTGCACGGCATCAACAAGAAGCTTAAGTTCCGGCAGCTCAAACTTCCTGCTTCCGATATAATAACCTCCGTTGGTTCCTTTTGCCTGCAGAACATCCATCCCGAACTCCTTAAGCGTCTCAAGATCATTATATACTGTCTTACGGTCCGCAGACATCCCATACTCCTTAAGCGCCCTGTCTATATCCGCCGCAGACATCGGACACTTCTCATCCGTCTTCTCCAGAAGCATCTTCATGATGTACAATGCCCTGAGCTTTACATGTGAAACTGCCACAATTCATCCTCCTATCTATCGCCGCAGCTTTTATCTATAGCATTGTCGTCACAGCCTTCCCGCTGCGATCTATATAGCATTGCCGTCACAGCCTTCCCGCTGCGATCCTAGGACATTGTAACATATCGCTTCCATCCTGTACAATCTTCTACAAGTCATTTCATGACAATTCCTTACCATACGCGGGTCTCAGAAATCATATTGATCCGGATTAAGCCCCGCCCGCTTCATCAATACACTCCATTCATTCCGGCTCATTACCTCTAACTCTTCCGCGATCAGACCGGACAATTCAAACTCTGTCTTTTCTTCCCTCTCCGGTTCCGGACGGAACAGGAAACCGACTACCTGACCGAATCCCTTCTGTTCTCTGTCACATTTATAATCAAATACCGAACCTATAACCTCTCTCATTATTCTTCCTCCAAAAATTCACGATAATCACTTTCATCTGCAAACAGAAGATAGCTTCCATTCACATATCCCATATAACCATCCGCTACAAAATAACCCTTCATACTATGCACCTCCTGTTTTCGTATTTTCCTTGGTTCTCTATCAGTCTACCAAACTGGATGTCCAAAAATCTCCACATCCAAATACTTTTTAAGGATGCATCATGCATGAAGCATTCAAATAGAGGGGGCTATGCCTCAAATGAGTCATAACCCCCTCTAAAATCATTGAGCATAAGCCGCCTAACCAACTCCAGCGCCTACGGATGCATAATAATCTTCATACACTGTTTCGACTGCATCACGGCAAATGCCTGTTCCATCTCCCTGAGTGGGAAATGATGGGTAATCAGCGGTTCTACCTTCACTCGTCCGTCTTCCACAAAATTCAGACATTCCTCAAACTCCTGTCTTGTATAGCAGATTGTCCCGTAAATGTGAATCTCGCTCCTCACTACTTTCCCAAGGTCAACCTCCGGCAGGCTGTGATACAGCCCGGTAACTGCATAAGTACCGCCTTTTTTCAGCATATTCATTGCCGCAACCGGAATTCCCGGCACACCGACGCAATCCTGAACGTAATCCGCCATCCGTCCTCCCGTAATCTCGCGTACCCGCTCCACCGGATTCTCCTTGGATGCATTGATTGTAATATCCGCCCCCAGTTCCTTTGCCAGTTCAAGACGCTGGCTGTCTACGTCTGTACCGACACAGATTATCATTTTCGCACCTCGCAGTTTGATTAACTGCACGGCGTAAAGCCCAATCGGTCCTGGACCGTATACAACGCAGACATCCTTAGAAGTGATAGAAGACGCCTTGACGGTACGGTAAGCGGATGCAATCGGATCTACGGACGCGCCCTGGTCATAGGTCGTGGTATCCCGCATCTTCCGGCAGACTTTGGCCGGAACCCTCACATATTCTGCAAATGCGCCGTCCACATGAATCCCGGTTTCCACCAGATTGTCGCAGAGTACTTCCTTCCCTTCAATACACATGTCACAGTCTCCGCATCCAATAACGATACACGGAGTCACACGATCGCCCACTTTCAGATGTTTCACGCGGGAACCTGTCTCCACCACGTCTCCGGCAAATTCATGCCCCGGAATCAAAGGCCATGGCACTTCACGGGTTCCGGCGAGTATGGGACCGTCTGTCCCGCAGATTCCAACGGATCTTACTTTAATAATGACATCATCCTCCCGCAATACCGGATATGGTACGTCTTTCACCGCAAATCCCGGTCCGGCCTGTTCTTTTACTACTGCTAACATCGTCTTATCCTCTCCTTAATACATATATTTTGACATATTAACTTCATTATAACAATATTTGTTATCTTTTGAAATGATTTCTTATTTTCATTTAAAGTTCGCAGAAACGATTGTATAATAGTGAAAAATATGTTATAGTACATTCATTAAAAATGTTCAACGATCAAGATAATCTTATTTTCATATCTGACATTCGTCAGGAATTATCCGATTTGTGTATGAATCCGGAAAGTGCAGGTGATTCCCATGATTGAATAAAATTGACGCTGACGTCTTGCGTATGGGCCGATAATTGAATATAATGGAGGTAGTGAATGGCAGATGAGGTTTTACAATGGCATGATGGCTTTCACGCAGCTCTCCAGATTGAATTAAAGGGAGAATCTGCACGTCTGAGATTCCGTTCGGAATACGAGTTATACAAGAAATCACTGCGCATTGACACGGTGGTGATTAAGGAATCAGATGATACGCCTGTACAAAAGAATATTGGAAAGATTTTCCGTAAACACAATTTAATAGAATACAAGAGCCCGGATGATTATCTGAGTATTGATGATTTCTATAAAGTTTATGGGTACGCATGTCTCTATCAATCGAACACGCAGAAAATACACGAGATTTCCATGGAAGATATCACAATCACTTTTGTATGCAGTCATTTTCCCAGAAAGATGTTGAAATTGTTGAAAAACGAGAGGAACATTGAGGCAGTGCAAAAAGGGAAAGGAATCTACTGGCTTGTGAATGACCCGGTTTCGATGCAGATTATTGTAAATACACAGCTTCCGCCCAGGGAAAACCGGTGGCTGAGTAGTTTAAGAAGAAATCTGGCAATGGATATGAATACGAAACGGTTATTGGGAGAGTACAAGGGACATAGGGAATCCAATCTATACCAGGCGGCCATGGATTTGATTATGCGGGCGAATCAGAAGACGATGGAGGAGGCAGGGCATATGGTATGTGATGCGTTAAAAGAGATTTTTGCAGATGAGTGGAGGAAGAAAGAACTTCAGTTCCAGGAGAAGGAAACGAAGCTTCAGGAGAAGGAAACGAAGTTCCAGGAGAAGGAAACGAAGTTCCAGGAGAAGGAAACGAAATTCCAGGAGAAGGAAACGGAGCTTCAGGAGAAGGAAACGAAGTTCCAGGAGAAGGAAACGGAGCTTCAGGAGAAGGAAACGAAATTCCAGGAGAAGGAATTGTCATTGAAAATGAGAGAAGTGCAGGTACAAAAGAAGGAGATGCAATTAAAAAAGAGGGAAAATCGTATGGAAACCTTAGTTCAGCTTCTTCTTGACAAAAATCTTTTGGAAGATCTAAGCAGAATCAGTGTGGATAAAGCATACCGCGAACTGATGTATCAAAAGTATGGATTAGAATAGAATATGCATTTTACATTTCAAAGCTCCATAGATAGCTCCATAGATAAAGGATTTTATACTTGACAGGGGATTGTTTTGCATATATAATCATAAACGGATTTAATTTTACAGATAAAGAAATAGGAGGATGTTGCATGTTAAGTGTGGTTGTAATGGAGAAAATTGCAGAATAGATATTGCAGGGGTGATTTTTAGTTATACACTAGGAGTTTGCCCATTTGTTGACAGCGTAAGCTGTTGACGTTTTCGCCTTACAAATGCTTAATATTGTGGTATTCTTTTAAGAGATATATTTGCAGATATTACGAGAGCATGGCTGTATGGTCATGTTCTTTTATTATTACAATATTCTTGAAGGCTGTTGTGACGTTTGGGAGAGTCAGAAAATTTCTAATTATCACCGACAGTGCATCAGAGTGTATGAAAAGACCATGGTATTTTATGCTTTCAGGCAGCCATGGTCTTTTTCGTATTAATAGATAAGGATGTAATTATAAAAGGGAGGAAACCGAAAATGAACATAGAAAAACAGATTGAATTTGACAAGATTAAGGAAAAATGGATGGAACTGGCGATTACCGACCAAGCAAAGGACCAGATACGTAACATATCATTTTATCTTTCTGAACTGGAATTGAGGAGGCGGCTAAAGGATACAACAGACAGCAGGAATATGATGGAAAATTTAGGAGCGCCTCCGCTTCAGAATGTTTCCGAAATCCGGGAAATCCTTGTGAACGCCGAAAAAGGGGGATGCCTTACGCCTCGCCAGCTTGAGCAGGTCGAGAAGGTTCTGGCAGCGGTCAAACGTCTCAGAGATTACCTAAGCAGGGGAAAATCTTATGATAATTCTCTCGCCTATTATGACGAAAATTTATTTACTATCCAAGAACTCCGTGAGGAAATCGGCAGGCAGATCCGTGGGCAGCAGGTAGATGATCATGCATCGAACGAACTTATGAAGCTTAGAAACCAGATAACAAAATGCGAAGAACAGATGAAGCAAAAGGCGGAACAGGTCATGCGTTCTAATAAAGCATATATGGCAGACAGTTTTTGCACCCTGCGCAATGGAAGGATCTGCGTCCCTGTGAAAAGAGAATATAAGTCCAGGATACCAGGAAGTGTGGTTGACAAGTCTGCAACTGGGAATACACTCTTTATTGAGCCGTCAATTGCTGCCAAATTTTATGACGAACTGCAGTTGCTGAAAATCAATGAAGAGAATGAGGTTTACCGAATACTCTATACGCTGACGGCGATGGTGGCGGAATCTGCGGAGTTGATGAACAATAATATGGGGATGATTGAGAAACTGGATTTTATTTTCTCAAAAGGAAAGCTGAGCATGGATATGGACGGGACAGAACCAGCCATCAATACAGGACGGAAGATTGTTTTAAAAGACGCAAGGCACCCGCTGATGGATAAACGAGTGAATGTGCCGTTACAATTTGAGATCGGAGAGCGGGCAAGGGGCATTGTCATAACCGGACCGAATACAGGCGGAAAGACGGTCGCGATTAAGACGGTAATGCTAAGCTGCATGATGGCGCAATGCGGGCTGCATGTGCCTTGCCGGGAGGCAGATGTCTGTATGAACAGCACTTATCTGTGCGATATAGGAGACGGTCAGAATATTGCAGAGAACCTATCTACATTTTCAGCCCATATCAAGAACGTGCTGGAAGTTCTGAGTGAAGTAAATAAGGATAGTTTTGTAATAATGGACGAGCTTGGCTCCGGAACCGATCCTGCTGAGGGGATGGGGATCGCAATCGCGATTCTCGAAGAGCTGAGAAAGAGCGGTGCGATTTTCCTGGTGACGACCCATTATCCGGAAGTCAAGGAATATGCAAAAAAGACGGAGGATCTTATAAACGCAAGGATGACGTTTGATAAGGAAACATTAAACCCTACTTATCAGATGGTAATCGGCGAGGCAGGGGAGAGCTGTGCCTTTTATATTGCCGACAGGCTGGGAATGCCGGGTGGGATGCTGAAAACTGCAATTTGCGCTGCATACGGGGAAGCGGCAGTTGCTTCCTATCGTTTCCGAACAGAAGATGCTGCGATAAGGAAGCGAAATGGGCAGAAGATTTCTAAAGTGAAAGAGGCGAAAGGAAATATTGGGCTTCGTGAGAAGTTTCGGCGCGGAGACAGCGTGATGGTATATCCGGATAAGAAGATAGGGATTGTCTGCGAGCCTGTGAATGAGAAAGGCGTACTTAGGGTCCAGATGCCGGGAAAAAAGATTTGGATCAACCATAAACGGGTGAAGCTCCATGTGGCGGCGGATGAATTGTATCCGGAAGATTATGATTTCTCAATTATTTTCGATACGGCTGAGAATCGGAAAATCAGGCATGATATGGAACGAAAATATACAGAGGAAGTTATCCGGTACGAAGATTCACATTCCCACTTTACGAACGGCCTAATATCCGCTACAATAGATAGCGGTAAATTTAGTTAAAAACAGCAGGAAGAGAGGAACAGGAAATATGGAAAATCCAATTGTAACATTTGAAATGGAAAACGGGGACATCATGAAGGCAGAACTGTACCCTGAGATTGCGCCGAACACCGTAAACAATTTTATTTCATTGGTGAAGAAGGGGTATTATGACGGACTGATTTTCCACCGCGTAATCAGCGGCTTCATGATTCAGGGCGGATGCCCCGACGGGACAGGCATGGGCGGTCCGGGGTACAACATCAAGGGGGAATTTGACCAGAACGGAGTTGCCAATGACCTAAAACACACAGAAGGCGTACTGTCTATGGCAAGGGCAATGCACCCAGATTCCGCAGGTTCACAATTCTTTATCATGCATAAGAATTCCCCGCATCTGGACGGCTCCTATGCTGCGTTTGGCAAAATCATCGAAGGTCTGGACGTTGTAAATAAGATTGCCGAAACCGATACGGACTACAATGACAGACCAATGGAAGAACAAAAGATGAAGGCGGTAACGGTAGACACAAAAGGAGTGGACTATCCGGAACCGGAGAAAGAATAATGGAACGTTTTTATCAGAATACGGCTGCCAGGACAATTCTGGCGTTAGTGTGCTGCGCCTTATGGGGCAGCGCATTTCCATGCGTAAAAATCGGCTATGAGTTATTCCATATTGAAAATGCCGGCAGCCAGATTTTGTTTGCCGGATACCGATTTTTTATGGCGGGTGTGTTTACGTTTCTTCTGGGCTGCATTCTGGAGAAACGAATCATCAGAATGAAAAAGGCATCCATACCCTTTGTGTTTGGACAGGGAATCCTACAGACTACAATCCAGTACGTATGTTTTTATATCGGACTTGCCCATACAACTGGGGCGAAAGGTTCCGTGATTAATGCGTCAAATGCATTTTTTTCAATTATAGCGGCACATTTCCTCATGAAGTCAGAGAAACTGACTTGGAAGAAGGTTGTGGGATGTTTGGTGGGATTTGCGGGAATCATTATCATCAACCTGGAGCCAGGGGCATGGGGGAGCGGGTTTACGTTTCTGGGGGAAGGAATGGTTCTGATATGCGCATTTTCTTACGGGCTTAGCAGTGTGACCCTCAAGATGATCTCGAACCGGGAGAAGCCTGTGACAATCACGGCGTATCAGCTGCTTTATGGCGGCGCAGTGTTGATTTTGATTGGAGTCGTATCAGGGGGAAATGTCCATGGATTCAACACAAAATCCTCGTTGCTGCTGTTATACATGTCGTTGTTGTCAACGGTTGCATTCAGCATATGGGCAGAACTTCTGAAATACAATTCTGTGGGGAAGGTAGCGATTTTTGGGTTCAGCATCCCAATATTTGGTGTCGCATTGTCGGCAGTCTTCCTGGGGGAACAGGTGGTATCTGTGAAGAATCTGGCTGCGCTCATCTGTGTGAGCATCGGTATCATTATTATTAATCGGAAGGGACAGGAAGACCGGATGGAATCATCGGCTGG
>OFFK01002533.1_pt1 | contig 10981 bp, 6 predicted proteins | sample 1521361 | NCBI WGS metagenome assembly OFFK01 (sample SAMEA3504096, study PRJEB24116) | mouse gut metagenome | biome: mouse gut; feature: mouse-associated habitat; material: faeces | place: Denmark | collected 2011
AAATGTTCGTGGTAAGCTCCTGTTTCTTTACAATCCTGTACATAATCCACCTCTCCGTTCCTTTCCTAGCCTCAATGCTCCGCATATTGTTGTTCGTCCACATCTAATTCTATCAGGCTCAGTCTGCCGCGGTCATCCCGCTGGAGCTTGAACCTCTCACCGGTATAGGCATTCACAGCGAAGTCCGTTCCCGTCCTGGTGGACTTCCCGTCCGCCGTCTGGTAATACTCCGCTATCACATAGAAATCGTCCACCTTATTGATATTGGTCACATACTGATAGATATACAGATAGCAGTCCTCGCTTCCATCCAAGCGCCCCGCCAGGTCAATGATTCTGCCGCTGGCCAGACAGTATTCCACCACGGAATTCACCGCCATCTCCGGCGTAATCTCTGTATTCATGATCAGCTGATAGCTCCTCTCCGCAATGGTCCCCGTCACGCCGTCCACGATTCGGGCAAATTTGAATTTCGACTTGCCCAGAGGCATGTGGATCGGCCCTGTATAAGGCGAGGAAGAATAGGTAGGGTCGCTTCCGTCCATGGTATAATAGACATCCTCATCCTCGCTGGTGATTTCGATATCTATGGGAAAATAATATTCTCCGCTGATGACGCTCACCTCAGGCGGGAGGATTTCGTTGTTCTCGATGTGGTACTCTTTTGTCACCACATCGCTGACGATTCCGTTGTCGTTCACGAAATAGGCGCTGATGACATAATCTCCGTTCTCCAGTATGATGGGAGCCGTGTACTGGGTGCTTTCCTCCGTGGGCTCGCTTCCGTCCGTGGTGTAATATATCCTGCCGGAGCCCGCCGCGGTCAGTTTCAATGCCTGGATGCTGGTGTAGTATCCCTCGTTGACGCTGAACTCCGGCATCTGCGCGATATAGTTGGGATACATGGCAATCAGGGCCTCATTGCCGCTGGCCAGAAGCAGGGCATTGATGGTCTGGTAGTCCTTCCGGTCACGGTATATGGCAATGAGCTTTCCGTAGGCCCCGTCCAGCTGTTCTGAGGAAGCGTTCCCGCTCTTCACGATTTCCCTGAGAAGATACTCATATTCCACTTTGTTGCTCTTCTTCAGATAGATATCTGCCAGTTCGAACAGCAGTTCTACATTGGAGCCGTCAAGCTCCAGCGCCCGGTTGTAGCAGGCGATGGCTTCGTCATATTTCCCCATCTCCACATATTGGGCCGCCCTGTTCAGCTGGTACTCCTCGGAATAATAGCCATAGGCGTACCACATCACGCAGCCGGCCGCCGCCAGCGCCAGCACCATGATGGTCAGCAGCACCCTCGGCCAGATTCTCTTTCTCCGTACGGGCTTCTGCCCGTCTTCCTCCGTATCCTCTTCTTCATCCTCTTTTGGATCATCACCCATGTCCTCATGCAGTTCTTCCAAGATGTCGTGAATGGTCTGTTCCAGCTCAGGCTCGAAATCAGGTACGATGTGGATATCCTCCCCGCAATGCTCACAGTATAGGCTGTTCTCAGCCATTTCCTCCCCGCAATTAGGACATTTCATAATTCATATCTGCCTTCCTCAATTCAGAACAAGCCTGTAATCACGCCATCTTCATTTACATCAATCCCGTAGGCTGAAGGCTTCTTAGACAATCCGGGCATGGTCACTACATCGCCTGTCAGCGCCACCACGAACCCGGCCCCTGCAGATACATATACTTCCCTCACAGTCAGTTCGAACCCCTGGGGCCGCCCCAGGAGCTTAGGGTCGTCCGACAGGGAATACTGGTTCTTCGCCATGCAGACAGGCAGCTTTCCAAAGCCCAGCTCCGTCAGCTTCCGTATCTGCCGCCTGGCCGCCGCGGAAAAGCTGACGCTGCCAGCGCCGTAGATTTCCGCGGCCACGGTGCGCACCTTCTCCTCCAGCGCCAGATCGTCCTCATACAATACGTGGAAGCGGCTTTCCTTCGACTCCAAAGTCTCCAGCACCTTCCCGGCCAGGGCAATGCCTCCCTCCCCGCCTTTCTCCCACACCTCCGATACGGCGAACTCACAATGCCTGCTCTCGCAGAACTTCCTCACATAATCGATTTCGGCCTGGGAATCCGTCACGAAAGCGTTCAGCGTGACGACTACGGGCACGTCGTATTTCTGTAGATTTTCTATATGCTTTTCCAGGTTCGCGATGCCTTTCGCCAGCGCGTCCAGGTTCTCGACGCCCAAATCTGTTTTGGGTATGCCACCATTATACTTCAAAGCGCGGATAGTTGCAACAAGTACTGCCGCGTCCGGCTTCAAATCCGCAATCCTGCATTTGATGTCAAAGAACTTCTCCGCCCCCAGGTCGGCGCCGAAGCCTGCCTCCGTGATACAGTAGTCCGCCATCTTCAGCGCCGCCCTGGTCGCCCGGACGGAGTTGCACCCGTGGGCGATATTGGCAAAGGGCCCCCCGTGCACCAGCACCGGCGTATGCTCCAGGGTCTGGACCAGGTTCGGCTTCATGGCATCCTTCAGGAGGGCCGCCATGGCGCCCACTGCCTGCAGATCCCCTGCCGTCACCGGATCCCCCTCCTCGTTATAGGCCACGATGATCCTGGACAGACGTTTCTTCAGGTCGCCCATATCCTCCGCCAGGCAGAGGATAGCCATGATTTCGCTGGCCACGGTGATGACAAAGTGGTCTTCCCGCACGTAGCCGTCCATCTTGCTGCCGAGCCCTACCACAATATTCCGGAGCACTCTGTCGTTCATGTCCATGCAGCGCTTCCAGACAATCTGCCTGCTGTCTATCCGCAGCTCGTTCCCCTGCTGGATATGGTTGTCCAAAAGCGCCGCCAGCAGGTTGTTGGCGGAGGTGATTGCGTGGAAATCCCCTGTGAAGTGAAGGTTCAGCTCCTCCATGGGCACCACCTGGGCATATCCGCCCCCGGCGGCTCCCCCTTTGATGCCGAAGCAGGGACCCAGCGATGGCTCCCGCAGCGCCACCACAGCCTTTTTCCCAAGCTTCCCGAATGCCTGGCCTAATCCTACGCTGGTGGTAGTCTTGCCCTCCCCAGCGGGCGTAGGATTGATGGCCGTCACCAGGATGAGCTTGCCGTCCTGTCTGCCCTCCAGACTGGCCAGATAGGCATCGGAAAGCTTCGCTTTATACTTGCCGTAAAGCTCCAGGTCGTCCTCCCGGATTCCCAGGCTTTCCGCGACCTTTCCAATCGGTTCCATTTTTGCTTCCTGTGCGATTTCCAAATCCGTCTTCATGGTTCACCCTCCTCTTCTCACCCTACTTCTTCCAGCATCTGATCGAATTGCTCCGGGCTCATCAGTATCTTTCTGGGCTTAGTCCCCTCTTCTTCTCCCACTACGCCGTACTGGCACAGCTGGTCCATGATCCTGGCCGCCCTGTTGAAGCCAATCTGCAGCGCCCGCTGCAGCATGCCGATGGAAGCTTTGTCTTTATCGATGATCAGATGGCCTGCTTTCTCGAACAGCTCATCCACATCGCTTCCGCCGGAACCCTTGCCGCCGGTGCTTCCGATATTCATGATTTTCTCTTCCACATCCACCGCGTATGTATTGCCCAACACCTGGTTCTTCAGGAAATCCACCACATCCGAGACTTCCTGGTCCGATACGAACGCTCCCTGGACACGGGCCGGCTTGGGATATCCCTGGGGATAGAAAAGCATGTCCCCCTTCCCCAGAAGCTTCTCTGCCCCCACCATGTCCAGAATCGTGCGGGAATCCACACCGCTGGACACGGAAAACGCCACCCGGCTGGGCATGTTGGCTTTGATCAGGCCGGTGATGACATCCACGCTGGGGCGCTGGGTCGCTATGATCAGATGGATGCCGCAGGCCCGGGCAAGCTGCGCCAGCCGGCAGATGGACTCTTCCACCTCTCCGGGGCACACCATCATCAGATCCGCCAGCTCGTCCACGATAATGACGATCTGCGGCAGCTTCGCCGGTGCGTCAGGATCGCCCTTTTCCCGCTTGGCCTCCACTTTTTTGTTATATCCCTTCAGATCCCTTACATTGTACTCCGCGAACTTCCGATATCTGTCCTCCATCTCGGCCACGCCCCAGTGCAGGGCCGCGGAGGCCTTTTTCGGATCCGTCACCACAGGAACCAGCAGGTGGGGGATGCCGTTATAGATGCTCAGCTCCACCACCTTCGGATCCACCATGATCAGCTTCACGTCATCCGGATGCGCTTTATACAAGATGCTCATGATCAAAGTATTGATGCAGACAGACTTACCGGAACCCGTGGCACCGGCGATAAGCATGTGGGGCATCTTGGCGATGTCCGACACCACGGCCTTCCCCGCAATGTCCTTGCCCACCGCAAAAGCGATATTGGAAGGAAAATCCTGGAATTCACTGCTCTCCAGGAGATCGCGCAGCGCCACGGCCATGGTCTCCTTGTTGGGCACTTCTATGCCGATTGCCGCTTTCCCGGGGATAGGCGCTTCGATTCGGATGTCCGTGGCCGCCAGATGCATTTTGATATCATCTGACAGCCCTACGATTTTCGAGACCTTCACGCCCTGTTCGGGCTGCAGCTCATAACGGGTCACGCTGGGGCCCTGGCTGATCTCCGTGATGGTCACCCTGACACCGAAGGTCTCCAGGGTCTGCTGGAGCCGCATGGCCGTCTCACGCAGTTCTCTGGCTGAATCTCCCGTGGCTTCCTGGCCTTTCTGCAGCAGGTCCAGGGGCGGCAGCATGTATTTTTTCGGCACGCTCTTCTCGGCCTCGGACATTTCTTTTTCCAGGCCGTTGAAACCGTTTTCCGGCATTTGGCTTCCGGCAGCGCCTGCTGTGTTCAGGGATGCTGTCGGCCCGCCTGCAGGTCTGGAGCTGCCCTGGGAGGGCGGTGCTGGCCTGGGGGCGAAACCTGTGCCCATAGGCGGCGCCTGATTTCTGCCAAACGGAGAGGGCTGTGCCTCCTCTGGGACGGTATCCTCCCAGGCTGCCTTCTGACGGGAGGAATCTGCGGTATCCCCCCAGGCTGCCTTCTGACTGGAGGAATCTGCGGCCTCCTCCCAGGCTGCCTTCTGACGGGAGGAATCTGCGGCCTCCTCATAGGCTGCGGTTCTGTAGGAATCTTCATAGGCAGCGCTTCTGCGGGAATCTTCATAGGGACTGCCCGCGCCCGGCTCCATGCCGCCTGCGCTCTCTTCCGGACTTCCCGCGTCAGATGACATCCGGTTCTCTCCAGGCTCCGCGCCCCAGCCATCTGATGCCGTCCGGCCTTCGCCCTGTCCAGAACCCCATCCGACCTGCGCCATTCGGCTGGCACTCTGTTCCGCATCCCATGCATCCGGCATCCCAAAACTCTCCTCTCCATAGTCCCCGGGATCTTCCGCCTCGTCATTCAGAATCACCTGATGCATGCCCCGAATGGGAATCTTCTCAAAATCGAATTCCAGTTTTCGGGATTTCGTCTCTTTCACCGGCTCTTCAATCCATTCCTCCTCCGCCTGGGGCTCTGTCACTGTCTCCACCGGCTCCTCCACCGATGCCTCCATCGGTTCCGCCGAATAAGTCTCCTCATAAGGCATTCCCTCTCCGGCCTCTTCCTCCGGCAGGATGATTTCATGTATGTCGTCGCCGTATCCGCTCTTGTCCTCCGGCCTGGTCAGGGCAGTATCCAGCATGACGCCGGAAACTTTCTTCTCCATCCGCAGAATCTTCTCGTTCTCCTTTTCCTCAGCCCTCAGCCTGCGCTCCTTGGCTTTCCTGCTGCGCTGCTCTTCCTGTTCCCTCGCCTTCCGGGCCCGCTGTTCCTCCTGCTCCTGACGGCGGATTGCATTCTGCTCCCTGCGCCTCTGGGTGTTCTCCTCCTGCTCCTGGCGGCGAATCGCGTTCTGCTCCCTGCGCCGGATGGAGTCCTCCCTGGACAATTCACGCATACGGCTGCCGCCCCTCTTAACGCTGCTGAGCAGTGACTTCTCCGTCAGAAGAATCAGGCTCACCACAGAGCACAGCAACAGCACCAGCACGGTTCCGATGGTCTCCAGATACTGCTGCAGCAGAAAGCTGATGCTCCCAGCCAGGATGCCGCCGCCGGACTTATTGTCCCTGCAGCCTTCATACAGAAGCTTGATGTCATACTTTTCCATGCTCCCCGCCTGCTTGGCCAGCAAATCGCACAGGATGCAGAACATCACGAACAGCACGATGCCCGCCACCAGCTTCCTGACGGCATTGGGGCTCCCCTCATTGGCGAACCAGAAGGCCGCTGCCAGGAAAACCAGCACCGGCAAAATATATGCGCTCCACCCGAACAGTCCGAACAGGACACCGCTGACAGCGTTGCCCCCAGTCCCAATCAGGCCCAAATTGCAGCAGAACAAAAACACCATGGCCACGAACAGCACAATCAGCCCTATCTCATGGAAAAGGGCGCTGTCCTGCATGGACTGGGTGTTTGTCTTCTTTTTCCGGGCAGTGCTGCTTTTCCTGCCCGTAGTGGTACTTGTGGTCTTTTTACTGGAAGAAGATGTTTTCCTTCCGCCGGAAGCCGCCATCCTGATCAACCTCACTTCTGTCACTGATTCTTCCATCCCGCAGGGCATAAAAGGACACCCTGCCAGCGATTTTTCAATTATATCATTTTTGTGTCCACTTGTCATTAAATATTTCTAAAACCCAAAAGAAAGCCCGCGCCGGGGCATTACCCCATCGGCGCAGGCTTTCTCTCTGGGAGCAGACCTTCCTCCCTGGGAGCAGACCTTCCTCCCTGGGAGCGGACTTTCCTCCCTGGGAGCGGGCTTTCCTCCCTGGGAGCGGGCTTTCCTCCCTGGGAGCGGGCTTTCCTCCCTGGGTCCATCTTTCGCTGCCTGTGCTTTCATTCAGGCACAGCACTCTCTGATTTTTTCTACCATCTCTGCCCTCAGGCCTTCCAGGAATTCCTTCCCCCTGGGATAATCGTCGAACCGCAGGTTCCTCCCGGCGGCCCGGTCGATCATGGCCACTACCGCCTCCCTGCCGATATGGCGCTCCAGCGCGAAACAGATATCCATATCCTGGATGGCATCATACATGACCTCCCCCCTGACGGAAAGATAGACGCAGTCCCTGCCGGGATATACGATGAAAGGGTCGCCGGAAGGATACGACCTGTCCCCCGAGGTGGTCAGATAGGGATTGACCGGGTAACGGGACACACTGGAATTGTAGAAATTGAAGCCCCAGTGCAGGAACCCCTTGATGTCGTACTTGTAAAGCAGAAATCCCAGAACCCGCGTCCTGGCGGAAGGCATGGCCATAAAGCTGTTGGTAAAGACCTTTTCCGGGTTGCAGCAGTAATAGGTCCACTGGTTCGGGATGTCATGCTCCAGGAATTCATGCACATGCATCACACTGGTGACAGGACAGGATACCAGCCCATTCTCATAAAAGCTGTAGTCGGACAGCGCGTCGAAATTCTTGCTGTCCCCGATCAGCGGGCGCATGATGTCGGAGGCGGTCCTGTAAGTATCCATGGAATCCTGGGATGGCTCGTCCGAGATGTGGAAATACGTCTGCTCGCTGATGCCCTCCGCCTCCAGTTCCTTTGAGATTGCCTCGATATACTGCTTCAGGAAGGACACATACTCCTCCGAGTCCGCCGCCACATGCCAGCCGAACAGATAGCCTTTCACGCCGTTCTCAGTCACCATGATGTTAGGCGCGCACTTCGCTCCCCACTGGGAGAACATATGGGCCATCTCGAAATACCGGATGCCGTTTTTCTTGCAGATGTCGATGAAACGCCTGAACCGCTGGAAGGAGAAGGTATACTGGTCCCCCTGCTTTTCGATGTCCACAAGCTGCACGCAGGGCCTCACTGTGCCGACCTCGGTATCCAGCGGCGGCGTATGTATGGGCACCAGAATCATGTTTATGCCTGTGTCCGCTGCGGCGGCAATGTACTTGTCAATCAGCTCCCAGTGCTCTTCGGAATAAATCTCCACATGATGCTGTACCGCGATGCAGTCCGCGTAGAACCATCTGGTATAAATCAGCTTCTGTTCCGGCATCTTTGCGGGGATCACATGGACGTACATCCGCTCGCAGATGTTCCAGCCGCTCTCCGGCGCCACCTTCACTTTGATTTCATAGTCTCCCGGCGCGGCGTCCCCGGGAATGTCCGCCCTCACCCAAAGCGTGCTCACCCAGTCCGTAAGAGTCACCCGAAACCCTGTCTCCTCCAGGGGAACCAGGATATCCGGCATCATCCCCGGTTCCAGTGTGATATAATCCTCGCCCTCATTGCCCGTCTCCCGGACCGGATAGTCCATATTGGCGTCCTTCACCAGGTACAGCCTGACGCTGCTTCCGAAAGGCGACTCCACAGACACGGCAGCGTCCATCCTACAGTCCGTCCGCACGCAGATCTGATAGGACAGCCTCTCCCCTGCCAGAACCGACTTTGCATGTATTTCATGGTGATCCAACCTGTCTTCCGCCCGCACCTTCTCCAGGGACGAAACCTGCACAATTTGAAATTCCATATCCTCTCCTCCAAAAAATTGATTGATATCTTTTCCATATAGTTTATAATAGAGAGTGCATTCCCGCAATGGATAAACAAATCTAAAAAATGGACTTTTCAGCAGAAGGTCCCGGACATAAGACAGCTGCGGAGTCAGAAACAGGAGAAGCCTAAGAAATTCATGCACACACAGACATATTACCATACAAAATTACAGGGGGAGGCGAACCGGCGGAACGATTCGGTGCCGCTCCAGGTCAACTGCGTGGGCGCAGTGTCGGAGGACAGCTCCTTTTCCTCCAGGGCAGTGCGTCGGGATTACTACTATATTTATGTCATAAAGGGGAAGATGTTTCTGGAAACGTGCGCTCTCCTTCCCGGAGACGTAATCGTCTTCGAGCCGGAGCACCCTTATCAATATACCAGCGAAGGCGAGACCACCTATCTCTGGGTGCATTACACCGGCTTCGAGGCCCGCTCCCTGACCAAATCCGCCGGACTTGCTCTGAATGTCAGCCAGCATATCGGCGTGCACAGGTCGATTGTCTCCTGTTTCCAGCGGCTTTTCCGCGAATTCATCATCAATGACGGCCCCTCCGCCCAGCTCTGCGTCTGCCTCCTGAAGGAGATCATGCTCTACACGGCCCGATATGCGATGCCCCATCCCAGGGAAAACCCACCGCTCCTGGCCATAGAGCATATCCACCGCTCCTTTCAGAAGACGATTGACGTGGACAGCCTGGCCCAGATGGAGAACATGAGCTGTACCGCCTTCCGATGCGCCTTCAAAAAGCATACCGGCGTCTCCCCGGTGGAGTACATCATACGCCAGCGGATCAGCGCGGCCTGCAGGCTGCTGGCGCAGACCGACAGAAGCGTCAGCGCCATCGCCGCCGATGTAGGGTACCATGACCAGTACTATTTCAGCCGTATTTTCAGGAAAAAAACAGGCCTGTCCCCTCTGAAATACCGCTCCCGGAACCGCTGAGCGCCTCCGCTTTCCCCAAAAAGCCCGGGGCTGTCACGCGGCACCCTTTTCCCCGATCATGGCCCGCAGCTTGCCTATGGCTTTGTCGATGCCGCCCACTTCATCGATGATGCCATGCTTCACGGCCTCCTCGCCCACCAGTATGGTACCCACGTCCTTGGTCAGGATGCCTGTCTCCGTCATCAGATGCTCCAGCTTGCCCTTGTCGATCCGGCAATGACTGCAAACGAACCCTGTGATTCTGTCCTGTATGAGCTTGAAGTAATCGAAGGTCTGGGACACGCCGATCACCATGCCGCTCATGCGGACAGGGTGTATCACCATGGTCCCTGTGGGCACAATGAAGGAATAGTCCGTGCTCACGGCGATTGGGACGCCGATGGAATGGCTGCCTCCCAGCACCAGGGAGACAGTGGGCTTGCTCAGAGAGGCAATCATCTCCGCGATGGCAAGGCCCGCCTCCACGTCCCCGCCCATGGTGTTCAGCAGCACCAGAACCCCCTGTATGTCCTTGCTGTCCTCGATTGCCGCGAGGCTTGGCAGAATATGCTCATATTTCGTGGTCTTGGAATTATTGGAAAGGTTTTCATGCCCCTCAATTTCTCCGATGATGGATATGAGATGGATGTCCCCCAGTTTCCCACTCTCGTCCAGGGTGGCCTGTCCGGTCTGCTCTATCCGCTCGTCTCTGTGCTCTTCTTTTTCTATCTTCTTGTCCTCTTTTTGATCGCTCATGTCTCTCTCCTGTCAAAAATCTGCTGCCGCTCCTACTTCCACAGCCGCCATAAATTCGTTTTACACCCTCCTAGCGTTCCCTTTTCAGGCAAAAAAATACCAGTCTCCATGGAAATGGGACTGATATCTTTCCTGCATGTCCTATTGTATGTGAGCGCCGTTTCCACACGTTCGCCGCATTGTCAAATGTCGAAGTCATCATCCTCCGCCACAGAAAAATCAAAATCATCGTCTTCCGCAGTCGACTTCAATCCGTAGTCCAGGACACGTTTCACATGTTTCTTCGGCAGGGGCATGGGGTTCTCCAGATAGCGGACTTCCCTCTGTCCGGCCTCTTCCGCGGCTCCCTGTGGACTTTGGGAATCTTCTGCGCCATCCGCCTGATGCCTTGTACGGCGCCTATGCCCCAAACTGTCTCCGCTGCCCTCCGCATCCGGCAGTACCGTGGCACCTCCGTCCGCTTCCTCTTCGTCATCGATTTCTGCAGCCGCCTCTTTCCCCGCCTCCGCGCCATACGGCACATGGAAGCACTGTCCCAGGCCCAGGCCCGCCAACAGGGCAAAAAGCAGATACAGCACAAAAAACCCCGGCATCTCCTCCGTAAATATCCCGTAACAGCTGGCCAAAGCAATGCCGCCTGTCGTCAAGACACATACGGAAATCCGTTCATTCCGTCTGTCGCACCAGAAACTGAAGACCCCGAACGCCATCAGCGCCAGAAGCAAGGCCCCCTCCGCCCCGGAACCGGAACTCAGGACTGGCCACGTCCCTACAGCGGGCAACCCGCTTCCTGCAGCATCCGCCCCCG
>OFFK01002534.1_pt1 | contig 10981 bp, 18 predicted proteins | sample 1521361 | NCBI WGS metagenome assembly OFFK01 (sample SAMEA3504096, study PRJEB24116) | mouse gut metagenome | biome: mouse gut; feature: mouse-associated habitat; material: faeces | place: Denmark | collected 2011
TGCCGGACTTGCCCCGTATCTGATACTGCGCTTTCTGTTTCCGGCTGCAATCGCGGACGTACCATTCACTCATAATGTTGATGAACGGCGCGAACTCGCCGCTGCTCTGATCGTCGCTGTCAACGCCGTTGGAAATGGCGATAAAGCGCACTCCACGCTGTCTAAAGAGAACTTCCGTATAGAACCCTGTCTGTAGATAGTCCCTCCCGATACGGCTCATGTCCTTGGCAATCACGCATCCCACTTCCCCGGCCTCGATGTCCGCGATAAGCTGTTTCCAACTCGGCCTCTCGAAGTTCGCACCACTCCAACCGTCATCCGTATAGTGGACGGTGTTCTCAAACCCATGCTGGGCGGCGTAGCTTTCCAGCATGGCCTTCTGATTCACGATGGAATTGCTGTCCCCAATCTGTTCATCGTCATGGGACAATCTCTCGTATAATGCCGTAATCTTCTTTGTTTTGTTCATAGCGAACTCCCTTCCGGCGGCTGGCTCGTTTGTGGTACGTCCATTGGGACGGCACCGCCTGCCAGGGTTTCTCGCTGAATCAAGCGCAGTATTTTGTCATTTATGGTTTCCGTGGCGGTATCACTGAAATGAATACGCACCTTGTATGTTGTAGAGCCGATACGCCGGTATAAAGTAACAATATTATTCCTCGGATTATCTATAAGCATACCTCCTTCACTTATGTCAATTCCCTAAAAGCGACAGATTACCAACTCCGCCTTTTTGATTGCAGATTGCGATTACTTTACTCATTTTCATATTCCTTTCAGCTATAAATCGGTATATTGTTTAGCTATTTAGTTTATTTCATTTTTTGTCCTTTATGTGACCCGCTTCTTTTGGCGGCTGTCTTTTTTGGCCTCCTTTTGCCCTTTTTTCATGGAAAAAGAATTAGGACAAACCTGATTCCCCTTGAATTTACTGGGTTTTCTGGTTTGTCCTTATTATTACCTATGAACAAGCCCCCGAAAAACCTTGATATTTCAAGGGTTTCCGGGGGCCGTGTTGCAAATTTGTTACAGTTCAACCATTAAACTGTGAAAAGTTCAATGGTTGCCTGAAGTTCATCCAAGGTTTTGTGATTGTAAACCCTGTTGCCGGTATCTTTGGAAACGTGGCCCATAAGAAGATCAATGCAACGACGATTTCCCCCGGCGCTGTCCAGGCGGGTTTCAAAGGTGTGGCGGCACTCATGGGGGACGTGGGACATTTTCAGCCGCTTCATAATGTCCCGCCAAAAGAGCCGGTATGTAGTCACGGGAACCGGGTTCCCCTGGTAGCTGATCAGCCGGGGGCCAGCTTCAGCAAGACGGGCTTCCACAAGCGGCCTGATTTTGGAGTGGATCGGAACCACCCTGTTTTTCCCCGCCGCCGTTTTGGTGCCGCCCTTCATGGTTCCGGCTTCCAAGTCAACATCTTCCGGGGTGAGTGCCAGCAGTTCAGAGATACGCCACCCGGAATAAATAAAAATCAGGACGCTATCAACCCACGGTTCCCCGGCGTGGTTCCATAGCGTTTCCACTTCCCCAGGCGTGAACACAGTCCGGGACGTGGGCGGGGCCGCTGTGCTGGTGAGCAGATCAGAGTAACAGCGGGTTATAATGTCCAGTTCCAAAGCGAATTTGTCAAGGTGTGTCCAAAGGTTCTTGATCGCCCCCTGTGTTGCATAGGAACGCCCACAATTATCAATGGTATCTTGCATTTCAAACGCTTTGATTTCCTTATAGGGCCGATTCAAGAGGGCTGAACAGTGCTTGAACGCCGCACGCAAACTGTCCTGGTTGGCCTTGCCCAGCTTTGGAGCCTTCTTTTCCAGCCAGAGAGAATAAAGCCCCTGAAGGGTGATTTTGGCCCGGTCAATATCCCAGGGGTTGGCGTTGTATTGGGCCAGCAAAGCAAGCCCTTCTTCCCTGGTTGCCGCATATCCAACGATGGTGAAGCCCCCGCCCTCTTTGGATTTCCGCACAACATACGGGCGGCGGCGCTTGCCTGACAGCTTGCTTATACTGCCGTAATTGTTGGGGAGTTTGATAATTATCACCTGTCCCTTTCAAAAATGGTTGCGTTGAACCAAGGGCAGGTGCTATAATGTACCTGTCCACCCCTGATTCTTTGGTAGGTTTCTTGCGGTGGTAGCTTTCGGAATCCCTACGGTTGCCGCCGTGGGGATTCTTTTATTTTGCCCTCTACGGGCCGTTCTGCGGCGTTTGCGCCGTTGGTAGTGTCTCTATACCCCCTTCCCCATAACCACGCTATATGGCCCGCCTGTGGGCTTGTGGCGGGGTTATTTCTTTTGCTGTTCCTCTTCAAGAATGCGCCGCTGTTTTTCTACTGCATTGTCAACCATTTCCTTCAATTCTGGCGTTAGTGTTATGCTGTCAACATCTACGTCTTCAGGGGGAATGGTGTAATTTGCTTGTGCTGTGGCTATTCCCATCAATAGCCCATGCCGATACCGTTCTAACTGTGATTCAATATCCATTGGATATTGTTCAGTAGGCTTGTCACGCATTTCTTCTACAAGCCTGTTTGCATATCCAAGGAGAGCAGAGCGGGCAGGATCATCCAGCTTAAGAAACAGATCAATTATTTTTTGGTCAATTTCTGATAGTTCGTGTTCATCGGAAGAAACTTCAGCACGCAATGCCGCCAACTTTTCCGGGCCTAATTGCTGGTCAATTTCTTCAAGCCAAGAATTGTCTGCCAAATCCCGCAAATGAACCCCCAGGGCTTTAGCTATCTTCAGCAAGGTTTTTTGGGTAGGGTTGCCCCGATTGGATTCATAACGCCGAATTGCAGAATCAGCCATACCGCAAAGTTCACCAAGTTCTTTTTGGGTAAGTCCACGCTCCATGCGTATAGCACGAATGCGATCACCGACTTCCATTGAAATCACCTCCATTTTAAGAATAGCACGTTTACCCCCAAATGTCCAGAACAAAAAAAATCTATTTTGGCCGTTGACAGAACAAATAAAATCTGCTATATTATAGACAGAACATAAAAGTTCTTTAACGGAACATAAAAAATCTAATCGCCAAAATGGAAAGGAGGGCCGCCCACCGTGTATATCGTGGAATGGTGTGACCACACGGGCCAACTGAACCAGCGGGCATTTGACACCAAGGAGGATGCCGAATTGGAAGCCGAAAGCCTGGAAGAACAATTTGATTACGTTGCGATTATCGCAGAATTGGAGGTATGAACATGAAGTATTTTGTTATCGCCACCCATTGGGATGAAGAAAAGAAGGCCCAAGTCAAGTACATTGCCGGGGAGTTCAACAACTTTGCAAATGCAAACATTTTCAAGAACGCCTATAACGAACACTATTCCACTGATGCTGTGATCGTTGACGATTTCACGATTATCAACCACTAAGCCGAAACGGGCCGGAAGGCCCGTCCACCGGAACCGCCCCACCGGTGCTGATGATGGCAGGGCAGAAAAGTTCAAATGCAGGAGGAAGAAAAGATGAAATTTACGCATTATGTAGGGTATTTTTTGAACCCGAAAGATCGTACCAAGTTTACAGTTGTTGCCGCTTTGACTGATTCCACCGCCGCTTATATTCTTTTGGATGAATTGAGAAAGGCTGATAGCTTCTATGAACTTCTGCCTGGACATGATGTAACCGGACGTGAACTTGTCGATCAAAAGGGTGCAAGAATCAAACCGCAATAATTTCCCCACCTGATGATGGCCCGTTGGTTCCGGGCCGAAACAGCGCCCCGGCGCTGTCGTGGGAAACCACAAAGCACCTTGAAAATTAACATACTGACAAGAAAGCGAGGTTAAACCATGCGCATTGATCCTAAAAAAATGGAACTGTACCTTGCCCGGGCGTGTATGTCTGAAACAGACTTGCGGAACGGAACGTCCCCGCAAACGCTGTTGCGGATTCGGCGGGGTATGGAAGTCAAGCCTAAAACGGTGGGCCGCATTGCCCGTGCGTTGGGCGTGGATGTAACTGACATTATCCAGGATGCCACGGCAATGGCGGATAATGCCAACTGACAGGGATTCCGAAAGCAAAATTGGCAAAAAAAAAGAGGTGATGCAATTTGACCAATGAAGCAACCGGCTTCGGCCCCATAGCGGCGGAATATGCCGCCTTGGGTTTGCCCGTGTTCCAACTGGAAATCCAGGGCAAGAAAGCCGCTGTGATGAAGTGGCAAGAAACCGCTACCACTGATCCTGCTGTGGCCCTGAAGCTGTGGGAGGGCGAAACCAACAGGCTTTTCAACATCGGCGTTAAAATGGGCGGCGGGATCGTGGCTATCGACCTGGACAAGCCCAAAGCAGACGGGGAGCCGGACGGGGAAGATTCTCTGATGGAGTACGCCGCCCAGCATGGGGGAGAAATCCCGCCCACCTGGACATTCCAGACAGGGCGGGGCGGTAAACAGCTTCTATTCCGTACCGATGCACCTATCGGGAATTTTGTTGGTATACTCCCCAACGTGGATGTAAGGGGCAACGGCGGCTATTCCATGTTCCCGCCCAGCATACACCCCAACGGGAACCCTTACATATGGTTGGAAAGCCAAAACCCTTCAGCTATGCCGGAAGGCCCCGCCGCTCTCCCCGGTTTTCTGTTGGAACTGCTGACCACAAAGCAGGACACCGGCGCACCGTTTGAACTGCCTGACAAAATCCCCAGCGGTGAACGAAATTCAACCTTGTTCAAGATGGCTTCCAGCTTGCGGGCGCAAGCGTACACAGAGCCAGAAATATTGGCAACCCTGACCGCCGTAAACGCTGGACGCTGTGATCCCCCTCTCCCTGATAAGGAGTTGGAAACTATCTGTGGTTCCGTGGGCAAGTATGAACGGGGAAGCGGTTCAAAGCGTGTTCAAAAAGTTCAGGAATTGGAAGTACAATCCGCCCGTGAACTTCAGGAAGAACAGCTTCCGCCCATTAAATGGGTAGTGGTTGAAATGATCCCCCAGGGACTTGCCCTGTTAGCGTCCCCGCCCAAATACGGGAAAAGCTGGTGGGTGCTTGATCTTTGTCTATCCGTTTCCACTGGTGATCGTTTTATGAACCACGGGACAGAAAAAACGGAGTGCCTATATCTTGCCTTGGAGGACAGCAAAAACCGCCTTCAGGATCGTATTAACCGCCTGACCTACCACGCCCCAGCCCCGTATGGGTTTCGGTATGCTATACTCTCCGAAAACTTGGACAACGGACTAATTACCCAGCTTGAACAATATATCACTAAATTTCCCAAAACCGGCCTGATTGTTATTGATACGCTTCAAAAGGTCAAAGGTGAGATTAAAAACCGTGAAAGCGCCTATTCGGACGATTACCGGCAAATGGGCCAGTTGAAGCAGTTTGCGGATCAATACTCCATCTGTATTTTGGTAGTTCACCACCTGAAAAAAGGCAAGGGTGACGGGGATGTATTCGAGCGTATTTCCGGCACTAACGGAATTTTCGGTTCCGTTGATACTGCTATCGTGATGCAGAAGGCAAGCCGCACCGAAAAGGAAACAACCCTTCACATTACCGGGCGGGATGTTGTAGCGGATGATATGGTAATTGAGTTTAACCCGGATTCGTGCCGGTGGGAATGTAAAGGTTCCGTTGATGAAGTCGAAGAACGGCGGTTGGCCTTGGAGTATGAAAATGATCCTGTAGTGCAGACAGTTAAAAAACTGCTGACAGATTCGGAAACCCTGACTTGGAGCGGGACGGCTTCAGAACTATTCAAACTTTGCATTGAAGTAACAGGTAAGCCCCCGGACAAATCGCCGGATTCCCTTGGGCGAAAGATTAAGACAACCGCAAAAATGCTATACTTGCGGGATCAGATTCTATACTATCCACCCGGCAAGAATGGTGGAGCCTATGGCAGGAAGCACACTTTTCAAAAATGGCGTTAAAGTGTGTTCCCACACAACTACCGTTACTTGTGTTGTTATGTGTTACTTGTAAGAGACTTTTAACACAAGTAACAGAGTAACACATAGGTGCATATTCCCCCCGGCAAGCCTTGAAACGCTAATTTCTTCCCAGAAAGGTGGTGAAACCTGATGAAAGAAAGCAAGTGGTGTCCTATGGCGGCAAACTGCGATATGCCCCACTGTGAGCAGGAAGGTTGCGCATGGTGGATCAATGGCCGCTGTGCAATCGTGGCGATTGCCGAAAACCTGAAGAAGCTGGACAAGCCCCAGGCCCAGCAGTAAAAAGGCCCCCATGTGTCACGCCTTCCACAACCTGACACATAGGAGCCGGAAACCACCAACCCAGGGGCGGTCTGTGATGATTCTACCATGGATCGCCCCGCCAGTCAAAGGAAAAGTGATTCAGAATGTTGTATGATGCTGAACAAGTCAAGCTAATGTTTGACGAACACGCTATTTTGTTCTATGACCAAGAGGGCGTGACCTTCACCGATGCCATTCGGCTTTTCGGGAATAGCGCCTTTGAATGGGCGTTTCACTGTGGGGAACGTGACGTTGACCTTCATCTTTTTGGTGATCCTGAAATGTCCCTCTGTGAACCGTTCGTTTCCTACCGGGGATTCTGCCTTGTGGCTACATATGCAAATCTCTTGGAACTGCGCCGCATGAGTAAAGACGCCGGAATGAAAGTTGATCCCCTTCCTGATGTTTCCTTAGAGCCGAAACCCAAGAAGGCCCCCACCCCCAAAGTGATTGATATTCGCCCAATGCTCAAAGACAATGCGGCCCAACAGAAAGTGAGGTAACTACATAATGACCCCTGATTTTGCTATGAAGATGGCCCAGTTTGTGGCCGATGCCCCGGACTTTGGCATGAGCCGGGAAACGCTGAACGCACTTGAAAACTTCTCTTGCCATATCGAACACCTGAAGCACTCTATGGGCGTTCTCCATTCCTTGGTTTGGAGCGCTATGGAGGGTGACGAGAAGGCCGGGGAACAGGCGGCGCACCTGTCCGAAACGCTGTTGGAAATCGCCACCATCCGGGACAAGGAGATTAGCCAGATTATCAGCACAATCCACCCGTTGACCCTTCCGCCGTTGGAGTGATCGCCTATGGTGAAAATCCATATCAGCTATACCCCGGACGATGAAGCGACCGTGGCCCAGGCTGTGGCATACTTGAAGGGGATTTTACCCCCCGTAAAAATCAAGAAAAAACCCGGCAAGGCCCCCTATAACAGCGTGTATTTCATCCCTAAAAATCACGGCAAACCCTACGAAATAGCCCGGTTTGGGCTTGACCCCCACCCCCCCTATGTGGTATAATTGACCTATCAAAGTACCCCACCCCCTACCGGGTGGAAGCTGTGCGAAAACGGCGTGGGAACTGTCTGTTATGGACGGTTCCCACGCTTTTTTCATATTTAGTCCACTCTGGACGTTAAACGGAGGAATAAACGATGGATGAAAACAAGACCACCAACACCAACCCGGAAAGTGGAGCCGGGGCAAAGACCTTCAGCCAGGACGATGTGAACCGCATTGTGGGCGAACGCCTTGCCGCCGAAAAGCGCAAGGGGGAAACTGCCCTTGCTGAAAGGGAACAGCAGTTGGCCCAGCGTGAATTGCTGTTGACTGCCAAAGAGAAATTGACCGATGCGGGCCTTCCTGTGGAACTGCTGAACGCTTTGAATGTGTCCAGCCCGGAAGCCATGGAAAAGGCCATTACCACCCTGAAGGGTGTGATCGACAAAATCAAAGCGGAAGCGCCCAAGCCCTTCACCATCCACGGGGCCAAACCCGCTGAAGCTGGACGCCGCCCGGAATTGGAATCAAGCGGTGATTCCAGGCTTCGCAAGGCAATGGGCCTTCCTGGATAAGAAAGGAAGTTCCAATAAATGGCTATCAATCTCGTAACCACTTTTAAGCCGCTGGTGGATGAAAAGTTCACCACGGCTTCCAAAAAGTCCCTTCTAACCAACACCGATTTTGATTGGACAGGGGCGCACACCGTCAAGGTGTATAAGATCAGCACGTCCGCCATGAACGACTACGGGCGCACCGGCCCCGCCCAGGGGAATTGGAGCCGCTACGGCGCTGTTGCGTCCCTGGATGCTGTCACCGAGGAATTTACGCTGAAAAAGGATCGTTCCTTCACCTTCGCCATTGACAAGCTGGATACGGACGAAACCGCCCAACAGCTTCAGGCGGCAAGCGCCTTGGAGCGCCAGCTTCGGGAAGTGGTGATCCCGGAAGTGGATGCCTACACCTACGGCGTAATGTGCGCCAATGCCGGAACCGCCCCCGCCGCCAAGGCCCTGACCGCTACCAACATCTATGCGGAAATCCTTGCCGGTTCTGAAACCCTGGACAATGCCGAGGTTCCCGAAACGGGCCGGGTGCTGGTTGTCACCCCCGCCACCTATGCCCTGATGAAGAAGTCCAAGGACATCATCATGGAAACTGACATTGGTTCTGATCTGCGCCTGAAGGGCGTGATCGGGATGCTGGACGGAATGAGCGTTCAGAAAATCCCCGCCAACCGTCTGCCCTCTGGTTTTGGCTTCATGATTGCCCACCCGTGCGCCACCGTGGCCCCGGTCAAGCTGGAGGATTACACGATCCACGAAAACCCGCCCGGTATTTCCGGCAGTCTGGTGGAGGGCCGTATCTGCTACGATGCCTTCACTCTGGATAACAAGGTGAAAGCGGTTTACTATCAGGCCCAGCCCAGCACCGGCGAGGAAACCAAGGAATAACCCACCACGGGGCCGCATGGGGAAACCGCCCTGTGCGGCCCTCAGTGGGCCTATGGAGGGTAGTTCATGGACAAGGTAGATAAACTAATCATCAAGGCCAAGAAAACCGCCCAGCGCAAGGCAGAGCGGTTTTTTAGGGGATTTGTGGAGCATGACCCGGACACCGGGAAATGGACGGCCCAGGGCCAGCTATGCGGCGGCAAGATTAACGGTGTACGGCAGATTTTTTCAAAGCATGACACCATGGAAGCCGCCGTTGATGCGCTTCAGGTTTTGGCGGACACGTACCCCAACACGGTTGAAGATGCCGTGATTTTCATTGACGATCTGACAGAGTAAGGCGGTGAGACTATGCCCCGGCGAAAAACCCTGAAGCTATCCACCCCGGCTGACATTCGCCGGAGTATAGCCAGGGTGGGAAACATGATCCTGAATGGTGAGATTGACGCAAAGCGGGGGAATGCGCTTTTGTATGCTTGCAATTCTGCGCTGAACGTCATTAAAACAAGTGAACTTCAAACCAAGCTGGATGAATTGGAAATGCTGTTGATGGAAAGTGAGCGGTGATCTTATGGCTGATCTGTCCCCGGCTGAAATTCTGTTGGATTCCCTGGTTCCGGCGCAACGTCTGATAAAGCGCTTGCAGGACATTCTAAAGGCCCCGGTTCCTTATGTGGGTATTGACCTATCCCAGCCCACAAAAGCCAAAATAGCGGCATTCCAGGGCGATATACAGAGCCGTATTGATGAACTGACCGCCCAACGGGAAAAGGCGGCGGTATTGGTCAAGCTGATACCGGATCAGACCGCCCGGACGGTTATAGAGTTGCGCTATGGGCTGATTGGTTCGGGGTGTGAATTGATGCCATATCCTGAAGTTGGCGAAACCCTGAATTATGCAGACAAAACGATCCTTCAATATCGCAAAAAGGGCGTTGACCAGTTAAACCAGCTTTTGGAGAATGGTGGTTGACACCATGGGAATTGAACAGGCCAGGAAAGCCGCCCGGAAGGCCCTGGAACGTACCTATGAGGGGCGGGCCACCGTGAGCGAATACAAAGCGTTCAGAAACCCGGACACCTACTTGACGGATTTCAAGGAAGTTACCGTGTTGGAGGATCAGCCGTGCAAGCTGTCCTTCAAACCGCTGGACACCACCACGGACACCGGGCATATTGCCGTAATGACCCAGGCTGTCAAGCTGTTTCTGTCCCCAGATGTGACCATAACACCGGGATCGAAAATTGTTGTCACTCAAAACGGCGTGACCACGGAATATGCTTCCAGCGGCGTTCCGGCGAAATATCCCACACACCAAGAAATCATGCTGAAACTGTTTGAGAGGTGGGCATAGATGATCCAGGCAGAAAAAGCACGTCCGCCCCCTACATAGGGCCGTGATCCCTTTCAATCCTGTTTTACCGTGTTAGGAGATATAACCCGGCCCATTGTAGGAGTGGGACGGGGAAACACCCCCCCGCCAATTGTAGGAGTGGGCCGGAAATAACCCCCGCCAATGGCTTTTTGGAGCCGTGGCGGGGGTTCCTTTTTCTCTGATGCCGTGATATACTGAATACGGTTCAATTTTGTTGAAGGGGGCATTGACGATGGACAGCACCACCGGGCAACGGTTCATAGATCGCTTTGGTGGGAATATGGGCTATGCCATGCCCGGTTTTGGGTTGGTGTACCATTACCGGGGCCGGGATTATCTCTTGACCGATTTCACGCCAGAGGTTGAAGCAATCATGAACGCCAGTTTGGAGCAGGGGAAAAACCTGATCCCCAAAGCCTTCCCCATGGTGGATTTATACCCCTACCCGGATCGGGTGTATTAGTCCTTGAAAGTTAATTTTCAAGGGCTGATTTTTTGTTGCAAATTTGTTGCAAATTACCCCAAGCGCCCAGGGGCTTTCACCGGCTGTTCAATATTGAACCCGTTGAATTTCAACGGTTAGCGGCTGTCAGCGGCATTGTAAAGCACCCCGATATTGAACATATTTATTATGCCATAAGGGCACACGTTCTCGACCCATGCGCTGTCCAGCGGCGTGGACGCCAAGACACTCTCTGGCATCCTGGGTCACAGCCGGGCATCGTTCACCCTGGATACCTACACCCACGTCACCGGAGATATGCAGAAGCGTGCCTCAGAGGTAGTGGGCGATTTCCTGACAGAACTGCTTGGAGAGGAGTTGAAACCGTGGCAAAACGCAGAAAACGGGGCAGCGGCAGCGTCCGCCTGAGAAAGGATGGGCGCTGGGAGGGTCGAGCCGTTACCGGTTATGATGAC
>OFFK01002538.1_pt1 | contig 10975 bp, 4 predicted proteins | sample 1521361 | NCBI WGS metagenome assembly OFFK01 (sample SAMEA3504096, study PRJEB24116) | mouse gut metagenome | biome: mouse gut; feature: mouse-associated habitat; material: faeces | place: Denmark | collected 2011
GGTTTCTTATCTGCCGTATCCCTCATGGGAGAGATTGGTGATTTTTCTGCATTTTCAAAACCAAAACAGCTTTTTGCTTACTTTGGCCTTGATCCGGCAGTAAAACAATCCGGCAAATTTGAAGGTACCAAAATTCAAATGTCCAAAAGAGGCTCTGCTATAGCCAGACGGGTTATTCATACACTAACTTTACAAAGTATCAGTGTATCCCGTACAGGTGAAGCTAAAAATCCTGTACTCCGTGATTACTATCTCAAAAAATGTGGAGCAAAGCCCAAGCTTGTGGCAATGGGCGCCGTTTCACACAAGGTATGCAACATAATATTTGCAATACTCAGAGATAACAAGCCTTTTGAAATCATCACTCCACAGGAGCATATAAAACAATACAATGCTGCTAAATGCGACATAGCTGCATAATAATACTGCAATCCAACAAATCAATATCTTTTTTAAAAGAGGTATTTTCACCAAGGGATAAGTGCGCCCTTTTTTAGGATAAAATATTTTTCATTTTTCTATTGACATTTATTAGCTGGACTTCAACAAATCCGCATTTTCATACACATTTCCGATGACTTCAATCCTACTACCGATACCAAACTCAAAATATAGAAGTTCCTCTTTATCATCCAAAGCCAGAAAAAGCGGGCGTACCGCAATCCACATTCATCGTGAAACGCAGCACGCCCGCTAAAATGTATGTATCGCTTTTGTTTACCGCTTTAAATGTACTGTGGAATATCTGTCACTAACGTTCCCCAGGAGTAATCACCAATGTACAAAGCATTGGCATAAAACGAAAGAAACAACCTACTATGCTGTATATAAGGCACCATATTAGATCATCTTTCAAAGATTCATTCCATTCGCTTCAAACTCCTTTTCCGTAATAGTTTCAAACTCTCCCGAATAATTTTCCAAAAAATCATACGCAAACTTTCGATTCAGCTTGTCATGAATTTTCTGGTTGTAATAATTTCTCAGACAGCTATAACAGGAAGGCGAACAGTTACATCCTTTCGTTATTTCAATCGCCTTATCAACTACCTGCCGAAATTTATCTCCAGATTCAGTGACCAATCTTCTTACATGACCGGCCCCGCCTGCCACAGCATCATATAAAACAACAGAATACATCAGTTTATTATCTAAAATAACTTTATGTAGACAACCCTTAATATCATTTCGCTCAATATCCAACTCTGCCGATAATGCTTCTAACAGAGCATACATTACAGACAGCATCATTTCTTGATTTCCTGCCTGTGGACTTGAAAAAAACAAACGTACAACATCCGTCTTAAATACATGACATAACTTATTCTTCACCAACTTCACTTCACAATCTTTTCCCCATGGTGTAGGATGCTTTTTCTCCATAGTTTTCTGATGTGAATTGAAATCAGCCTCATCCAAATTCTCAGTAGTACTTTCTGAATATCCACAATGTGGACATACATAGAAGTCATCGTTGCATACCACCATCAATGAATCATTTACAGATGTTTCCATACAGAATTTATTTCCATCATTCATAACAAAAGCATATTTCTGCATAATCTGACGCCTGACATCCCCGATATAGAAATCATCACTGCGATAAACCTTATCTGGCTTGCGCATTGGAACATCTTTTGGTTTACCATCTGCAACAAAACCTCTTCTCGGCTCAATAGCCTGTTTCCAACGATGCTGTTCAATAATTTTATGGCATGATACACATTCTTCCCCAGAAGAATCCGGCTCCATAGAACGGTGATTCCATGTAAGACAGGAAGGATTTTTGCATTGTGCGATATATGCGGTTTCCCAATCCTGTCCCGTAGTCTGCGGAAGTTTTCTGATATATCGACTGGTATACAGCTTCCCGTCTGCGACTACCTGCGCATCTGGAGCATATTCAGAAATAGCAAGCTGAAGGTCTCTAACCATTTGTAACTTCTTATCTGTTGCATTATTGGCATTCTGATGCAGTTCTACAGTATCTACTGGAAACCCATATTTCGGTAGCACATTATTTCTGACAAGAAACTCTATCAATTCATTTCTACCACGATTATCTTCTTTGCCTCGCCGATAAGATTTCATCTTTCTTTCAGCTTCATCTGCCTTATGAATGGATCCCTCCTTTAATTGTTTCTCAATCTCATCTTTATAATATTTAACTGTTCCCCTAAATTCATCTACCGCCATCTTTAGGACACCATCTTTGCCAATTAATTTCTCCTTCCATGAATAATCATTGATTCCCATAGTTTCATGCATCGATTCAGGTATTGAGTTTTGAAGAACTACTTTCAAATGTTCTGGCTTGCTTTCAAGATAAATGCACAGTCTCTCCCACCCATTTTCATTAAGTAAAACATCTGCATTGTTTAAATTGTAGACATCAATCTGCTTTGCAAAGAAATCACTTAAAGCCACTGCAAATATATGTCTGAGAATTACTTTCTCATTTTTAACTGTAAATAAGGGTACACCTATTTTGCCAGTAATCATATTCTCAGGATTTTTATAATATGTAAAATCGTGCGAACTTAACTTAGCATATGTTAGTGAGAATGCAGCCGCATTCTTACCACGCCCTGCACGACCGGCTCTCTGAACATAGTTTGCCGGTGATGGTGGCATATTACGAAGATATACGGTTTCCAAATCACCTACATCCACACCCATTTCAAACGTAGTGGAACAGCTCAATGCATTGATTTCCTTATTGACAAACATTTCTTGGTACTTCTGCTGCTCCTCTCTTCCGAGCTGAGCTGTATGCTCTTTGATATGTAAAGGTTGCATGAGTGTTGATTTGTAAAGTTTTGCATAATGATTGTCATCAAGAAGACTTGCATGAGTAATCTGTTTCAGGTGACCGCCACATTTCTGTGTTGTACACATCCATTTACAATTAGTCATACTTGTTTTGCCACAGACATCACATACATAAATGGGAACATCCTCCGTGCCTGCCCCTATCGTAAACCGCTCTGTACTAAAATAAAATTCGCCATTACCAGCAGAATAGAGACTCTCCTCCCCGCATAGAATCTCATCCCAATAAATCTGTAACAATTCATTAGCGGCAGTTTCGTCTAAATCAAGAACCTTCATAACACGTTTTAGCCGACCGTTTTTTAATAGTTTTCCATTTTTCCTGCAAGCTGCAGACCATCCTGCCAAATACGCCTTCTTTTTGTCCTTGTCCAGATCCTTACACCTCTTTATTCGCTTAGGTCTGGCAGCATAAAAAATATATTCTCGATCATCATCCGTTAAATTGCATTCTCCTTCCAATGCACCATGGTATACAATATCCATAACAAGCAAATCAAACAGGGCTTTCATATCATGACTGTTCTGACCATATGCTTCTGCAACGCCTGCCATAATATCTTCACTATTTCCCTTGTAATCAAACTTTATCATGCCCATGGAAACAAGGCTGGTGCTTCTGCGGGCATTAACCATTTCATTCAGTACAGCAATCCACGCATTCTTGCGGCTAATCGCAGTCAAATTTTGCTTTCCATTATCACCGGGTTCTGCAAAAGTACGGCAGGAATCAAAATATGATGCCAATTCATCCACAAAATTCTGGATTTCCCAAGGATGAGAAGCCATATTGTCGCAATTTTTCTCCACAACATGCCAAATACCACGACGACGTAAAAACTCACTGTAGGAAGCTGTCATATAAGATGCAAAGAACGCTGCCTCACCACGACTATCCGAGAAAGACAAAAACTGCCGTTTTCTCTTAATGATATCTACTTGTGAATTCTGTCTTGCTGAACTAAACAAACCTCTCTTTGTTCCCAAATCACTTTTTTTGCTATTAAGAACTTTTTCACTCTCCGGCAATTCCTCAAACAACGATGTTCCAAGGACAGCCGTTGCCGCATCATATCCAAGATAAAATGTCTTAAAATGTCCAAGATTACAACTTGGACATTTTCCATCGCCACGCACGCCACCTTTTTTGCCTTTTCTTACTCTCACATAATGGTTCAATCCACAGGTACAGGGAGGATCTGATTTCAGACTCTCATGAATAATCGATCCGCACTTCGCACAGACCATATAATCGTTCTTTCCGATTTCGCCTATAGTTTCTTCCTCATCTTCGTCATCTCCATCAAGAACAGTGTCATGACTGTCCCAAAGCAGATAATATTCTATCTCCGGATCATAAGAACTATTAGCAAATTCTAACTTTCCATCCAGTTCTTTCCCGACTATGGCGATACGACCACAGTCATCACAAACAGCACATTCAAAAACCTTCCAATCCTCACTGCCAATAATTATATTCCGGTTTCTGTTCAGCATTAGCCTTTTATGCTTCCCCAAGGTGATGTATGCACCTTCCATTGCTTTCGCAAACATATGATAACGTGCCTTTATCAGTGGAGATTTATTCTTCGATGCCTGTACCGCTATGTTAACGATATTAACAACATCCTGCTCTGTGATTTCATGTTTTTGCTGAAAACCTTTTGTAATCTCAGGAATCGTCATAGGATGGTTTATTATTGTACGAAGTTCTCTATATACAGATGCACTGACACATAAATCATACAAAAACTCTGCATCCGCCTGTCCAACAGGAATAGTTATCTCATAATCACCGACAATCTCATTAAGTGGTTTCTGCGGATCAATCAGCTTGCCAAACAAAGAAACTGGTATATTAGAAGCTGGCTTATCATAAGATGGAACTATAATTTCAGAACGGATAATGTCTTCTGCCATGAAAGTGGTATTACACAAAGTATCCGCAAATTTTACGATATCCCCATCCGCTTCCTTCCCGCCCAATGTAGCACTGGTAAGGATATGCAACACATTAGCGGGATTGCTGATCCTTGCTTTCAAACGTTTTAACAGCAGAGACGTCTCCATTCCTGTCGCACCGCGATAAATATGAGCTTCGTCCAACACCAAAAAACGAAGTTTTGCTCCTGAAAAAACAAGGTCATCTTTCGGTCTGAGCATCATATACTCAAGCATCGCATAATTTGTCACCAAAATATGCGGCGGCATGGTCTGCATTCGATCACGGGAAATAATCTCGTTCTTCAACGGTTTTAACGGATACCCGTTAGTATCCTTATAAATTTTTCCATACTCCGTAATACCGTCCTGCTCATTCTGCTTAGTACTGCTGTTATACACACCAAAAGTAATATCGGGGTAATTTTTCAGCATATTTCGCAGTCGCTTCATCTGGTCATTTGCAAGGGCATTCATCGGGTATATCAAAATTGCTCTGACCCCTGAAGAAAGTGTTCCTTCCTCTGCTTCACGCAGGATATGGTTTATAATGGGAATCATGAAACACTCTGTTTTTCCAGAACCGGTACCAGTAGTAACAATCAAATTCTTTCCTTTATTAGTTTTCCTGAGTGCTCTTTCTTGATGAAGATACAGCCCTCGATTGATCTGTATTTCCTTCTCGCCGTCAGGAATATTCCCTTCCAATCCTCGGAATAAAGGAGAAGCCTCGCCTTCTTCAATCATATCCTCCATACTTTTCCCCGTTTTATAAGAATCACTAATATCAAGATAGGGGCCTTTCGATACAACGCCTTCTTCCTGCAATGCTGCAACAAATTGCATAGCATAATCCCTATCAGAGATATGGAATAATGTAGAAATATATCCTATAAATTCGTCTTTAATATTTTTTGCCGCCGTTATTGGATTAAACATACTTATATCCTTTCTGTCCGGTACAAGTACAAATCAACAAGGGAATATTTGTGCTTGTTCGCTTTTGTTTCTTCATGATCTGTCAGCGCATAGACCATTTTTTCTAAATATCTATCATAATAGTGATAATAGCAAAATCCATCGTAATCGGAGTTTGTTATGCACAGGACAACATCTCCAACATAAACAATCCTCACGGGATTGACCATCATCTTTGTAACTCCCCGCTTGTTAGTGTGTGTGTCAAACGAGAATTCATAACGTTCTCCATGATATCCTTCTGTAAACAGGATTCCTTTGTAAACAGGCCGATATCCCTCCGAGGTATCTTCCATACCTGTAAACTCTATATTATCAATGTAGCATGTTTTAATCTTTATATGCCCCGCTCCCTCATTAGATTCATCTGTAATAGCATCCACCACAATACGCCTATCTTTAAAACGCAGTAAATTTTTATCACCAACAATGCAATCACCCTCAGCAATCACTTCCTTAACCTTTTTAAAAAGACTCCCAGAAAGAATACTGATTTTAAAACGGTAGTTTCCAATCTCCATATCTGCCGGGATTTCTATACTTTCGATACCTTCATCAAGTTCAAATTCCGTCAAAGAATCTTCATTTCTAAATAATGCAAGCGTAAATTTTCTTCCCTCTTTTCCGATAAATCCTCCGCCTTGATTCCAAAAAAGTCTGTTATTTTCTGTCCAAAATTCCGGTGTTTTCAGAAACCTTTCTTTATAGAAAACACGAGCCAGCGTATAACAATCACTTTGTCTGATACCTTTAACCACCATTTGAATCTCTGTAAGTGAAAATGTATCCGTTCCTGCGAATGACTGCAGAACATTTCCAAGAGTAACCACCCCTTGCCCATCATACATAATATCCTTGCCACCGATGGTAAACCGAACTTCTGTTTTTGCTGGACTCTTTACCATCAGCAGACTACTCTGCGGAATGTTTCCAATATAATATGCCTGAGCTGTCCCATTCATCCACATGCCAGAAGTTTCCTCAATCTGTATTTTAGGAATGACAATATGGAGTTCTCCGTTCCGATATGGCACACTCACTTCTTCATCTTCTTGCGTAAATAACACAGTTTCAGAGAAATCGTCTATACTAATCATAAATCTTGCATCAATGTAATCATTTTGAGAATAATAAAATTCCCGATTAAAATCTCCCTTTGCACTGCCAATCAGAAGAAAACTCCTATCAAAAACTAATCTTTCATTATCAAGATTTATAACTTGAATCCTGCATATATCCTCTTTCCCTTCAATCAGACAGTTAAAAGCTAATCCTCCATTGTTTTCAATTTTAGGAAGTTCTGAAAACTCAATTCGCTCTCCGTTCTTCAAAACTATATACTGCCGTACAAACTCGGCATTTCCCAAAATGATGTTACAAAAGCCACCGCGATAAGCAAAATAATATTCCACATCTTTCACACTCACAGTGGGAAGAACAGCAGATTCTGCAGGTGGAAAAACACGGATATCTGTTCCTCCAATGCTGTCAAAGGAAAGCAGTTTCCCTCCTACCGTAAGCACAAAACCATCTTTCAATTCAATGAAGAATGCTTTAAGACCTCCCACCTTAAAAGCATCTATATCCGTAGCTTCTGTCTTTTCAGCTTCAAAAGCAACAGTGTATGGCATAACCAGTGTATAATTACCGCGCTTCAATTGGCCAACGTTAATTTCCGTTGTTCCGGAGAATATCAGCATATGGCGATATAATGTATCGTCGGAGTTATATATTTCTTCATTATCACAGGTAATCCGAACTTGAATATCTAGTTCATTGACATCCCTGTTAAAAGCAGGCAAAGAAACAGAAACCCCATTTAATGTTTTTCCAAGTTCATTTCCATACCAGCTTAAGCTTTGCTGATATACAATTGCTCCACTGTAATAAAAAGTAAGCATAGCTTTACTGACATTTTCGCTTTTCAAACGAATATCCGGTACCACTAGCTGCACATCATTCTCGTTCTTCAACACCATCTTTGTTCTGATTCGGGAATAGTCAATAGCAATATCCCGTTGTCCATTCTGAACCTGATGCTCTGTCTTTCTGGTATTTGCAATAGCAGTAACCTTATCTTTGAACCACTCTTCACAAAGCTGCTCCTCATAGGTTTTTACTGGCATTTCCTCAGAATTAATCAAAGCCTCTATCTTAGCAATCAGCTTTTCAAACAGCTTGTGAGTAAAGACTGGCCGTAAAAGAATGAGCTTACGGATACCTTCCTGGAATGAATATACACGAGAACTGATTGTAAGTTCTGTATCCTCAGTATTTTCTCCACTTAACTTTTGCTGTAGCGATTGGATCATTACTTCAAGCAAAGGATCTCCCGGAATCATCTTCCAATTCAGATTATTCTTATAAAAATCAAACAAAAAATCGAATAAAGCCATCCACGATTTTCTTGTACTGAGAGCATGGATAACAGCCGTGGACTTAAATGCACGACCATTGGCATCTTCGACGAAAAGTCTGTGATTCTTCTTCATTGCACTTTCAAGCGAAGCCTGCAAAAGGCGAACCACAGCACCGTTTGTATCACGATACCCAAATTGTAGTGAAATAAAATTCCAAAAGTTACTGTTCTCTTCATTCTTCCAATTTTTTGCATGATTGATAAGAGCTAACGTTATCTGCATTTCTGCACGCAAAGTCATCTTTGCAAGCGGGTTTCTCAGAACTGTATCAATATACTTTCTAGTGTTTTCATTCAACTTATCCAATGTTTCCTGCTTAAGAATCTTGCTTCCGAGAAGCGGATAATGTGCAAACACCTTATCTTCAAATTTTCCGTCGCTATGGCGTTCCATCATATCCTGTTCAAGAATGTCCTGAACAAGCCCTGGCCGTTCCATTGAGCGTTCAAAACCAAGCACTTTTATATATTCACTCAGGGAGTAACCTTTATTATAGCAGTATGTATTAAGAATCCTGTAAATCCTGGAATCCGTAGGAAGATAAACCACATTGTCACAGACGATATACTGCTTCAGTTCCTCAATATGACGTTCTCTGGCACCATCTGATGTAAGCTCTGTCCCATCTAATTTAGATTCAAAACCATAAAGTTCAATAAAGTCCTTAATTGCATATCCATTTCTGGATGCCAGGGATCTAATCCACTGATTTTTAGGTTCAGAAGATATGTATACTTTTCCATCAATAAGATTTTCCTGAAAGAACGCCACTATCTGATTATCATTAACAGCTCTTGCATCACCTATGGGATAATCTGACAGATAAATTGCATATTCATCAGCAGAAAGCCCTCTAAGCTGTGCATTTATCCTGAATTTTTCAGGATATTTGGGCATAAAATAAGGTTTTTTAATGCAATAAACAATATCTCCATCCGCTTCGCCCGAAAGTTCGCGTTCTGAAAATCTGTGGAAATTAATATCCATTATCATCTGCTGTAAGCTTTCTGGCAAGTCCGCAAGGAAGAAGCACTTAATCTCATTTTCATACACAAAGATACAGCTTAAGTCACCCTGTCGATCATTCATGCAATAACAGATTACATTTTCGTTTTGGTGACCTTTTATCTATTACATTATATATGCTTTGACGAGATAGATTGAACCACTCTGTCATATGTCCAATTTTAAAAGCAAACTGCTCAACAAGTTTGTCAATTACCGGGAAATCAAATCCCTTTTCGGCAAATTGATGTTCTATCATCGCATCTTCATCCGATTCGTACTCAATGTGAGCAGGCTTAAAATAGTCTTCTCCCAGTTTATAAAGAAGATCTATCTGTTCCAGAAGCTGTTGCTGCGAAAGGGTTCCCATATTCTTCAAGTGCAGAATATCTGCATGGTCTAAAATCTAACACTTGACCTATTGTCTCAATATGCTCTATGATAAAACAATTACAAATCCGTACCGAAACATCCAAATCTGATGCGGGACGACGTAATATTTCTTCTGGAAATGATGGTCTTTCCCCAACAGCTAATCCAGATCTTTTCATTTTATCTTTAAAATCATCAAGTTGTAATATCCCGTCTGCCTCTATTACATGGAGAAGTTCTTCGATTTCGGCAATACTCTTTGATCCCATATTGCGGATTTTGTCTAAATTTTCAATATTCTCAATAAGCAAATAAAGCGTGCTAATATTAGCGCGCTTTAAACAATTGAACGTTCTTGTAGAAAAGTTCAGTGCAGAAATCGGAATCTTGCAGTATTCTTCTCTATTCTTAATGTACATTAATATCAGCCTCTCTCAATGAACTACTTCTATTCCCGCTAACAGGAAAAATGTCTTAACTTAAGGAGTACTTCCCTCAATCCCAATCCATCCTTTTACTGTTTCCACAGCATAACCAACCGCCTGTGCTATCTTTTCAATATCAAGTCCCATTCTGTACAAGTTTCCAGCTACTTCTTGAGCTTTTTTCTTCTCAGATTCTTTCCTTATTTCCTGAATCGCCTGACACACATTAACCACCTCTTCACTTTCATCATATTTTATTCCAGAATTTGTGATCGCTTCAATCACATCTGCCGCCCTTCGCTCCACTTCCATAAAACGCTTCGCATTGGCTTCCAATATCCTGCTTAAATTCTCACTATCTTTTGAATATTTGATGAACAGCATGACCTCCCGCAGGCTGGACTGGAACTTCATAATCTCCTCATCAGACATCTGTGCAGGGGCTATCATTCGCACATGGTAATTATCCATGCAGGCAAGCACATCCGGATCTGACACATCCATCATTTCTAACAGGCTTAACGGCCCATCCCACTCTTCCGGGCCGAAAAATATAGTCACCGTAATGGATGGTATCAGCCTATCCTCTTTCCAAAAACCGCTTAAAAATTCACCTGCACTTAGTGTTTTCCTATCCTCCTCAGCGGATGTTTTTCCCTGTTCTTTTTTCTGCTTCATTTCCTTCCGGTGTGACTTTGCCGCCTCTTCCACCTGCCCTGCATACTCCAGCGCATCATAAAGATTGTTCTTCACAGCCATGGCATAATGAATTTCGGCCTGGTTCTCCGCTCCATAAAGGACATATTCAATCTTTCCGTCCGTCATTGCCGCATACAACTTCTGCACATCACGGAATTTCTGGACAGGAACCACTGCGCCGTCCGCACCGTATGGCAGCGCGATCTTAGTGGAGTCACGCTCTGTAAGCTGCTCCGGCAGGATCACCTGCCGCCCGCCGTAAATATAGTAATTAAAAATATCGGCAAACACGCCTGCATCTTT